>Ga0070740_10003311_pt1 | contig 17346 bp, 14 predicted proteins | sample Coa_R2_FD_67286 | JGI IMG/M metagenome (GOLD analysis project Ga0070740, IMG submission 67286) | Surface soil microbial communities from Centralia Pennsylvania, which are recovering from an underground coalmine fire - Coalmine... | ecosystem: Environmental > Terrestrial > Soil > Unclassified ... | reverse complement strand
TAAGGATCGGTGGCGCTGGACATGAAGATGGTGGTGCGGGCAAGCCTTCCGCAGCGCTCCAGCGCAATCAATTCGTGCTCCAGGCGCGCGGGCAGATTGCGCTTGGCGATTACCCAGCTTCCCCACGGCCCGTCAGCCGTGCGCGCCACCGGCAGCGCGCGCACGTAACAGAACGGGCATCCGCCGGCGGCGCCAAAAGCGCATCCAATGTAGGGGTTGAGCGAAAAGCTGAAGCCGCGCAGGAAGCCCCCGGTGGGCGTCAGGGCGCGATTGACATCCTGCTCGATAAATCGGCGCATCATGCTCACCGCGGTGACCAAAACGCGAGGCTGCCGTCGGCCAGCGCGCGCGGCGCCCCGCCGTCGATCGGCACCATCCACACCGACGGCGGCGGCAGCATGTCGGAGGGCTCCTGCCCTTCCTTCAACATCACGCCGGCAAACACGATCGCGCGCGAATCAGGCGACCAGATGCGATGCGACAGGGCGTACTGGTCGAACACCCGATACACCGCCGACTCCGCGCTGGTGGCCGTGAAATCGCACAGCTTGCGCGACTGGCCGCCGCTTGCCGCGACGACGTTCCACGTGTTCGAGGTCTCGCTGGTGCCGATGTACGCCAGCCATTTGCCATCGGGTGAGAAGTTGTAGGCGATGACCGGGTCGCTGACCAGCGTGCTGACGTTGCCGCTGGCGATATCGAGCAGGTTGACGCCGTCATAGGACATCTTGCCCTCCTGCTTGAGCGTGGAGAAGGCAATATGACGCGAATCGGGCGCCCACACGAACGCAGTCGTGGCAGGCGCCAGCCCCACCATCGCCCGGGGTGCACCGGCATCGGCGTTGGCGACGGTGAGCACGAACTGTCCCCGCTTGTTGTCGACCACGTAGGCCAGATGCGTGCCGTCGGGTGACCACGCCGGATTCCTGAACGGCGCCTTGCCCGTGGCAATCACCTTGGCGACGCGTTGATCGCGCGGCGTGACGTTCATCAGGCCGACCTGCTCGGGACCTTCCTCTTGGGCGGGCACGTAATGGAAGGCCAGGTCGTTCAAGCCCGGGCTCCAGTCGAAAAACAAGGGCAAGCCGCGCAGCAGCACTCTGACTGGTCTGCCTTCATGCGCCTGGGCCAGCATCAGCTTAAGCCCCTGGGCGTCGCCGGCCAAAAAAAGCAGGCGCTCGCCGCCGGGCATCCAGAAGAAGTAGATCGGGCGGTCGGGGCTTTGGAAGATGACGCTCGCGACGCGACGGTTGAGATCGTAGGTGTTGATGCCGAAGGCGGGGCCGAATTTGGTGCGGCGCACCGACGCGTAGGCGATCTGCGTACCGTCGGGCGCAAATGTCGGCAAGTCGTAGGCTGCCGGCGCGGACGGTGAGGGCGCTGCCTGGATACCTTCACCCAGCCCAACCGGCAAAATCGGCTCCGCCAGTGCCTGCTCCGCCTTGGGCGCGCAGGTCAGGCAGATGGGTTTGTCACATTTCGCGTCGCAGACGTAAAGATTGCCGCCTTCGCCCAGATAGGCGACGCGGCCGGCAATCGGCGTTGTGGCCGCGCCGCGCCCGGCGTGCATCGCTGCCGTCTTTCTTCCTGCGCGGGCGGATTTGCCTGCGATCGCACCCCCAGCGCCGGCCATCGTCAGCAGCAGCGCCGCCACAAAAACTCGCCTGACCATCGTGCCCAGTGTAGCCGTTATCCGGCTGTTGGTCGTAGCGGAACAAGCGAAAAACCCTCCGTCACCTGCCGAACCGCGCGCGTGGGCGGCCCACAAATCGGCGGTTGACAGTGGCGCCCGGCGGGTCCAAAGTTAGAGGCATGCGTAACTTGGCGCTCGTAGCCTTGCTCGTTACAGCGCTGGCTTGGCCGCTGGCGTCGTTTGCTCAACAGCAAAACCAGAATGCCAACGGCTGGCAACTGCACGATCCCAATGAGTACCGGCAGGAAGACTCTCATCCGGTGCGCGCGATTGGCTCGCTGTTGAGCCCGATTGGATGGGCACTGGAGTGGGGAATTGCGCGTCCGTGGCATTATGTCGCGACGCAGACCTTCCTGGCCCCGGTGCTCAACGGTGGCCAGGAAGAGGACTCGTGGAGCGAGTACTACGGCACGCCCGGACCAGTGGCGGAAGTCCCTATTCCGCAGCAGCCGATCAGAGAGCCTGCGGCGGGCGCTCAGGCGCCATTTCGCGAACAGGACATCGCGCCCAAGCCCCTGCCGCCGCCTGCCGGCAGCAGCGCCACGACCTCCAGCCACCTTGGAGCGCCGCCCTATCCGGGAACCCAGAGCCAGCCCGAACTGCACTGAACTGAAGAAGACGACAGCGAAATAGGCATCCCATCGGGCGTCCCTGCCAGCCGTTGATGAACTAAGGGCAAAATCATCGACGGGACGCACGCCTGCCCTTCTCGATTCCCGCACCGCTCCGCAGTTGCTCGTCGCGAGCCAAGGCTCAAACTCCATGCGTCTGAACCATAAGCTTGTCCATCAACAGGCTTTGGTCTAGATAATACGGGGCTGCGCCTTATAACTTCGGAGTGCGGGCGGTGAGTGATGAATACAACAATTCGTGGGGCCGTTTGCGCGGCGATGACGATGGCGATGCTCGCGATGTCGATACCGGTCCATGCGGGAGCGGACGCCTTCGGTGAACTCGGCTCGGATTTCAAATACACGCTGAACAACGGGACCGAAGACGCCCAGGACATCCTCACCGCGCCCTTCCATTTCAACCTCGAGATGCTGGCACGGCCCAAGGTGTATTTCACCCTGTTAGGCGCCGGCGCGGCGCTGGGCGGCGCCTTCGCGCTCGACAGCACGCTGCGCGCGCAGATTCGCTCGATGCCCAACAGCGCCGCCACGGCCCTGGAAGACGCGGGTACCTACTCGTTGTCGGCCGCCGCAGGCCTGATCTACCTCTCAGGGCTGATCAACCACGATGATCGGGCGCGTCATGACATGATTACCACCGGCGAGGGTGTAGCGGTCGCCACTACAATCGCGGTGGCGTTGAAATATAGCTTCGGGCGCGATCGGCCCAATACTGGAGCAGGCGTGGCGGGATGGTTCAAGGGCGGCCAGTCCTTTATCTCGGGCGAGGCGACCCCGGTCTTCGCGCTGGCCGCCGGCATCAGCCAGCATTACGACTATACCTGGTACGTGGCGCTGCCCGCCTATTCGGCAGCGGTGGGAGTCGGGTTGGGCCGCATGGGCCACAACGCCCATTGGTTCTCGGATATCGTGGGTGCGGGTCTGGTCGGCGTCGGTACTACCGAACTGTTCTACTACCTGCACAAACAACACGAGGAGCATCCCTCGCATTACTGGATCTTTCCGGCCGTCTCGGATAGCGGGGGCGCCGGCGTTGGGGTCGGCTACGATTGGTAGCCCTGCTCAGTAGGGCCGTGCGGCCGCGCCCAGCAGATGGCGCGCCACGACCAGCTTCATGATCTGCGCGGTACCGTCGCCGATTTCCAGGCCGATTACGTCGCGCATGCGCTGCTGATGGGGCAGGTCGCGGCTGAAGCCCAGATGGCCGTGCAGCAGTAGGCATTGATGCAGCACTTCGACGGCCAACTCCGGTCCCAGCCATTTGCATCCGGCAGCTTCCGCCGTATGCGGCAGGCCGCGGTCCTTGCGCCATAGCGACTCGTAACACAGCAGGCGCGCCGCGCGCAGCCGCACCGACGCCTCGGCCAGCGGAAAGGAGACGCCCTCGAAGCGGGCCAGGCTGCCGCCGAAGGCCTGCCGCTGGGTGACATACTGGCAGGTTTCCTCCACGCTCTGCTCGGCCGCCCCGATGCACATCAGCGCGATCAGCGCGCGGCTGAAATCGAATCCCTTCATGACTTCGATGAAGCCCGCGCCCTCGGGTCCGATCCGATTGGCCGCCGGCACTCGCACGGCGTCGAAAAAGAGCTGCCCCCGACCCACTGCGCGCGTGCCCAGATCCAAAAAGCGCGAGCGGCTGACGCCCGGCGAATGGAGGTCGACGTAAAATGCGCTGACCCCGCGCGCCCCCGCCTCAGGCGTGCCAGTGCGGGCCATCACCACCGCGCAATCGGCGTAAGAGGCGAAGGAGATAGAGCTCTTTTCGCCGTTGAGGATATATTCGTCGCCCTCGCGGCGGGCGCTTACGGTGACGTGCGCGGCGTCCGAACCTCGTCCCGGCTCGGTGACCGCCAGCGCAGGCAGGACGCGTCCGGCGCAGATATCGGGCAGAAACGCCGCGCGCTGGCGTTCGTCGCCGTGCTCGGCCACAATCACCCCGACCAGTGCCGAGAGCATCATCACGTAGGCGGCGTTGAAGTCGCCGCGTGCGATTTCCTCATGGGCAATGCCCAGGGAGACGTGATCGAGGTCCTGCCCGCCGAAGGCCTGCCCCACCGTGGGCGCGAGCAGGCCCATCCGGCCCAGTTGCAGGATCAGTTCGCGCGGCAAATCGGCGTCAGCGTCGCGTGCGGCGTAAGCCGGCGCCAACTCGCGCCGGGCGAACTCAGCCAGGGTCGATTGCAGCATCTGCTGGTCGGAATTGAGGGCGAAATCCATCGCAACGTCCTTTCCACAGGCCGATCGGTTCAGGCTACGGCCTCGGTTATCATCCTACCCGCAAGCGCTTCGTCATACCCCAGCGAGTTGAATGTGGTGAAGCCGGGCTGTATAAGAATGGTTGGAAACGGCAGGATCGCGAGATTCGATTCAGCTAATATCTCCTGGGTCCATTCAGCGCCGCCGACGGAGGACGTCGCGCGTGGGCGTGAGCCGCGGGGGGCGGGAGCGTAATGATCGAAGGTATCGGAGGTCGCAGCAGGTAAATGGCAGCGGCAGCACCCAAAGGAAAAGCTCCGCTTGACGAGGCCGAGCTCAAGCGATGGCGCAACGAGGAGCAGGCCAAGGAACGCTCCAAGCGCGAGCGGGAAAAGGCTGAACTGGGCTCATTATGGAGCCGGCGTGATTTTCTGGGCCGCTTGGGATGGGGCGGATTTGGCGCATTTTCGCTGATCGGACTGCTGGCCGCGGTGCGTTCGGCCTTCCCGCGCGTCCTGTTTCTGCCTCCCTCCAAGTTCAAGGCCGGTTATCCCGGCGACTACGTCATCGGTGAAGTCAGCGAGAAGTACAAGCAGGCCTACCGGACCTGGATTATCCATACCAAGGCAGGCTTTTACGCGATTTTCGCCAAGTGTACGCATCTGGGGTGTACGCCGCGATGGCTCGCCACGGAGCAGAAGTTCAAATGCCCCTGCCACGGCTCAGGTTACTACATCAGCGGGCTTAACTTCGAAGGTCCGGCCCCCCGTCCGATGGATCGCTTCAAGATCTACATCGCGGAGGACGGCCAATTGGAGGTCGACAAGTCGGTGGTTTACCGGATGGAGCCCGGCATCGACCCCAACGAGCAGCATCCGGAGAGCATCCTTAAGGTTTGACGCCGATGGGCGTCGCATCCGGGGCACGGTTGAAATCGGCCGTGCCCCTTTCTATTTTCCTGACGTCACAAAAAATTTCGCTGGACGTGTTGAGATGCCAATCGTCAAAGCCGGCGCGATCAATCTAAGCTACGACATCTTCGGCGCGGGAGAACCGCTACTGCTGATCATGGGCTTCGGCGCACCAGGAATCGCGTGGATGCCGGTGCTGCCGATGCTGTCGGGGTTCCGCTGCATTTACTTCGACAACCGCGGCACCGGCAATTCCGACAAGCCGGCGGGACCGTATACGATTCCCGACATGGCCGAGGACGCCGCCAATCTGCTCGATGCGGTGGGCATCGAGTCGGCACTGGTGTACGGCATTTCGATGGGTGGGATGATTGCGCAGGAACTGGCCCTGCGCCATCCGGACAAGGTGCGCAAAGTCGTGCTCGGATGCACGACCACTGGTGGACCTGAGGCGATACCGCCCGAGGAAGAGACCATCGGCGCGCTGCTCAACGCGATGAAGCTGATGTCAACCGACCCCGAACGCGCCATCGACATCATGCTGCCGGTGGTGCATCCGCCTGACTTCGTCGCGGCCCATCCGGAGGTCAAGCAGATGGCGCTGATGGGCGCCGCGATGATGCCGCCGACGCCACCCCAGGTAATCGAAAGCACGCTGCAGGGAATCAGTCAGTTCAACAGCTACGACCGTCTGCCACAGCTCAAATGCCCGGTGCTGATCGTGCATGGCGAGCGCGACATCCTGATCAAGCCGGCCAACGCCCAACTGCTTAAAAGCCGCCTGCCGCACGCCGAGGTCTTCATGATCCCCAACGCCGGCCACAACTTCTTCGCCGAAAACCCGATGGGGGTTCATCAGCGCATCGTCGAGTTTCTCAAGAGCTGAGGCGAATCACAGAAAGAAGAACCAGCGCACCGGAGCGGGCACCGATGGTCTGACGGAGGCTTCCGACTTCAGTCCGCCTCCAGCAGTACGGCGGCGAGCGCCATCATGCCCTCGGCGCGGCCAAATGCGCCCAAGCCTTCGGGGCTTGATGCTTTGACGTTGACCGATTGCGGGTCCGCCGCGACTGCCGCGGCGAGGTTGGCACGCATCTGGCCGAGGAAGGCTGACAGGCGCGGGCGCTGCGCGATGATGGTCACGTCGGCGTTGACCAATCGAAAGCCGCGCGACGCGGCCAGTCGCCAGACCTGGCGCAGCAGTTCGATGCTGTTGGCATCCTTGTATTCGGGATCCTGATCGGAGAAATGCCGGCCGAGGTCGCCCTCGCCCAGCGCGCCCAGGATCGCATTGGCCAGTGCGTGGGTGGCGACGTCGGCATCGGAATGGCCGCGCAAACCGCGCTCGTGCGGCACCTCGACGCCGCCCAGGATCAGCCGGCGCCCCGGCTCCAGCGGATGCGCGTCAAATCCCTGGCCGATTCTCAGTTTCACAGACCGTTATCCTCCGCCTGTGCTGTCACAGGGGCTCTGACTCAAAGTTTGGTGGCGATGACGCGCGAAGATTTTTGGCCGCGCCACCGCTGAAAAATAAGCTGGCGCGAGCAGCGGCGCTCGCGCCTCGATGGCGGGCAGAGACGCCCGCTCGCTATTCAGTTTGCACGCGCCACCGCAACTATTTCGCCCGCTTTCATCAACCCAAATCCCCGCGGGCGGCGGATTTGACAACCGGGGCCGAACCATCCACGATTTAAGGACGGAGGCCGAATCTTTTGCCGGCAATTCTCAAGAATCCCAAGTTCATCGCGGGTGCGATTATCACCGCCTGGGTGATTTACGTCATCACCGCCAACTTCCAACTCGATCCGATCAAGATTCGGCTGCTGCCGTTTATCGCAACGCTCCAATTCAAGGTCTCCGCCGTGATTATCGCGGCCGCCTTCTTCGGCTCGGCGGTCACGCTGGTCGTCCAGCATCAATGGAAGCGATGGAACTCCTCGAAACCGACTTCGACCTCCGCGGCCGGCGGCGAGAGCAGCAAGACCGTGGCCTGAAAGCCCGCCTTGAGCAGATTTTCGCGTGCCGGGCCGATCAACAATCCGTCGGCGCGGGACAAGGCGCTTAAAATGTTGGAGCCCTGGCTGCCGGCCGGCAAGGCGTAAAATTCTTCTCCGCGACGTTCCAGCTTGACGCGCACGAATTCGGTCAGGTTGTTGGCAATTTTCATGTCGGCGGCGCATCGCGCGGTGACCCGCGGCAAGCCCAGCAGGGTATGGCCGCCCATCTTGAGCAGCGCCGGGCGCGCATAGAGGTAAAAGCACACCAGCGTCGAGACCGGATTGCCGGGTAGTCCGAACACCGGACGCTTTTCAATCAGGCCGTACTTCAGCGGACGGCCCGGCTTTTGCGCAACGCCGTGAAACAGCGTGCGCATACCCAACTCGTCGAGAATTGCCTTGACATGGTCGAAGTCGCCGGCCGACACGCCGCCCGTGGACAGCACGGCGTCCAAAGCGGTGGCCTCGGACAGGCGCGCGCGGATCTCCTCGGGAGTGTCGCGCGCGGCCTTCAGAATCACCGCTTCGCCGCCGCATTCCTCAACCGCGGCGGCCAGCGCGTAGGCGCTGGAATTGACGATCTGCGCGCCCGCCGGCTGCCGATCGACATCGACCAGTTCGTCGCCGGTCGCAACGATCGCAACACGCGGGCGGCGGTACACGTCGAGCATCGCATGGTTGAGGGACGCCAGCATGCCGATGTCCGATGGGCTGAGCCGCTTGCCGCGCGCCATCACCAGTTCCTCGACACGCAAATCTTCGCCGCGCGGGCGCACGAACTCGCCGGGCGCCGCTGCAGCGAGGATTTCAACCATGCCGTTGCTCGAGCGCGTGCGCTCCACCGGCACGATCGAATCGGCGCCCTGCGGAACCGGTGCGCCGGTCATGATGCGCGCCGCCTCGCCCGGCCCGACCGGCACGGTGGGCATGCTGCCCGCGGCGATCGTCTCTATGACCTTAAGCCGCCTGGGCGTGCGCTCGCCGGCGCCCGCCACGTCGGCGGCGCGCACCGCGAAGCCGTCCATCGCGGAGTTATCAAAGCCGGGGATATCGCGGTCGGAGCGAATCTCCTCGGCCAGCACTCTGCCCAAAGCGTTGCGCAGCGGCACGCGTTCCACTCCCAGCGGAGCGACGCTTTGCAGCACCTGCACCAGAGCCTCATCAACGCTGATCATCGATTGTCTCCGCCAACAAATTATCAGAGGGCGAACTCGCCTGCTTCAAGGATCCGCGCCACGCGGTACAGAAAACGGTTGCCCAGCACGCCGTCGATCACACGATGGTCGTACGACAGTGCCAGGTACATGATGTGGCGTATCGCAATCACGTCGCTGCCGTCCACCTCGATGACGACCGGCGTCTTCTTGATTTCGCCCATGCGCAGGATTCCGACCTGGGGCTGATTGATGATCGCCAGTCCGAACAGGTTGCCCTCGCGGCCCGGATTGGAGACCGTGAAACTGCCGCCGGCCAGCTCGTCGGCGGTGATCTGACGCGCGGCGGCCTTGCGCGCCAGCACGTCAATCTCGCGCGCGATTCCAAGCAGCGATTTCTGGTCGGCGCCCCTGATTACAGGCACCAGCAGGCCCTCTTCGGTATCGACCGCGACGCCGATATTGATCTCCTTGCGCACCACCAGCGAATCGCCGGCAACGGAGGCATTCATGCGGGGGAATTCGCGCAGCGCGCGCGCCGTGGCAACGACCACCATCGGCAGAATCGTCAGGTTGAATCCTTCGCGTTGGCGGAAGGCGTCCTTGTGGGCTTCGCGAAAGCGCACGACGCGCGTCATATCGACTTGGGCCACGGTGCCGACGTGCGGGGCATGGGTCTTGGAATAGACCATATGCTCGGCGATGATCTTGCGCCGGCGCGAAAACGGCTCGACCACGTCGCCCTGGCGCGGCTCATAGACCGGAGCGCGAAAAGCACCCGGCGCGATGCGCTCGGCCGGTATCGGCACCACCGGTGCGGGACGCCCGGGCGCGGGTGCGGGTGGCCGTGCAACCGGCGCCGCCGCCTCGCGCGGGGATTCCAGGTACTTGAGCACATCGCGCTTGGTTACGCGCCCGCCCAGACCGGTGCCGCGAATACGGCTGAGGTCGATTCCGTGCTCGGCCGCCATCCGCGCCACCAGCGGCGAATAGCGCGGCGCACCAGGCTCCGGCGCAGGCCGCGGCACGGCGCGGCCGTCGCCGCCGGGCGCCGCGGGCGCGACCGCAGGCCCCGGCGGCGCAGCCGCCTGCGGCGCCCGTTCTTCGACGCCGGGCTGCGCCGCCTCCACCGGAGCGGCAGGAGCGGCGGGCTTGGCCGGGGCGGTTTCAATCACCGCCAGCAGTGCGCCGATCGGCAGCGTCTCACCCTCCTTGGCGACGATGCGCGCGATCACGCCCGCGGCCGGCGAGGGAATTTCGGTGTCAACCTTGTCGGTTGAAATCGCAACCAGTGGCTGGTCCTCGGCAACCTGATCGCCTTCCTTGACCAGCCAACCGGTGATTGTGCCCTCTACGACACTCTCACCCATCTGCGGCATCACGACCTCGACCGCCATCGCACGACCTCAGTAGCTTGCCAGGCGCTTGATCGCCTCGACGATCTTGTTGGTGTTGGGCAGGATCGCCTCCTCCAGCGGCGGGCTGAAGGCGTTGTGCGTGTCCCACATCGCCAGGCGCATGATCGGCCCGTCGAGGTACTCAAAGGCGTGCTCGGCGATCAACGCGGCGACCTCGCCGCCGATCCCGCCGGTGAGGCGGTCTTCATGCACGATCAGGACCTTGCCGGTTTTCTTCGCAGTGGCCAGGATCGCCTCGCGGTCCAGGGGCAGCAGGGTACGCAGGTCGACGACCTCGATCGAAACGCCATCGGCCTTCTCGACAATTCGCGCCGCGTCGAGCGACTGCCCAACGGTGCCGCCGTAAGTGATAATCGACAGGTCGCGCCCCTCGTGCCTGACCTCGGCCACCCCGATCGGAACCGTGAAGTCGCCTTCAGGAATATCCTCCTTGAGGCTGCGGTAAAGGCGCTTGTGTTCGAAGTACAGCACCGGGTCGTCGTCGCGGATCGCGCTCTTGAGCAGGCCCTTGGCGTCGTAGGGAGTAGCGGGGGCGACGACTTTAAGGCCGGGCACGCGCGTGAACCAGGCCTCGGGATTTTGCGAATGGAAGATCGCGCCGTGAATGCCTGCACCCGACGGTCCGCGGATTACAAGCGGGCAGCAGGCGCGTCCGCCGTGGCGGAAACGCAAGGTCGCGGCCATGTTGACGATCTGGTCGAAGGCGCAGGAGATGAAATCGGCAAACTGCATCTCGACCACCGGACGCATACCGAGCATCGCGGCACCGATTCCCGCACCCACGATCAGCGATTCGGAAATCGGCGTATCGATCACGCGGTCGGGGCCGAAGGCGTCGAGCAGACCTTCGGTGACCTTGAACGCGCCGCCCAACTCCGCGACGTCCTCGCCCATCACGAAGACGTTTTCGTCGCGGCCCATCTCCTCGTGCAGCGCCTCGTTGATCGCCTTCAGATACGTGACCTCCATCGTCTAGCTCCGCCTTCCGTTGAGCATCCCGGGGGTGGGTGTGGCATAGAGGTCATCGAGCACGGAGTTGACCTCGGGCCAGGGGCTGTTTTCGGCGAATTCCACCGCCTGCTGCAGGATGGCGCGGACTTTTTCGTCGATCTGCTCGCGCAGCCGTTTGACGTCCTGGCCCTTCTTTTCAAGGTAGAACTCGAAGCGCTGGATGGGGTCGCGGCTTTCCCATTTGAGCAGCTCTTCCTTGGAGCGATACAGGGCCGGGTCGTGCTCGCTGTGGCCGTGATAGCGGTAGGTCTTGCATTCGATCAGCGCCGGGCCGCCGCCCTCGCGCGTACGCGCCAGCACCGGCTCGGCCACGTCGAGCACCGCCAATAGGTCGTTGCCCGAGCAGACATAGCCCTTAAACCCGTAGGCCGCGGCGCGATCCGCGACGTCGTCGATCGCCATCTGCTTCTCCAGCGGCGTGGAGTAGGCGTAGCGGTTGTTCTCGCAGACGAACACCACCGGCAGCTTTCTGACGCCGGCGAAATTCATCGCCTCGTGCACGTCGCCGCGCGAGGCCGCGCCTTCGCCGAAGAAGGCCACCGCGATGTTCTTTTCCTTCTTGATCTGGAACTTGAGCGCCGCGCCGACCGCCACCGGCAGTGAAGACCCCAGCATCGAAGTCGAACCGAACACGCCGCGGCTCAGATCGCCGCCGTGCAGAAAGGAGTCCTTGCCGCGCGAAAGCCCGCCCTCCTTGCCCATCAACTGCGCCATCAGCACGCCCGGGTCCACACCCCGCATCAGGAACACGCCCAGGTCGCGATGCAGCGGCAGGACCACATCGCCTTGCTGCAGGGGCGCACAGATGCCGGCGATCAGGCCTTCCTGGCCGGCGCCGGAGTATACGCCGCCGAGGATTTTGTTCTGGCGATGCAGCCGTGAGACGCGCTCCTCGAAGCCGCGGATCAACTTCATCCAGTAGTACAGTTGCAGCTCGTATTCGACCTGAGCGCCCGGTTCTGAAGCCACCACCGTCGCGTCTGCCATAGGCATAGCTTAACCCAAAGGACGGCGCGGGCCAAAAAGCAACGCAGCAGCGGTCGCTTGCCCCCCCGGGCGAAGTGGTCCAACGGCGCTTGCCTCACCGGTGTCCGAAAGACGCAACCAATTCGGCGTGGGCCAAGGGATGGCGCAGGAGCGCACGAGCCTATCTGCAGGATACTGTTTAGATCTTTGTTATTTTCTGACTGATTACAGATCTCAATTTGACTGATTCTAGAAATTTATGATACTTAGCATCTGAAAGAAGATGTTTTATACAAAGTTCATCATTTTTTGATGGAGATCTGTGTTTTAATCGGCGAAAACCAAGGGGCGGGAGACCACTATGCACCGAAGATTCCATTCACACAAACCTGCGATAACTGCCGTGGCGATAATCGCCCTGATGGCGGTTGGTCTGCCCGCCTACCTGGGGGCGTTTACTTTCATGCCCGACCGCCAGGTCGCGCAGCGCCTGCTGTTCCCCGTCGCGGATTCGGCCTTTCCGGTGGCCGCGGGCGATGCAATCGCCGATCACGTGCTGGGACAGATGGACTTCGCCCATGCCACCCAGAATTTTGCCGACGCTTCCACCCTCGACCTGCAAAGGAACATCACCGCCGTGGCGATCGATCAGAGCAGCGTTCCCAACCGGGTCTATGTGGCGGACCCTGCCAACAGCCGGGTCCTGGGATGGTCGAGCGCGGCCGCGTTGAGCAACGGCAAAGCCGCCGACCTCGTGATCGGTCAGCCCGACTTCTTTTCCACCACCTGCAACAACGGCGGAGTCAGCGCATCGAGCCTGTGCTTTCCCACCGGCGTTGCGGTGGACGGTTCGGGCAACCTGTACGTCGCTGACAACAACAACAGCCGGGTGTTGGAATACAACACGCCGTTCGTCAACACCGGCCAGGCGGGATCGGGCGACAGGATCGCCGATCAGGTCTTCGGCCAGGGCGGCAATTTCACTTCCGCGCTGTGCAATCAGGGCGCCCTGACGCTGGCCAACGCGGGCACCCTATGCCGTCCGGCCGCGATTGCGATCGACGCCAGTGGCGTGCTCTACGTCGCAGACCAACAAAATAACCGCGTACTCCAATATTTATTGCCGAGCATCGACGTTACCGCCGATGCGGTCTTCGGACAGGGCGGACAGTTCACCTCCACGACCTGCAACAAGGGCGGGATCAGCGCCAACAGCCTGTGCCGGCCCGCAGCCTTGGCCACCGACGTATCCAACAACCTGTATGTGGCCGACACCAGCAACAGCCGGGTGCTCGAATACAACAATCCGGTGGCCAACGGCACCACCGCCGACGCGGTCTTTGGGCAAGGCGGCAGTTTCACGACGGCAGCATGCAATCAGGGCGCAGGGCCCACCGCAAGTTCGCTATGCGGGCCTGCCGGCGTCGCAATCGACGCGACCGGCCATCTGTACATCTCTGACCGGGGCAATTCCCGGGTGCTCGAATACAACACGCCCGGCACGGTGGCCGCCAAGGTCTTTGGTCAGACCGGCATGAGCGGCAGCAGTTGCAACTTCAGTGGGACCAATGCCAGTGGATTGTGCAATCCGGGCGGCGTGGCGCTGGACGCCGCCGGAGGTCTTTATGTCGCCGACGATCAAAACAACCGGGTTCTCAGGTACAACAACGCGTTTGGCGGCGACACCACCGCCGATATCGAGCTGGGCCAGCCTGATTTCGCGCACAACGACCGCAACGCAGTCGACGCCAGCGGATTTGGCGGCAGCGCCGCTGACGTGGTGCTGGCCGGAACCCTGGACATCGCGGCGCTGGGCGCGGTAGCCATCGACAACAGCGTAAGTCCGCCGCGCATTTGGGTGGCAGACCCTCACAACAATCGGGTGCTGGGGTTCAGCAACGTCAACGCTCTGGCTGACGGTCAGGCGGCTTCCATTGTTATCGGCCAAGCCGATTTCACCAACGGCTCAAGCCAGGCGTGCCTGGGCGCTCCCACCGCCTCCAACCTGTGCTTCCCGACCGGCGTTGCGGTTGATGCGGCGGGCAACCTGTACGTCGCCGACGAGCTGGACAACCGGGTACTGAAATATCTGGCGCCAGTTACCAACGGCAAAGCCGCCAGCTTGGTGATCGGTCAACCCGATTTTACCTCGACCAAATGCAACGGTGGCGCGGCCAGCCCTACTGCAGCAACGTTGTGCAGACCCTGGACTGTGGCGCTGGATGGCGCAGGCGGCCTCTATGTTGCCGACCTGAGCAACAATCGCGTGCTGGAGTACACCGCGCCGTCCAGTTCGCATCCCAACGCGGCGCACGTGTTCGGCCAGGCAAACTTCGTCAGTTCAAGCTGCAACAAGGGCGGCACGCCCAGCGCTGCCAGCTTGTGCGAACCGACCGCGATGGCGTTGGACGCAACCGGCCGGCTGTTTATCGCAGACTTCGGCAACAGCCGGGTGCTCAGGTACAACGTTCCGCTCACCTCGCAGCTCGCCAACCTGGTGTACGGCCAGGGCGCGGCGGGCAACGACTTCATCGACAATAATTGCAACGGCGGCGGCATCGGCGCCGCGACCCTGTGCAGCGCGGCCGGTGTTGCGGTTGATTCAGCCGGCAATGTGTACATCGCCGACAGCGGCAACAACCGCATCCTGCACTACGCCGCGGGCAGCGTAAGCGCCGATTTGGTGTTCGGCCAGGGCGGATTTTTCGTCACCAAGAATGCCAATTTGGGCGGAACGACGCCCAGCGCCGCAACCCTATCGCTGCCGCTGTGGCTGGCGGTCGATAATGCCGCCAACCTCTATGCGGCGGACGCGATGAACAACCGGGTGCTGCAATACCTGGCGCCGCTGGCCGCGCCGAGCCCGACGCCGACACCGGCGATGGCTACGCTGTCGCCGACCAGTGTCAATTTCGGCAATGTGGCGCCCGGCAGCATCAGCACCACCAGGAAGGTGACATTGACCAATAACGGCACGGGATCAATCGTCGTCAACGCCGTCAACCGCGTGGGCTCCAATCCGACCGACTTTCCGCAAAACAACAACTGCATCGGCACGCTGGCCGGCGGCAAGAGCTGCACCATCAGCATCATGTTTGCGCCGACCGCGCCAGCGGGCACACCCGAGGCGGCGCAGTTCGTAATCTACGACAACGCCAAGAACGCGCCGCAGCTTCTGCCCGTTTACGGCACGGCTTCCCAGCAAGCGACGCTGGCACCCTCAAGCCTCAGCTTCGGCAGCGTCGCAGTGGGGAGCACCAGCACCGCCAAGGTGCTGACGTTGACCAACAATCGCAGCTCGGCCATGACCATCAGCGCAATCGCGCTGGGCGGCACCAACCCCGGCGATTTCCTCAAGACCACGACTTGCGGAGCGAGCCTGGCGGCGTTTGCCAGTTGCACGATCTCGGTGCAGTTCAAGCCCACCGTACTGGGCGCCAGGTCGGCGACGCTCAGCGCCACCGACACCGCCAGCAACTCGCCGCAGACCGTCTCGCTGACCGGCACCGGCGCCGCGCAAGTCACCGTTGCGCCTTCCAGTCTGAGCTTCGGCAGTGTGTCGGTCGGCGTGACCAGCGCCGCTAAGACGGTGACGCTGACCAACAATCAGAGTACGACGCTGACCATCAGCGCAATCGCGCTGGGCGGCACCAACCCGAGCGATTTCCTCAAGAGCACCACCTGCGGCGCCAGCCTGTCAGCATTCGCAAGTTGCAGTGTGTCGGTCAGTTTCAAGCCCGCCGCGACCGGTACCCGCAGCGCGCTGCTGACAATCACGGACAGCCCCGACACCGGCAGTCCGCATCAGGTAACGGTGAGCGGGACAGGACTCTAAACGGACGCAAACCAGGCGATCGCCGTACGCTGCGCGTCAGCGGTTGCCTCTGCAAAACCGATGGCTTATAACGGGGCCGAGAATATGTCGGCCCCCAACCTCGCATTGGATTCGCAGGCGCATCGGCCGCCCGTGCGCTCGATTATCGACCGGGCGATGGCGGGGGTGCCGCTGGGCGCGCAGGAGGCCGTTGCGCTGATCGAGTGCGACGACCTCGGCCTGCTGCTGGACGCCGCCGGCGAACTGCGCGATCGGGTCAAGGGGCGCGACGTCACCTACTCGCCCAAAGTGTTCCTGCCGGTCACCAATCTGTGCCGCGACCGCTGCACCTATTGCACCTTCCGCAAGGACCCGTGGGATCCCGAAGCCTGGACGATGATGCCGCACGAGATCATCGACTGGTCGCGCCGCGGGCGCGCGTTGGGATGCAGGGAGGCGCTGATGTGCCTGGGCGACAAGCCGGAGGTGGCGTTTCGGGAATATCGCCAAACGCTCCAGTCGCTGGGCGTGCGCAGCACGATCGAATACGTGCAGCAGGCCTGCGCGCTGGCGCTGGCCGAGGGCCTGCTGCCGCACACCAATGCCGGCGTGATGTCCTATGCCGAGATGGGGAGGCTGCGTCCGGTCAACGCCAGCATGGGGCTGATGCTGGAGGACATCTCCACGCGCCTGCGCAAGCGCGGCGGGGCACACCAATGGGCGCCGGACAAGGAGCCGGCGCGGCGGATGCGGATGCTGGAGGAGGCGGGCCAGCTCAAAATTCCCTTCACCAGCGGAATCCTGCTCGGCATCGGCGAGACCAGCGCCGAACGGGCGCTGAGCCTTATCGCGCTGCGCGACGTCCATCGCCGTTACGGGCACATCCAGGAAGTGATCATCCAGAATTTCCGCGCCAAGCCCAATATCCCGATGGCCGATGCGCCCGAGCCGGACCAAATCGAAATGGCGCGCGCCATCGCGACCGCGCGCCTGGTGCTGGGCAGCGAGATGAACGTTCAGGCGCCGCCCAACCTCTCGCCCAACGACATCGAGCTGTTCCTGCGCGCCGGCCTCAACGATTGGGGCGGTATCTCGCCGTTGACCCGCGATTACGTCAACCCTGAGGCGCCGTGGCCGCACGTCGAGCAGCTGGGCGAGCGCTGTGCGCGCGCCGGCTTCCGCCTGCATCAACGGCTGCCCGTCTACCGGGAATACATCAACGATGAGTGGATCGATCCGGTCCTGCTGCCCGCGGTCAAGCAGGCGGCGGCGGACCTCAAGACCGCCTGAACCAGCGGCGGAGGTGTAGTGTGAATCTGACCGAACTGCGCAGCTACGTCGATGAAATCGAGTCCACGCCGCTGGACGCGCTGCTGGCCGAAGCCTCGCCGGCGGTGCGCGCAGCGCTGCTTAAAGCGCTCAACCACCAGGAGCTGACGCGTGAGGAGGGACTGGCGCTTTATACCTGCCAGGGGAGCGACTTGCGCGCGATGGTCAAATGCGCGGATTTGGCGCGCGCCGAGGACGTCGGCAACGAAGTCACCTATGTCGTCA
>Ga0070740_10003308_pt1 | contig 17360 bp, 11 predicted proteins | sample Coa_R2_FD_67286 | JGI IMG/M metagenome (GOLD analysis project Ga0070740, IMG submission 67286) | Surface soil microbial communities from Centralia Pennsylvania, which are recovering from an underground coalmine fire - Coalmine... | ecosystem: Environmental > Terrestrial > Soil > Unclassified ... | reverse complement strand
GAGGAGACTTTCAACCTATGCAACTACTTGGGAAAATGCTGGGCGATCCCAACAAAAAGGAACTCAAGACTATCCAGCCGTTGATTGACGAGATCAACGAGCTCGAAGAAGATATGCAGCGGCTCAGCGATGAAGAGCTGGCTGCCAAAACAAGCGAATTTCGCGCACAGCTCGCCCTGCATCTGAAAGGCGGCCTGGTGCTGGAGGACGAGCTGCTCAAGCTCTTCCGCGAGGCGCTCAATACTGTTGAGCCGCTGGCCGAGAAGTGCAGCGAGGAGCAGTTGCGCGCAGCCCTGACCGAACATCGCCAGGAGATCGAGCGCAAGCGCGATCCCGAATATACCCTGCGTGACCATTTGCGCGATACTCTCTCGGACTGCTTTGAAAAGAGCTACGACAGCCTGAGTCCGCTCCTCAATTCCCTGCGCGTGAACCGGGCGATGGATCTCGCAGAGGAGACACAGGAGTGGCCCGACGAGGCTAAAAACCCCCAGCAGGCTACGCTGGCCCTCTTGAAAAAGGCCGAGCCGGTGCTGGAAGAGATTGACGACGATTTGCTGGTCGAGGCTTTCCAGAAAGCCTGGCCAAAATTTGAGGAGGCCCGCAACGCGGCCCCGGACAAAGAGGAGGGGGCCGACGAACGCCTGGAGGCCCTGCTGGGCGATATCCTGCGCCGCTTGCAGCCCGAAATTGTGGCCCTGCGCGCAGAGCAGATGGACGAGCTTTTGCCGGAGATGGTCAAACGCTACCGCAATGGCAAGACCCTGGACGATCTTCTGCCCGAGGCATTCGCCGTTGTGCGCGAGGCCGGCAAACGCACGATCGGGATGCGGCACTATGATGTTCAGTTGATCGGCGGCATTGTGTTGCACCAGGGCAAAATCGCCGAGATGAAGACCGGCGAGGGCAAGACGCTCGTCGCAACTCTGCCCTGCTACCTCAATGCCCTGACCGGCAAGGGCGTCCACGTCGTGACCGTCAACGATTACCTGGCGCGCCGCGACGCCGAGTGGATGGGCAAGATTCATCGCTTCCTCGGCCTGACCGTTGGCGTGATCGTCAATGCGGTCCAGCCGCAAACGCCCGAACGCCGCGCCGCTTACCTGGCTGATATTACCTATGGCACAAATAACGAGTTCGGCTTCGACTATCTGCGCGATAATATGGTGACTTCGCTGGACCAGACGGTGCAGCGTGAACTCAATTTCGCTATTGTGGACGAGGTTGACAATATCCTGATCGATGAGGCGCGCACGCCCTTGATTATCTCCGGCGCGGGCCAGGAATCGACCGATATGTACGCCAAATTCGCTCGCTGGGCTACACGGCTCAAGCCCGAAGAGGACTACACTGTCGAGGAGAAAACGCGCACCGTCATGCTCACTGACAGCGGGATTACGAAACTGGAGCAGATGGCCGGCGTTAAAAACATCTATGAGGAGAACTCCGACCTGCCGCGCTATATGGAGAATGCGATCAAAGCTCAGGTGATCTTCCAGCGCGATAAAGATTATATCGTCAAAAACGGCGAGGTCATTATTGTCGATGAGTTTACTGGCCGCCAGATGCCGGGCCGGCGCTATAGCGAGGGACTGCACCAGGCGATCGAGGCCAAAGAGGGCGTGACCGTTCAGCGCGAAAATCATACCCTGGCCACTATCACGTTCCAGAATTTCTTCCGCCTCTATAACAAGCTGGCCGGCATGACCGGTACCGCCATTACCGAGGCTGAGGAACTCAATAAGATTTACAATCTCGACGTGGTGGTGATTCCCACTAATAAACCGATGATTCGCGTGGACCAGCCCGATTATATCTATCGCACCGCCGAGGGCAAATTTAATGCTGTGGTCGAGGAGATTAAGAGACGCCACGAACTGGGCCAGCCGGTGCTGGTCGGCACGACCTCGGTGGAAATCTCTGAGTATCTCTCGCACAAGCTGGAGATGGAGGGCATTGAGCATAACGTACTGAACGCCAAGCACCACGAACGCGAGGCTCAGATCGTGGCACAGGCCGGGCGCAGCGGCGCGGTGACGATCGCAACCAATATGGCCGGACGCGGCACCGATATTCTGCTGGGCGGTAATCCAGAGGGCTACTTCGAGAGTATCCTGCGCAAACACGCCGAAAACGTTGACTTCATTCGCGAAATGCCGGAAACGAACGCCGAGGAGCGCGCCGAGAAGGAAGAGGCGATCCAGCAGTATATCGAGAATATGACCGAGGCGGAGAAGGAGGAGATCTTCGCGGCTAAAAAACGTGAATGCGAGGAGGATCATGAGCGCGTGGTCGAGCTGGGCGGCCTCTATATCATCGGCACCGAACGCCATGAGTCGCGCCGCATCGACCTCCAGCTGCGCGGGCGCGCAGGCCGCCAGGGAGATCCTGGTGAGTCGCGCTTCTTCCTCTCGCTGGAGGACGAGCTGCTGCGGCGCTTCGGCGGCGAACGCGTCTCCCGCTTTATGGAAATGGCGGGCATGGGCGACGATATTCCCCTGGAGAATAAGATGGTCTCACGCCTGATCGAGCAATCGCAGACGCGCGTCGAGGGCTATAACTTCGACATCCGTAAAAATGTCGTCGAGTACGATGATGTGATCGCCAAACAGCGCGAGGTGATCTACGCCGACCGCCGGGCCGTCCTGGAACGCGCCGATATGCACGGGCGCGTGCTGGAGATGATCCGCAACGAGATTACTAAAATCGTCAATAACCACATTCCCGGCAATATGGTGGACGACGAGGAGCAGTTGGACGAACTGTTCAACGTCCTGGAAACCTGGATGAACATCCCCGACGAGGTGCTGCCGGAGAACATTCACGCGATCCGCAAGAGCGAGCTGACGAAAAATCTGGTGGATGCGTTCATCAAGCACTACGAAGCGTGCGGGGAGCAGCTCAAGCAGTTGGCTGCGGATAATCCCGGCCAGAATATCCCCACCATCGGCGATATCGAGCGCGCGTTCACTCTGCAGGTGCTGGACCGGCTCTGGATGGATCATATAGATGCCCTGGATGTCATGCGCGCCAGTATCGGCTTCCGCTCGATCGGCCAGCGCGATCCCCTGGTGGAGTTCAAGAACGAGGCTTACCTCATGTTCGAGAACCTCAAGGCGCAGATCCAGCATTATATCGTGGATCAGCTTATGCGCCTGACCAAAAACGGTATCACCATCACCGTCAAGGCACCCGCGCCGCCTAAACGCAAGAACCAGCGCCCCCTGCGTACCAACGCGGACGCTATCGCCAGGGCCAGCGGCCAGGCCAAAAGCGATGAGCGCGACCTGCCGCGCCTCACCTCGCGCCGCCAGGGTCCGTCCAATCGCCAGAACGGCCAGCGCCCGGCCAACTCCTCCTCGCCGCGCCCCTCTGGCAGAGTCGGACGCAACGATCCCTGCCCCTGCGGCAGCGGGAAAAAGTACAAGAAGTGCCACGGCGCGTAACAGGAGTGGTCAAACGCAGCGAAAGAGCGTGTTTCGCTGCGTTTGACCACTCCTGCGCGCACTTACGCGCGTGTATCCCCGGAGAAAAGGCGCGCATATCGTAACGTATACATGACTCAGGATCAGTCTAACCCAAACATATAACCGTTTACTTATATAAATCTTCACCAGCTTTGAAGCTTTTCTCTGGACCTGGCGAAGATTTTCATGGTACTCTCTCCATAGATGATGAATTTCATGCCATAGAACAGCTTAATCGATAAGCGGAAAGATAGCGTTTGACCACATAGAAAAGGACATGAGTATGAGCGGACAAGATTTTGGCACAAACGAATACCCATCGAATGGCCACAGCAGGTCCTCCGTCTCGCAGGAGCAAGAGGCGGAGCTTGCCGCAAGCTGGCGCGAGGAGCAGCGCTGGCAGGGGATTACCCGGCCCTATAGTCCCGCGGACGTGCTGCGGCTGCGCGGCTCCGTTCAGATCGAGTATACCCTGGCTCGCATGGGCGCCGAGCGCCTGTGGGAGCTTCTGCACACCGAGCCGTTCATTAACGCCCTGGGCGCTCTGACAGGCAATCAGGCGGTACAGCAGGTCAAGGCCGGCCTGAAAGCGATCTATCTCAGCGGCTGGCAGGTCGCGGCGGACGCCAACCTGGCCGGGCAGATGTATCCCGACCAGAGTCTGTATCCCGCGAATAGCGTGCCCGAGGTGGTGCGCAGAATCAACCACGCCTTGCAACGCGCGGACCAGATACAGCACAGCGAGGGCAAGGGCGATATCTATTGGTTCGCCCCAATCGTCGCGGATGCCGAGGCCGGCTTTGGCGGACCGTTGAATGTTTTTGAAATTATGAAGGCCATGATTGAGGCTGGCGCGGCTGGCGTGCATTTTGAGGATCAGCTCTCTTCGGAGAAGAAGTGCGGCCACATGGGCGGCAAGGTCCTGATCCCCACGCAGAATGCGGTGAAGAACCTGGTCGCGGCCCGCCTGGCTGCGGATGTCCTGGGCGTGCCAACGATCCTGATCGCGCGCACCGACGCCAACGGCGCGCAGCTCCTGACCAGCGATATCGATCCTGCCGATCGCGAGTTCCTGACCGGCGAACGCACCGTCGAAGGCTTCTTCAGGATTCGCAGCGGACTCGACTCGGCGATCGCGCGCGGCCTCTCCTACGCTCCCTACGCCGACCTGATCTGGTGCGAGACCTCCGAGCCGAATATCGACGAGGCGCGCCGCTTCGCCGAGGCTATCCACGCCCGCTTCCCCGGCAAATTGCTGGCTTATAACTGCTCGCCTTCGTTCAACTGGCGCAAGAAGCTGGACGAGAGGACCATCGCGACTTTCCAGCAGGAATTGGGCAAGATGGGGTATAAGTTCCAGTTTGTCACCCTGGCCGGCTTCCACGCCCTTAATTACAGCATGTTTGAGCTGGCCCTCGGCTATCGCGATCACGGCATGGCCGCTTACTCGAAACTCCAGCAGGCCGAGTTCGCCCTTGAACCGTTCGGCTATACCGCCACCAAACACCAGCGCGAGGTCGGCACCGGCTACTTCGACGAGGTGGCCCAGGTGATCTCCGGCGGCCTCTCGTCCACTACCGCTCTGGCCGGCTCGACCGAGGCGGAGCAGTTCCATTGATGATATCTTGTGCCGTCTTTCCCCTCGGACGCGCGCAAATATCATACATAGCCTGTGACTGGTCGGAGCAACGGTCCCTGTTCCGGCCAGCCACACGCTTTTTTGCTGAAGACGAGCGTTTCGCCAGACCTGGCCATTTGCATTTATACGCGCCAGGAGATATCCTTGAGGGAAAAGGCATCTGCGCACGTTGGCATAAACGAAAGGATACCCGCTATGACCCAGACGACATCCCAGGAGCATATTGAGATCATTGCCCCCGTCAGCGCCGAGTTTGCCGAGATTTTAACCCCGGACGCGCTGGGCTTTGTCGCTACGCTGGTGCGGACCTTTGGTCCCCGCCGCGAGGAACTGTTGAAACGCCGCGCGCAGCGTCAGCTTGAGATTGACGCGGGCAAGCTGCCCGACTTCTTGCCCGAAACCGCGCATATCCGCCAGGGCGACTGGACGATCGCGCCGATGCCCGCCGATTTGCAGGATCGCCGCGTGGAGATCACCGGCCCGGTCGATCGCAAGATGGTCATTAATGCGCTGAATTCGGGCGCGAAGACCTACATGGCCGACTTCGAGGACGCGCACTCCCCCACCTGGGAGGGCACGATCCAGGGCCAGATTAATGTGCGCGACGCGGTCGCCGGCACGATCACTTACCAGAGTCCCGAAGGCAAGTCTTATCGATTGAATAAGGAGATAGCTACCCTGATCGTGCGCCCGCGCGGCTGGCATCTGCTGGAGAAACATGTGCTGGTCGATGGACAGCCGATCTCTGGCGGCATCTTCGATTTCGCCCTCTTCTTTTTCCATAACGTGCTCCCCCTGCTCGCTAAAGGCAGCGCCCCCTACTTCTATCTGCCCAAGATCGAGAGCCACCTGGAGGCCCGCCTGTGGAACGATATCTTCGTGATGGCCCAGGACCTGCTGCACATTCCCCAGGGGACGATCAAGGCGACTGTGCTGATCGAGACGATCCTGGCTGCCTTTGAGATGGATGAGATTCTCTATGAACTGCGTGAGCACTCGGCGGGACTTAACTGCGGACGCTGGGACTATATCTTCAGCGCAATTAAGAAGTTTCGCAATATCCCCGAGTTTATCTTCCCCGATCGCGCCCAGGTGACGATGACAACGCACTTTATGCGCTCTTACTCGCTGCTCGCTATCAAGACCTGCCATCGGCGCAACGCGCCCGCGATCGGCGGCATGGCGGCGCAGATCCCGATTAAGAACGATCCCCAGGCCAACGAGGAAGCCCTGAGTAAGGTGCGCGCGGATAAGCATCGCGAGGCTACCGATGGACACGACGGCACCTGGGTGGCCCATCCGGGACTGGTCGCGATCGCGATGAGCGAGTTTGACGCGGTGATGAAGACGCCCAATCAGATTGCGCGCAAACGCGACGATGTGCAGGTAACTGCCGCGGATCTGCTCAAGGTGCCGGAGGGCACGATCACCGAGGGTGGATTGCGCAACAATGTCAGCGTGGGCCTGCAATACCTCGAATCCTGGCTGCGCGGCTCCGGCTGTGTGCCGATTAATAATCTCATGGAGGACGCGGCCACCGTCGAAATCGCCCGCGCCCAGGTCTGGCAGTGGATTCACCATCCCAAAGGTGTCCTCGACGATGGTCGTAAGATCACGGTCGAGCTCTTCCGCCAGATTGCCCGCGAGGAACGAGAGAAGATCGAGTCCACGCTGAGCGAGGAGCAGCGCGCCAGGCGTCGCTTCCAGAACGCCGCGCAGATTCTCGACGAGATCATTACCAGCGACGAGTTTGTTGAGTTCTTAACCCTGCCAGCCTATCGCTACCTGGATTGAAGCGACAGGCCGGCAGGCACACGGACGGCGCTTGATTCGCATTCTGTCGAGCAGACCTGTGAATGAGCGCCTCCGCTTGCTCACCCGGCGAAAGCGAGGAAAGGATGCTCCCGAAAACCGCGACCTCGGCAGGCGCGATCATTCTGCGCGCGCTCGATGGGCAGTTGAAGATTGCCCTGGCCCAGCGCCTGCGCGAAACGAAAACCTGGGTCCTGCCCAAAGGCCACGTGGAGCCGGGCGAGACGCTCCAGCAGGCGGCCCTGCGCGAGATTCATGAAGAGACGGGCCTCGCTCGCGTGCAACTGCTCACCTACCTGGGCAAGATCGAGCGCGAGGTACTCAAGAACGGCGCCACCGTTCAGAAGACCATCCACTACTACCTCGCTTACGCCCTCCCCGCCGACCAACCAGAGCTCCCCACCGAACAGGGCTTCGCCGAACCCGGCTGGTTCGCCCCCGCCGATGCGCTCCCACTGTTGCCGTATGAGCAAGAGCGCGTATTTGTGAGAGAGCAACTAACGGAACTGTTCGGATAATCTCTACGCTAGAAATACGAGAAGACTCAGATCAGGTGCAAATCTGAGTCTTCTTGCATTTTTAGCAGGAAATACATTATCTCATGACAGAACGATGACAAAACGATGAGGATTCGATGGGTATCTGATGATGAAATGTATGCTTGATAATGGTATATTTCTATCCTAAACTAAAAAATCCTTTTAGGAGAGGATAGATTGGCGAATAGTTCTCAACAACCTTACGACAACATTCTCAAGCGCATCCTGGAAAGTCGTCCTGCCGAAATTATTCCTCGTTTGCTGGATGGTGGCAATATTGAGATTCGAGAGATTCTGGAGGTCAACATCTATCAAGAACTCAATATCGAACTGCTTATCCCTCCGCGTCGCGTCGATCGTGTGTACAAGGGCACGTACAGAGGAAATCCGCATATCTTCCATTTTGAAGTCGAGACAGCAGAACGCGTTATGAGGAGCATCGTGGCCAAACGCATGCTCATCTATCATAGTTTATTGTTCGAGAAATATAACCTTCCGGTGATCTCGGCAATTATCTATCCCTTCAAGGCCGCAATGGCTCAGTCACCATTGATAGAGTTGAGCGGAGATGAGGAATTGCTGCGTTTCAATTTCTGGACGATGCCGCTCTGGAAATTGGATGCGCGCAAGTTCATTGGGAACAGGGATCTGTGCATGTACCCATTTTTGCCAGCGATGGAACATATATCGCCAGAAACGCTAGAGGGAGCATTCGAGGAAATGGTAAAATATTATGCAGACGATAAAAGCACGCTGCGGGAACAGTTGATCTGCTTCCTGACGGTGATGAACCGGGCAAATCGCTTGCCAGCGGTAGAGCTAGAGCAGGTTGAAAGGAAAATACGCATGTATGATCCATTGATTGAAGAAGACCCCTATATCAGACAACTTGTGGCGAGAAATGTAGCCAAAGAGGTGACAAAGGAAGTAGCTAGAAAAGTGGCTGAAGCAGAGGCCAGAGCTAAAGCTGAAGCAGAGGCCAGAGCTAAGGCTGAAGCAGAGGCCAGAGCTAAAGCTGAAGCAGAGGCCAGAGCTAGAGCTGAAGCGGAGGCCAGAGCTAAAGCTGAAGCAGAGGCCAGAGCTAAAGCTGAAGCAGAGGCCAGAGCTAAAGCTGAAGCAGAGGCCAGAGCTAAGGCCCAGCATTATATCGCCTCTTGCCGCCAGACGTTGATGAGCGTCATTGCAGCACGTTTTCCAAATTTGGCAAAGGCTCAGGAGCTCGTTTTGCCCGATAACGTTGACGCGTTGAATCTTTTGATTGTACAGATCTCGTCGGCGCCTGATGAACGCGCGGCTCGCGCGATTTTGCGGCTCCCCATTGCCGAGTAAATCTGTATATCCCTTTCTCCTGCTGTAGATCTAGACCAGTGGAGACACCTGCGAGACGCCGACACCCCCATATGCCTGGCTCGCAGGTATCTCCCGGCATGTATTGCCGCATACCCTTGCAAGGAAATTATGCTCCCATGCCAGAAAAAACGCTCCCTTTTACCCGCGAACAGATCCAAAAAATCATTGAAACCTGTCCAACTCCATTCCATCTGTACGACGAGACCGGGATTCGCCGCTCGGCCCGCGCGCTCAAGGACGCCTTCGCCTGGACTGAGGGCTTTCAAAATTATTTTGCGGTCAAGGCTCTGCCTAATCCGCATATTTTGCAAATTTTGAAAGAGGAGGGCTTTGGCGCGGACTGTAGCTCGCTGCCGGAGTTGATTCTCGCGCAGCGGGTTGGCCTGAGCGGCGCGGAGATTATGTTTACCTCGAATGAGACACCCGCCGGGGAGTTTCGCAAGGCGCGCGAACTGGGTGCGCTGATTAATCTGGACGATATCAGCCATCTTGCCTACCTGGAGCGGCTTGCGGGACTGCCGGAGACGCTTTGCTTTCGCTATAATCCCGGCCCCCTGCGCAGCGGGAACACGATCATCGGCAGGCCAGAGGAGGCGAAGTACGGCCTGACCCGCGCGCAACTTTTCGCAGCCTACGCGCTCGCGAAACAGAAGGGCGTGAAAGATTTCGGTCTGCATACGATGCTCGCCTCTAATGAACTCGATTACCGTTACTTTGTGGAGACTGCGCGCATGCTGTTCGATCTGCTGATCGAGCTTGCGCGCGAGGTGGGCGTTCGCTTTTCGTTCGTCAATTTGGGCGGCGGGATCGGCATTCCCTATCGGCCTGAGCAGGAGAACTTTGACCTGGCCCGCTTCTCGCGCGAGGTGCAAGCGCTTTACCAGGAGAAAATTGTGAGGCATGGCCTGCACCCGCTCAGGATCGTGATGGAGTGCGGGCGGCTCATCACCGGTCCTCACGGCTACCTGGTCGCGACCGCTATCCACAAGAAGGAGATTTACAAACGCTACATCGGCCTGGACGCATGTATGGCCAATCTGATGCGCCCCGCCCTCTATGGTGCGTACCATCATGTGACGGTTCTGGGTAAGGAGCGGGAACCGGCCAGCTTTACCTACGATGTGGTTGGCTCGCTCTGCGAAAACTTCGACAAGTTTGCTACCGACCGCGCCCTGCCGGAGATTGAGATCGGCGATACGCTGGTCATTCACGATACGGGCGCGCATGGACACGCTATGGGCTTTAACTATAACGGCAAGCTGCGCTCGGCAGAACTGCTACTGCAAGCGAACGGCGCGGTCAGACTCATCCGCCGCGCCGAAACTCTTGAGGACTATTTCAGAACGCTGGATTTTTAGCGCGCAATCACCCGGCGAGATTCTCCGTCCATAGAACCGCTCCCGTGCTCTCGCTAAAGGCCCCCAGCACAGCTTGTAGGTGTTGAGAATCAGTTGGTACCTGCCAGTCCACCAGGTACAGACGACCGTCACCCACCGCGAGCGTGGGCCGTTCGATCAGAGAGTAATTCAATTTGCCCTTGTTCCAGGGAATGTCCTGCTGCCAGAGCGTGCGGCCATCGCTGGCGCGCAGGGCCAGGATTGCACGCGTGAACGGCGATGGAGAAGACAAATCCGACGCCGCCAGTAGATTCACGACGAAGTAGAGGTTTCCTCCGTCTACCACCGGCGTACCGTAGCTGTAGTTGCCCAACGGCTTTTGCCAGCGCATTCCGCCCGTTGCACCATCGAGCGCGTAAACGATTTCCGATCCGTCTTGCTCGCTTGCCAGAATATACACGCTGCTTTCATTGACTACAGCACGTATATACCCATAACCATCTAAAAAATGATATTCCCACAGACGCTTGCCGCTCCCGGCTTGCAGCGCGAAGAAGGTGGTCTGCTGGGTAAGGTAGAGTACGCCCCGGCTGAGCGTGGCTTGAGAGATAAAATCTCCGCTCTCTCCAAAACTCTGCTGCCAGAGTTGGCGACCGGTCGAGGCGTCTATTGCCAGAAGCCGATTCTCTATCTGGACATAGAGCGTGTGCTGGTCGGTCGGCAGGTTGAACGCAACCTCGCCGTTCAACGCATCAAACCAGACGAGCTTTCCCGTATCTGCCCGCAGCGCGTACAGCCTGTACTGGCTCGGCGCGAGCTGGCAAATAAAATAGACGACGTTGTTGAGAATAACCGGGGCCGACATGTTCACACGGTCGCCACAGGTTTCCCATTTCCAGAGAACCCTGCCATCGCCGGCGCGCACGGCATACATGCTCATAGGAAACCGCGCGCCCGTCGCCTCGGGAGTCATCTCCCTGACCGCCATATAGAGAACGCCGGCGACCAGCCTGGGTTGAGAGATCTCTACATCGCCCAGGTTTTGTAAGTACTGCTGAACCAGCTCCCCCGTATCGACGCGGTAAACGCTGCTGTTCCTGTAGAGATGACCATCCAGGAAAAAGACCGGCGTGGGGGGAGAGATGAGCCTCAGCCCCAAATTGACCTGCGGCGTCCGGGCCAGCGGAGGTCCTCCTTGCGGTGTGACGTAGTAGACCGGCCCATGACTCTGCAAAGAACGCTGAGAGGATCTGCTGACCAGAAAGCCGCCGAGCAGCACGCCGGCAAGTACTATCACGGCTGCTATACCGATGGCAGCGCCGCCCGCCCGCCCACGCGCACGCGCGGGCGCACGAACCGGTAACGACGAAGTTGTGCCTGGCTGCGAAACTGGATCTTGTACGTCACTGCTCACGGTGAGGTTCCTCCTTGCGAAACATCGATCATGTACCAGCATACTCTGAACGGTCGATCGCGCAAAAACAGATCGGTATCGGAGGAGGAACGCTCTAACTATGCCAAAAGTTCCGCTATGCCCAGACCTCGCATGCGTACTCAGCAGGCAAACAGAAATGAGCGAGAGCGTTTTGCCAATCGCTCGATGATATGTCGTCCTCCGGCCATTCATCGCCCGGCCAGGAGCCGCAGAGCTGAGGATAAGCCGCCGGAGAGACTTCCTGGAACGCTCTTGCGTTGAACTCTTGCTGTACTTCTATTTGTTGATCCATTGCAATCCCTCCTTGCAGACTTTGGTTGGTCGGTTTGCCAAAAGCGCCCTCTTATCCCGCGAGGGATGAGAAGGCGCTTTCTCTGTGGCCGGCTACGTTGCGCGGCCTTACAATTCCAGGCTCTTGCTCTTAATGATTTCCCCAGCGTGCTCGATAAACTCCGCCAGCGGACGCGCGCCGAGGTTTTCGTTCGTGCGCAGGCGCACGGCCACGGCGTTGGCGGCGGCCTCTTTATCGCCCACGACCAGCATGTACGGGATCTTCTGCAACTGGGCATCGCGCACTTTGGCGTTCATGCGCTCGCCGCGCACATCCACCTCGGCCCGAATGCCCGCCGCCTTGAGTTCCGCCAGCACTCTCTGCGCGTACTCGTTGTGCCGGTCGGCAATCGGGATGACCATCGCCTGCACGGGAGCCAGCCAGACCGGGAAGGCTCCGGCAAAATGCTCGATGAGCATGGCCATGAAGCGCTCCGTCGATCCCGTCACGGCGCGATGGATGATCACCGGGCGATGCGGCTGGCCGTCCTCGCCGATGTACTCCAGCTCGAAGTTCTCTGGATTGATAAAGTCGAGCTGCACCGTCGCGCACTGCCAGTCGCGCCCCAGGGCGTCCCTGACCATAAAATCCGTCTTGGGACCGTAGAAGGCCGCCTCGCCGACCATCTCCGTGTAGCTGATGCCCTTATTCTCAATCGCCTCGCGTAGAGCCTGCTCGGCCTTCTCCCAGATCTCATCGCTGCCCACGTACTCCTCTTTCTTCTGAGGATCGCGCAGGGAAAGCGAGATCCAGTAGTCCGTCAGGCCATACGTCTTGAAGACCTCCAGCGTCAGGTCGATCGCGCGGTTGAACTCTTCCTGAATCTGGTCCGGGCGCAGCATGACATGCGCATCATCCTGGGTCAGACTGCGCACACGCGCCAGGCCCGTCAGCGTGCCCGCCTTTTCGTAGCGATAGAGCGTGGCGAACTCGGCATAGCGCACCGGCATTTCGCGATAGCTGTGCGTCTGCGTCTTGAAGAGCGTGAAGTGGTGCGGGCAGTTCATCGGCTTGAGGATATAGCCCTCGTCCTCGGACTGCTCCTGCTCGCCCATCATCACCGGGAACATGTTCTCGCGATAGTTGTACCAGTGTTTGGACGTCTTGTACAGGCGCACGCGCCCCAGGTGCGACGTCCAGACGTGCTGGTAGCCGTAGCGTTCCTGCGTCTCGCGCACATATTTCTCCATCTGGTAGCGCAGCATCTCGCCGTTGGGCAGGAACATCGGCACACCGGCGGGCAGATTCTCGTTCATGACAAACAGCTTGAGCTCGCGCCCCAGCTTGCGATGATCGCGCCTGGCAGCCTCTTCCAGCCGCCAGAGGTACTGGTCCAGTTCCTCCTGGGAGAACCAGGCCGTGCCGTAGATGCGCTGGAGCATCGGGCGCTTCTCATCCCCGCGCCAGTACGCGCCGGCGATCTTCATCAGCTTAAAGGGACCGACCTGCCCCGTGTTCTCGACGTGGGGACCCCGGCAGAGGTCGAGAAAGTTGTTCTGCTGATAGATCCCAACCTCGTCGTCCGTCAGGTTCTCGATCAGCTCAACCTTGTAGACCTGCCCCCGGGCCTTGAAGTACTCCAAAGCCCTCTCACGCGGCCAGCGATCCCGCAGGAAGGGGTATTTTCCGGCGACGATGCGCGCCATTCGCTGCTCGATCTCGGGCAAATCCTCGGGCGTCAGCGGACGCGGCAGATCGAAGTCGTAGTAAAATCCATCCTCGATCGCGGGACCGATGGCGAATTTCGCGTCGGGAAACATCTCCTGCACCGCCTCGGCCATGACATGGGCTGCGGAATGCCGCATGCGCTGAATCGGCGTATAATGCACCGTCTCCATAATTTCTGCTTCGACCGACATCGCAACAAACCTCCTTTTATGCAATAAAAAAACCTTCCCATCCCTCATCTGGGACGAAAAGGTAAAAACATGCTTTCCGTGGTTCCACCCGGCTTCCGCGCGCTCCTGTATACCTCCATCAGCTAGCATGAGGAGTGGTATCTACGGAGCAACGCGCTCTCGCGGCCTGTAACGGGGCCGAGGCGTGCGCATAACTTTCTCTGCGCAGGCTGGCGAGGGGTATCTTTTTCTTGCTGGCCGGAGCGCTTGCAGCCGCCGACGCTTCCTCTCTGACAGACCCCTGGGAAAAGACATGTCTCGCGTATGCCAGGATTCGTTAGAATAACTATACCATAGTTTTTGCGGGAAGTAAATAGAAGGTATAGTCCACTTGCCTGTTACACACAAGCGTGCTATCATTGTTGCCAACATGAATATGCTACTCAAGAAGGGGCGGGAACGCTATGCATTTTAACCTGGTGAACTGGTTATTTCAAGATCCCTGTCAGGCCACAGGCTGCTATGATGGCGGGCCGGCGCCGGAGATGTTTCATTTTTATCCCCACTGGATCATCTTTTGCGTCCTGGGGCTTGTGGTCGCTTTCTACTATTCGGTGGAGGGCCGCAAGCGTTTCGCGAAGAACCGCCCGTGGGTAAAGTATATGCTGGACCGCTATCTGGGCTGGCTGGCAATTATCTGCATTATCGCTCTCCCGTTGATCGGCGCGCGCGCGGCCCTCTATCAGTACTTCTTCGCCTGGCGTGTCTGGCGCTACCTCTGGCTGGTGGGACTGCTGGTCTGGGCCATTCTCTTCCTGGTCCATCGCTTCAGGGTGTATCCGCAGGAGCGCGATTATTATCTCCACCTGAAGAAACGCGAGCAGTATATTCCCAAAGGCAACAGGCGCAAGGCCGCGACTTCGCGCTAGCCTTTTGATAGAACAGGACCCGAGGATGGACGCGCAGTCTGTTCGGCCAGGCGTTGCGGGGGTGATTCTGGTCGGGGGACGCAGCCGGCGCATGGGACGCGACAAGGCCCTGCTTCCGTCCCCACATGGCGCTGCGCTCACTTTTGTTGAACGCCTCACCGCTCTGCTGGCAGAACTGTGTAGAGAGGCGCTTCTTGTCGCTCGCGATGAAACGAGTGGCAGGGAGTATTCGTTCGTGTGCCAGCGCCAGAACGTGCGCCTGGTGTACGACCAGGCCGCCGATCATGGACCGCTGATGGGACTGTATAGTGGCCTGCAAGCTGTCTCTTTCTCGCACGCGCTGGTGCTGGCGGTCGATCTCCCTTTCGTCCGGCGTTCTCTGCTCTCCTGGCTGAGCGGGTTTCCACTCACCGATGAAACAGTGGTGCCGCGCGTTCAGGGCATTCCCCAGGTGTTGCTCGCCCGCTATCCTCGCTCGCTTCTCTCCACGATCGAGACATGCCTGCGCGCCGGACGCCGCGATCCTCGCGCGCTGCTTGCTCAAGTCCCGGTGCGCTTTCTTGAGGAGGAGCAGATTCGCGAGATCGATCCCGACCTGCGCTCGTTTGTGAATGTGAATACTCCTGAGGATTTTGAGCAGGCGAGATCCTTATCGTAAAAATTTTCCTCTTGTCTTCTCACGACCAAACTGCTACAGTACTATATGGTGGACAATAGCACGCACGACAAAAACATACAACACCGGGAAAGATGCCTCACACTTTTGAATGGCACGTTCAGGCCGTTGTAAGGTCCCGCTCCCGGTTTGCAAGCCTGCTTTCAGGCTGCGTCACTACACTGGCAGCATATAATGGAAAGAGTGTCACTGCAATCAGGACGCTGTTGCCCATCAATGATCACTTTTTTAGGAGATTGAGAAGTGAGGATGCCTATATTTCGCGGGGCGAAACGCTGGGGGACGATCCTCTCGCTGTTACTCTTGGCCTCGCTGCTTCTCGCCGCCTGCGGTGAAGGGTCGCCCTCTACTCTGGATACGGCCGGGCCGGTGGCTGCCCGAGAAGCCGGTCTGTTCTGGTTCATCCTGGCTGTCGCGACATTCGTGTTTGTTGTGGTCGAAGCGATTCTCATCTGGTCAATCGTTCGCTACCGCGATCGGCCAAACTCACCGATGCCCAAGCAGACGCACGGGAATAATAAGATCGAGATTATCTGGACGGTCGCTCCGTCGATCTTCCTCTTCGCGGTCCTCGTTGGCACGATCTATACGATGTTCGGCCTCTCCCAGCCCGCCGGTCGCGCGCTGAACGTTCAGGTGATCGGCCATCAGTGGTGGTGGGAGTTCGACTATGAGAATGAGCACATTATCACCGCCGATGAGCTGGTGGTGCCCGTCGGCACGATTGTTCATCTGGACCTGAAGTCCGATAATGTGATTCACAGCTTCTGGGTGCCTCAGTTGACCGGCAAGACCGATGTGGTGCCCGGCCATGACAATACAAAGTGGTTCCAGGCCGATAAGCCCGGCACGTATCGCGGCCTCTGCACGGAGTACTGCGGCCTGCAGCACGCGAATATGCAGCTCTTTGTGATTGCGTACTCGATGGATCAGTACCAGACCTGGCTGCGCGGCCAGCAGGCTGCGGCCCAGAATCCCACCGATCCGAACGCCCTGGCCGGCCAGAAGATCTTTACGACAACCGGCGGCTGCTCCGGCTGTCACGGCATCGTGGGCGTGAATCTGAATAGCTTCAACGATCCTAAGGCACATGTGCTGATTGGTCCCAACCTGACGCACTTCGGTTCGCGTACAACTGTAGCCGGTGGTGTGCTGTCCTGGGACCCCAAATCGTGCGTGGTTGAGGGCACCGGCGATAACGCGCATATTGTGAACCAGGATTCCTGTGGCCTGTATAAGTGGCTGCACGATCCTCAGGGCGTCAAACCCGGCAACGATATGAATATCTCGCCGCTCACGGATACTCAAATTGCTCAACTGGTGGCCTACCTGGAGAGCCTGACCTAGACCAGGGCGCCTCTCGTCCGCTGCTCCCACCATAGACAGAGCGGACCTGAGAGGCTTCTCCCTGACATATCTTGCGCGGCCAGGCCGGTCGCGCAACTGGATATCGGAGGATTTGCGCATGGCAACCCGTACCGTCACTGAAGGCGTAGGTCTTGCACGACGCAAACGCTTTAGTGAGACATATGTCGGTGAATGGATTACGACGGTCGATCATAAAAAGCTCGGCATTATGTATATCGTCACCGCGTTCTTCTTTTTCCTGGTCGGGGGCATCGAGGCTCTGCTTGTTCGCACCCAACTGGCGTTTCCCAACGGGCACGTGCTGGACCCCGCGACCTACAATGAAGTCTTTACGATGCATGGCACGACGATGATCTTCCTCTTCGTCATGCCTATGCTCACCGGCTTCGGCAACTACGTCGTGCCGCTGATGATCGGCGCGCGCGACATGGCCTTCCCACGCCTGAACGCTTTTGGCTACTGGATCGTGCTCTTCGGCGGCCTCTTCCTGAGCGCCAGCTTCCTGGTCGGCGCGCCGCCCAACGCCGGCTGGTTTAGCTATGCCCCGCTGACTGAGATTACCTGCGGCAATGGCGTGACGTGTACCCCCGGCCTGAATATGGACTTCTGGGCGCTGGGCATTCTGATGCTGGGCGTCTC
>Ga0070740_10003303_pt1 | contig 17369 bp, 14 predicted proteins | sample Coa_R2_FD_67286 | JGI IMG/M metagenome (GOLD analysis project Ga0070740, IMG submission 67286) | Surface soil microbial communities from Centralia Pennsylvania, which are recovering from an underground coalmine fire - Coalmine... | ecosystem: Environmental > Terrestrial > Soil > Unclassified ... | reverse complement strand
GGCGCAGCGCTGCTTCGAGATCATTCAGGCCGCCCTGGAAGGACTCGGCGCCGGCCTCGCGGATGTTGTTCGCACGCGCATTATGCTGACTGATATCGCCGATTGGGAGGCTGTCGGGCAGGTACATGGACGCTTCTTCGCGCAGATTCGTGCTGTCACGACGGTCATGCAGGTTTCGCGCTTTATCGATCCCGCCTGGCTGGTTGAGATTGAGGTCGATGCGTATGTGGAGGAGGCGGGCAAGTAAAGCTCACCATGACCAGACCTTTGCGTTATTAAACAGACATTCCGTGGCCAGCGTGTCGGGCGCGCCCACCGCCGTGCCGATCTTGCCGCTGCCGTAGGTATCATCCTGCACGCTCGCCAGCAGCGCGTAGTTATTGTAGAGTTTGAGCGTCGAGCCGTCGGCGACCACGGCCAGGATATTCAGGCTGCGGTTGCCCTGGCGGATGAACCGACTCTTCCCCTGAATGAGCATCCTGCCCTGCGCGCCCGCGCCGGTGTTCAGCCAGAGCGCATAATATCCATTGACGCTGATATAAAAGTAATAAAAGTGATCCGGGGTGCTCGCGCGAAAGACCAGGCCGCCGCTCTGGCCCTGCACGCCCTGCATCTCGATCTGATAGGCGAAGTTGCTGAAATTCGTTCCGTTCGCCAGGCAGGCGCGAATGCTCGGCGTCGGCTGCGTGGGCTTGCTGGTGTCGTAGGAACCATCCTGAAAGATGCAGCCCTGATTGACCGGCCTGGAGTCGGAGGTATAATTCATCCAGGCAGCGTTGCTATTCTCGTCCAGCAGGTTATCGAGCGTCAGGAGACCTTCGGGGACGTAGGGATCGGGATTGGCCGTCGCGGTAGCGGTGATATCATCGGCGGAGGGCGTTGAGACGACGCCCGGCATACGCGCCTGGCTGCTCACCAGCGAGAAGACGGCGCAGCTTGCCGCGAAGATCACGAACACCACGCTCGTCACAGCGCAGCCCAGCGGCCCCCTGGCCACGCGCCGCCTGCGTTCCAGGGCCGCCCAGCGCTCAAAGATCGAGCGCATAGCTCGATAGTACGAGTGCGAATTGCCCGCTGGAGCCTCCAGATCCCAGCGCGGCTCCGGCGGCTCCGGCTCTTTCTGTCGCTCCGCTGCATCCGGCACATATTCATAGGGCAGCGCGCCCGACTCCGTGATCGCGTATTTGACCGACGCGCCGCAGAAAGGGCACTTCACCAACCCCCCGGCAATCGGCGCACCGCAAGCGCCACACGTCATGTCCATGCCTGGCTCCGTTCCTCAGAACACCGAACCTTCATCAACTGCTATTATAGCAAGTCTTGGCGGCGAAAAGAAGCCGTAGGCATGTGGGCTGGCGCCTCTCGCGAGAGGCGCCAGCCTTACCGGACGTGGCCGGGTCGGCAAAAACAGGCATCCATGCCTCTCCTTTGCTCTATTTCCGCGCGGCGCTTACAGCGTGGTCCAGCCCGCTATGCTGACCGTGCTGCTGCCGGGACTGGTCGTGGCGATGGCGCTGGCGTTGCCACCGCTGAGCGAACCTATCATAATGCTCTGCACGTTGGTCGCGGGATTCACCGCCTGCAAGGCGTAGGTGCCCCCATCGCGCGAGACGTTCGACCAGGTGAACTGGGTCGTTTCGTTGAAATCGTAGCGCGTCTGGTCGCTCGGCGAAACGGAGAGCAGGCTCACCACGTTGTAGTTGGAGCCGGGAGTTGTATTGAGCGTCCAGACATCGTTGGAGAAAGCATTGCCGGCATTGGTGGAAACCTGGGCCAGCGCCAGCAGCTTGTTCGGTGAGATTACGCGCAAGACCTGCACGCAGTCCAGGGGCGAGCCCTGGAAAAGCGTGGTACGCGTCCCACCCATCGCCGGGCCGACCATGATCGTTGTGTTGAACGGGGAGGCCGCCAGCAAGCAGGAGGAGCTATAGAGCTTGCTTCCATCGGGGCTGCTGTCCAGCGAGAAGTAGCTCTGGCGCGTGGGTATGGTGAAGAGCTGCACCAGGCCGGGATTGGCGACCGTGGCCGTGCTGGCGTTCATCAGGAAGACCGTCGCGGGGGGCGTGGGCGCCTGTGAGCCTTGCTTGATGAGATAAAAGTGGGTGTTATCGAGCCAGGTGACGACGCTATAGTAGTAAAGCTGGTCGTTCTGGTCCAGGAAAAGCGTCTTCAGCGCGCCGGTCGAGACGTTCAGCAGCTCAACCTGGCTGGTGTCGTTGTTGGTGTTGACCGAGAAGAGAATCGACTGCTGATCGACGCTCCACTGGAGCGAAATCGGCAGCCTGCTGGTGTTCTGGCCGGAGTAGGTGGCGTTCGGGAAACAGTAGAGCGTCTGCAAGCCCTGCCCATCCATGCGCACAAGCTGGAGCATTGCGCTGTGCTGGTTATCGCCGCGCGGGTCGGGAATGCTCAGGAACAGCACCCACTGCCCATCGGCGGAGACCTGCGCCTGGTCGATGCGGATGCCGCTGCTGACGATATCGGTCTTCTGGCCGGTGGTTGCGTCGTAGCGGCGCAGGTGGCCGACGGCGGTCGAGGTATTTTGCGGAACCTCGTTGTAGATGTACACCAGGTCCTGGTCGTGCCCCAGCACCAGGGGACGCATCACGGCGGCGCGGGCGGTTCCCGTCGCGGGACAGGCGGTCTGGGTTGGCGGCATCTGAACCGTCTGGCTCGGCGTCGAACCGGCAGGCGTTCCCCCGTTGTTGCTGCTGCCAGCCGTGCCGCTCGGGGCAGTGGGAGTGGCATTGCCACCGGACCCGCTTGCGGGCTGTGAGGAGCAGGCGCTTCCAAGCATAAGAAGGAAGCAGAGCAGGAGGCCGGAAAAGATGGATGAGAGATGAGAACGTTTCATCATGGTCATTACGCTCCTTGCAAAGAGATCGTTATAAAGAGACCAGGCCACAGAACCATGGCCAAGTATAACGTATTGTTTCCTCGATTCGATAGTATGCAATTCCCTCCCATGTCTGCACGCTCCACGCTTGCTGCGCGAGGATATCGCGTGGCTCGTTCCTGCCCCAAATTGTAGCGGGCGTATCTAAGCAGTAATATGAGCCACCTCACAGCGCAAGAGTGAATCAGCATGTGTTTTGTGGGGAGTCCTATAGTGGAGAAGAAAGAGTTCCTGAGAGTGTGAGGAAGGTTCCCGACGCCGGGAGATATGGAAAGGAGCAAGAAGAGATGCAAGGTTTCTCGTTAGAGCATATTCGCCAGACGGTCGAGGAGAAAGTAATGGGCGCGATCGATGGCGTGCTCACACACATCCCGAACGGGCAACAGTACCGCGAACAGTTCCGCCAGGCGATCGGCAACGCGATGAACGACCTTCAGCAGCAGGCGCAGGGCCAGGCCGGTCCGCTGGGCGGTATCATGAGCAAGCTCGGAGGGATCTTCGGGCACAGCCATGAGCAGGGAAATCCCCCCGCTCATTAGAGCGAGCGCCCTGGCCCCGCAGAGCGATCAGCCTGTGTTTTTCAGGCCGGTTTATAGTATCAATAGAGGGTAAGGAGTTCTGGCTCAGTCTTATCTGAGGCTGTTTTATGCATAGAGCGCAAAACACCATGATCTGAAAAAGCAGAGAAACTTCCTCTTCCTTTTCCCCACATGTCGAGGGGTGGTGAAGGTGTGGCGAGGGCGTTGAAGTGGCGACGGAGCCGGGTGGTGGCTCTGGGGGATTGGCCGTGTACCTTTGCCTGTGTGGGAGACATGTGGCGAGGGAATCTGTGATGGGGTACTGCCAGCGTACTCCTTGCGAGCGAGGGCCAGAGAGCGTGCCATCTCTGGTCCTCGCTCGTTTTTCCCCACCCCACCCCAAACAAATCCCAGGATGCAGGCGAGGGAGGCGGAAAATCGCGCGCGATTTTCCGCCTCCCTCGCCTGCATCCTGGGATAGTATTTACCTCACGCCCAGCAGCAGATCGACCGTTAGTTGATCGAGGCGTTCGTACTGGAAACCGCGCCGGGCGAGGGTTTCGGTATCGAACTCGATGGCTTTGAGCCTGGCGGCGGCCTCTTTGCTGTAGCCGCCGCTAAAGAGGGCAGCGTGCTCGGCATTGCCGCTGTTGATCTCGCGGAGCAGCGCCTGGATTTCGGGATCGGCGTTAAAGCGGCGGGCCTTCTCCTTGAGAATGTTATACGTGCGCATGCAGCCGGCGGCGAAGTCCCACACTCCCTGCTCGTCCTCGGTGCGATAGGCATGGGCATCGAAGTGGCGCGGACCGTCGTAGCCCTTCTCCTCCAGCAGCTTGACCAGGAAGAACATGCTCTTGATATTCTCGCTGCCGAAGCGCAGGTCCTGGTCGAAGCGCGGCCCCTTCTGATCATTGAGATCGATGTGGAAGAGCTTTCCGGCCTCCAGGGCCTGGGCAACGCCGTGGACGAAATTCAGGCCGAGCATATGTTCATGCGCGACCTCTGGATTGAGGCCGACCATGTCGGGATGGTCGAGGGTGTAGATGAAGGCCAGCATATGCCCGATGGTAGGGAAATAGGTATCCGAGCGCGGCTCGTTGGGCTTGGGTTCGAGGGCGAAGCGCAGCTTGTAGCCATTATCGAGGACATAGGCGCTCAGGAAGTTGATGGCCTCGCGCATGCGTTTGAGTGCCTCGACGGGATCTTTGCTGGCTTCGGCATCGACTCCTTCACGCCCGCCCCAGAACACATACGTCTGCGCGCCCAGTTCGACGCCCAGATCGATCGCGCGCATGGTTTTTTGCAGGGCGAAGGCGCGAATGCTGGGATCGACCGAGGTGAAGGCGCCATCCTTGAAGATTGGATGAAAGAAGAGGTTAGTCGTGGCCATCGGAACGACCATGCCGTAGTCGTTGAGCGCCTGCTTGAACTCGCGCACGATGCGCTCGCGCTCGGCGGGCGTGGCGTCGAAAGGGACGAGATCGTTATCGTGGAGATTGATTCCCCATGCTCCCAGCTCGGAGAGTTTTTTGACGCTGTGAACGGGCTGCAGTTCCGGGCGCACGAAGTCCCCAAAGGGATCGCGTCCCCGGTTGCCGACCGTCCAGAGGCCAAAGCTGAATTTATCCTCTTTGCGCGGGGCATATTGGTCGCTGGTGATTGCTCTGGTCAGGGTCATGTGGTTTGCTCCTTCAAGATACTGGGGGCGCCGGTAGCCGGCACCGACGCCGCACATCTCACGCTTCTGCCTTCATCCTATCACGTGCGCGTCTGTTGAGACCAGTCTCTTACGGAGAATCAGCCTTTCAAAATCTTCCAGGCTTGCTCGGCGGTGGCATTTTCATGAACCTGGGCCATCAGAGCATGCACCATGCGCGCGGGATGTTCGTGCTGGAGGACGTTGCGCCCGTAGACAATGCCGGCGGCTCCCAGGTGCATGACCTGGTGGGTACGCAGGACGAGATCTTTGTCCGAGACCTTGCTGCCGCCGCGCACCAGCACCGGGCAGCCCGACGCGACCTCGATGACCTGGCCGTACTGGCTGACATCCTCGCAGGGATCGGCTTTAATTAAGTCTGCGCCGAGTTCGACGGCCTGGCGCACCAGGGGCAGGATCTTATCGAGGTCGCCGTCGCTGGTATATCCTCGCTCTCCCGCAGCGGGACGCAGGACCAGCGCCTCGATCATCAAGGGCATGCCATAGCGCACGCATTGCGGCTTGAGGTAGCAGATATTTTCAATGCACTGCTCATGCAGTTCTGCCCGTTCGGGAATCGAGAGCAGATTCACCACGATGCAGGCCGCGTCCAGCGCCAGGGCCTGCTCGACGGCCTCGCAGGCCAGGCGGCTGAAGAGTGCGCGCGCCTGGCTCTGGCCATACACGTTGGTCACATCGGCGCGCAGGACCAGCGCCGGCTTCTGCTTCCTCCCGTGCTCTTGAAGCAGGGGAGCCAGTCCGGGGCTGAGTTGTATCGCATCCGGGTTGGCCTCGGCGATCATCGCCACCGCCCGGCGCATATCCTCAATCCCATTCAGCAGCGAACGCTCATTAAAGGAGCCGTGATCGATAGCCACATCAAAACAGCGCCCGTCCTCGCCCAGCAGACGTCTCAAACGGGGATACACACTCATAAACTTCTCGCCTCTTCCAACAAAGTATCACACAAAAAATCTGTTCACCATGCTTGCTTACTGCTAGTATAGCAACCAGGGCGAACAGGCAAGGGATCTAGGCAGGAGGCCGGTGGTCTGTGCTCGATCTGTTGCCATGCTCGGTGGCGATGGCCAGCTCCCTCCCTGCCCGCAGATAGCGCGAGGCCCACCACTGGAAGAGCAGGATGACAATCCCCATGCCATAGATCACGGTCGCGATGCCCAGGGTGTCGGTAATCACCCCGGCAAAGAGCAGCACGGGAATAGAGCAGGCGTTGTAGAGCATAAACTGGAAAGAGAGGACGCGTCCGCGCTCCTCCTCCGGCGCTCGCTCCTGCATGACGGTCTGCGCGGGAATATTGATCATGTCCAGCGCGATCCCCAGGAGAAAGGCCACCGTGCCCACAATCGTCAGCTCCCAGCCCTGCAGGAAAGTGACATACTGAGCGATAACCTGGCTGAGCGGCAGGAGAATCAGGCCAACGGCGGTCACAATGCTCCCCAGCGCGATCATCAGCGACTTCCGCATGTAGGTCGCCAGCAGCGGCATGAGCAAGCCGCCCAGGACCAGCCCAAAGCCGGCGGGAGCGAAGAGGATGGTCAGGTCGTCGGCGGACAGGCCGAGGATTCTCTTGACATAGACCGGCGCGAGTTGTCCGATGACCAGGAGCAGCACGCTGACAAACGAGACTTGCAGGAGCGCGAGGTAGAGACGGCGATCCTTGCGAACGATTTGCCAGCTTCCCTTGACATCGCGCTGCACAATGGCCCACATCTCCTTGCCTGGCGATTTAGGCAATTTCTGTTCGCCGTTGAGATGGGGATGCAATTTAGTGTGTGGAATGCCCAGAATCAAGAGCGTACAGATCAGATAGCCCACTGCGACCACCGCGAAGAGCATATCGTGGGGAGTGACAGTCACCCTGGTCAGGCCCAGGGGCAGGCTGAAAGGCGAGAAGATGCCCTCGATCAGCCGCCCAAGCAGCAGGAAGCCAATAGCCTGAGCGACGTTGAGGGTGATGTTAAACAGCGAGAGGGCCGGCACCAGGTTTCTTCTTCCCACCAGCAGGGGGATAGCCGAGGATTCCGCCGGCATAAAAAACTGCGTGACCATCGAAATAAAGAAGTTGAGGAGGAAGAGAGGGATAACCGTCTGTGGATTCCAGACCAGGGCCACGACGATCAGAAAGGTCGCGATGGCGCGCAGGGCGTTACTCACCCACAGGACCAGGCGCTTATCCAGGTAATCGACGTAGACGCCGGCGAGCAGGCTGAAAGGGACGGCGGGCAGGGTGAAGGAGATAATAGCGATACCTGACATAATTCCAGAGCCATGCGTGATGGTAGCAACTGTGGTGAGCACGCCAAAGTTCGCGGCGTTAAAGCCGATCTGCGAGATAAGCTGTGCCAGCCAGAGCAGCACAAACGAGCGATTCGCGAGCACGCTGCGAAATGAACCTGGCGGCTCGATTTTGCGCGTTGTGGCCGATTCAGGCAGTTGCCTGGTCTCTTGCTTTTTTGTTTCCATGCTTGGCAAGGCCCTCTTAACACTTTGGTATGATTGCCCCAATCATACTACATGGGCGCACTTCTGTATATTCTTTAGCTTTGGCAATGTGAAATGTAGCCAGCGCGCAAGAAATTCGCCGCCAGGAAGATAGCGGGGAGATCAGGGAAACCCGCTCAAGCTATACTCTTCACAGGTAGGTCGCTCAGTCAGTCCTGTCCCTTCTCCTTCTCTCGCAAAAGGGACCATGAGCGGTTTGCGAGAGCGGACAGGAGACAGGTCTCTTCTCTCTCGCGAGCTGCGCGCCCGTCGTTTCTCTTGCGAGCGATGGAGAAGAGGCAGCCGGGTTCTCATCTCCTTTCTCCTCGAGTAGAAAGCCTGGTACAGCGAACGCCTGAGCGCGTGGCGGATGTTTTCCAGCATGCGCCATGCGCCAATATTCCATTCGTCTCTCGCCGGGCGTTTATTTGTGTTAGACGGCGCATGACGGGTCGCGCCTGCGACGGTATTTAGCCGGCCTCTCCCTTTTATACACGGATCAGGCAGGAGGAAGGAATAAACGGCTATGAGTTGCGTGGTGATTATCGACGATTCGGTTGTTGTACGCAAGATCGTAGAGACGAGCCTGAGCCGCGCCGGGATTACCTGTCTTGGCTTCCGCGACGGCTATGAGGCTCTGCGCGCTTTGAAGACAGAGATGGAGCAGCCCCCGGACCTGATTCTGCTGGACATCAATCTTCCGCGCATCGATGGCTTTGACCTTCTGCGCCTGCTCAGAAGCCATCCCGCCTTTGATCAGATGGTGATCGTGATCCTCTCCTCGCGCGATAGCGTGCTGGACCGCGTGAAGTGCCGCCTGGCGGGCGCGCGCGCCTACCTGGTTAAGCCATTCCGCACCCAGGACTTGCTGGAGGTCGTTACGTCTTATCTGCCATCTCTGCCGGCGCGCGAGGAGCAGCCGCACGCCACCGCACACGGCGCGTTCTCTTCTGCGATATAAACAAGAGCGCTGATTTTTGTAGTGAAAAATCAGAAGACCGGTATAAGACTTTTTGTGGCCCGGAGGGCAGCAGCAACGCGCTTCTTTTGCCGGCTCACCGGGCTTTTCGCGGTTCTGGCGGGTGGGAAGCTGGAAGATCTATGGAATGTCATAGAAAGTCCTTCGACTATACTCCTGAGCAGAGATTGAAGATAGGCCCGCTCAGGCGAGACATCTTCCCGGTTTTGTAGAGTATCTCATGTAGGGGGGTTCGGCCCAGTGTGTACGAACCCGGCTTCGTAGGCGTTGGTTGCTTGTAAGAAGGTTGTCGCCCGCACACAGCGCCGGCATTCGTGCCTGCTGCATACGGAGCTGATGCAATGCAAACCATCGATAGCAATCCGAGCGAGGTCGCCCGCCTGCGCCAGCAGATTGAAGTGCAACTGATCGCGATGCGCCAGGGCCTCGCCGGTCTCTCCTCCGGCACAGCCCGCCACGCCTTTATTAACGCCCGCATGGAGCGCATCGGCGTCTACCAGGAGAGCCTGGCCGATCAGCTCGGCGAGAGCGCCGCGACTCTGCTCGTTTATGGACTCTACAACGAGGTTATGGACGCGCCGTAGGGCTTTTGAAAGGAGTCGGCATGCCCCGTCTGCGTCGTTCTCTGCTGCGCCGCTACCGGCTGTTCGCTCCGCGCCTGTTCCGGCGTGGCCTGTGGCTCCTGGCTCTGCTGCTGCTCTGCGACGGGATCGCGGCCCTCTGCTTCCCGCAGCTCCAGGCCGCGCTCTCGCTGAACGCTCCGCCTGGCCAGCCACAGAACGGAGCGCGCTCGCTTGTGGTGACGCCGATGGAGACCGGTCCAGGGACGAGGACGCTGGCCACTGATACTTTTCGGCGCGCCGATCAGCTCTACTGGGGCACGGCCTCCGATGGTCATCCCTGGCAGGCCGACGCCAATCATCTGCGCTATTTCGCGATCCTTGACGGCGCGGGTGTTATCCATGCGCCGGACCAGCCGCAGACCTGCACCGCGCTGCTCGGACCCAGTGTGGCCAATGTGGAGATCACTGTAAGCGCGTCTCTCAGTCGCTTTGGTCCCTCGGTTCTGGGGGTGGTCCTGCGCTGGAGCGATGCCGGTGACTTCTACCTGCTCTATCTCGATGGGCAGAATCTGGGGCTGGCCCGCGCGATGGATGGCATGCTGACACCCTTGCAGGTGGTTGCGTTCCCGGCGCGCGCCGGCGCGCTCTATACCTTCCGCTTCCGCGCCGTCGGCGCGCGCCTGTTCGCGATGGTCTGGCCAACCGGCCAGCCGGCCCTGAGCGACTGGCAGATTTCGTTGAGCGATGACGCGCTGAACTCAGGCCAGGCCGGCATTCGCGTGTTTACTCAGAAGAGCGCCCAGGTGAAGGTCACGGCCTTTACGGAGGTTGAATTGTGATGCTGCAGAAAACATCTCCTCTTGCCTACTCGAAACAGGCCCCGACGCTTCTGCCGAACAGGCAGACGCCGGGCGAGCAGCTTTTTTCGTCTGCGCGCAAGCCCGCGGCCTCCCTGGCCCGCAAGGAGCAGATGACCTCGTATCCGGGCGAGCTGCTGGATCTGGATCATCAGACGATCTCTCTGCGCACACAATTGCGCCTGAGCTATGAAACCTATACCTGGCTGCGCTACCTGACCTGGAGCGGGCTGGCGCTGGCGGGTGTGCTGCTGCTGGTGCTGCCCGGCGGCTTTCCGCCGCGCGCGTTCCTGCAGATCTGGCAAACCATTCCCCTGCTCGGTCGCCTGCTGAATCTACACGGCGCGTCCGCCCTGTTCTCGTTTGTGCTGCTATGCGCGCAGGCGCTGACCTGGTTTGTGCTCTGGGGACTCTGGGGCTTTGTCTGCCATTCTCTGGCTCGCTACACCTGGCGTCTCTACCGCACGCAGAGCTTCCTGGCCAGCGCGTGGCTGCCCTCGACACCCCGCGAGAAACGACAGGAACACGACGACGAATCCACGCCCGGCGCTCTGCCATCGACCGTGCCCGGCGCGGACAGGCAGCGCGCGCAAGGGGCGCTGCTCCATTCACGGAAAATCGATTCGTCGGTGAATGGTGCGCCGGCCTTCGCGCCCGCTCTGTCATCGACCACGCCCGGCGCCGGACAGGCAGCGCGCGCAAGGAGCGCTGCTCCATTCACGGGGTTTCCTGAAAATGTGCATGCCGCGCCGGCCATTTCATCCACCGCGCCCGGCGCCCAGGCGCGCCAGTTCGCCCAGCCAACCATGCCCCTGACGCGTCCGCGCATTCACACGTCGCCGGGCGAGGTTTCGTTTGGCTGGCCTTTCAGTTCGGGAGGCAGCGCGCCCGGCGTGGCCTGGGACGTGGGCATCAAGCGCAAAGGGCGTCCCAACGAGGATAGCGTGCTGACCCTGCGCGGCACCTGCAATGTCGCGGAGAAGCTGCAACCCTTCGAGCTGCATATCGTGGCCGATGGCATGGGCGGGCATGAGAATGGTCGCCTGGCCAGCCACCTGGCCATTCGCAGCATGCTCGAAACGGTGGTCCCCGGCCTGGTCGCCTGCACCAGCATCGAAAGCGAGGGGATCATCGATATCTTAATCGATGGCGTTCACTGGGCCAACCAGGTGATCTATCAGTACGGGCAGGAGCAGAAGACCGACCTGGGCACAACAATCACCGCAGTTCTGCTGCTGAGCGAGACGGCCTATATCATCAACGTCGGGGATAGCCGCACGTATGTCTATCGTCCCGGCGCGGGCCTCACGCAAATCACCCGCGACCACTCGCTGGTGGCGCGGCTGGTCGAGACAGGCGCGATCTCGCCCGACGAGATCTACACGCATCCCGACCGCAACAAGGTCTATCGCGGCCTGGGCGATAAGATCGATGTGACGGTGGACTGGTTTGTGCTGCCGGTGCAGGCCGGCGACCTGCTGCTCCTCTGCTCGGACGGTCTGTGGGAGATGGTGCGCGATCCGCAGATCGCTGAGATTTTGCAGACCTATGCGAGTTCGCCCGCGCTCGCCAGCAGTTCGCTCCTGCGCGCCGCGCTCCAGGCCGGCGGCAGCGACAACGTGGGCCTGCTGGTGGTGAGGGTCCAGCCGTGAGGGTGCGTCAGATACATGCACACACGCCCGCCGGGTGCGTGGGCAGGCAGCACGCATGTGGATCGACGAGCAGCACGCACGTGCATCGGCAGGCAGCACGCACATGGGGGGGGGGTAGGCAGGAACCAGGCACGTTGGGTGGCATATCCCGCAGGATGCACACAAGGAGCGTCCCTACTATGGACGAGCGTTGGGTGCGTGGGAATATTTTCTGCGTAAAAGCATGCGCATCCTGCCTGATGGGCGGGACATGGAACGTGGCCGGGGCGCCAGCGCACATCCATCCACCACCCAGGCAGGCATGTTCGCGTCGGATCTACGCGAAACACGTGCAAACAATACCACTCCCCGTCCATAGTAGGGACGCTGCTTGCCCGCGTCCTGCACGCTCACTTCGATACCGAAGAGGTAGGGCCCGGCTCAGGAATTCTTTGCGCGGTTGGCTGCGCCTCCCGCTTCAGACGTTCTTCCCGCTTCGTTTGCAGGCGGGAACTCCACCAGATCAGGAAAGCCATCAGGACGACCGCCAGGGCGATGCCGAGGAACTTGTAGACGGAGGGCAGGAGGAGCGCGGCCAGGCCGAGCAGGATCGTCGCGCCGTAGAAGACGAGGCAGATCTGGCGCGTGCTCAGGCCGCCGAAGAGCAGGCGATAGTGCAGGTGGGTGCGGCGCGCGTGCAGGGGTAGCTCGTCGCGCTGCATGGGATGCTGCCCGCGCCGGATGCGGTTGAACATCACCCAGGCGATATCGAGAATGGGCAGGCCCAGGATGAGCAGCAGCAGGGCAAACTTCGCGCCGCCGATCACGGCCAGCACGGCCAGGGCGATACCCAGGAATTGCGAGCCGCTATCGCCCATCCAGATGCGCGCGGGACTCCAGTTGTGCGGCAGGAAGCCGGCCACGGCCCCGGTGAAGATTACCGCCAGCAGAGCGACCGTATACTGCCCCAACTGCCAGCTAATGATCGTGATAAACAGGCCCGCAATCGCCACCAGGCCGGCGGCTAGCCCGTCCTGCCCATCCATAAAGTTCACCGCGTTCATCATGCCGACCATCCAGAACCAGGTGAAGAGAACCGCCGGGATGGCCCACAGCGAAACCTCCGGCGTGCGAATGAACAGGGTCAGTTCCGGCTGCTTATACCAGGGCAGCGCAGGATTATAGCTTGTCGCCGTGTGGGGCAGGGGATTATGCACGCCGAAGAAGAGCACGCCGTGAAAGTCATGGAAGCCCGGCCCCAGGAGAATAATTACCGCGATAGTCTGCGCGATCAGCTTGGTGCGCGGCTTGAGTCCGCGAATATCATCAACAAGATGGACCGCGACAATCAGGGCCGAGGCGAGCAGGAAGAGGACATAGATCACCAGTTCCTTCGGATAAGGATGGCCGAAGATCATCTCGGGTGCCTCCTGCTGGGTGCCCAGGAAGGGCGCGTAGAGGAGCAGCGAGGCCACGACGAAAGCTGCGTAGATGCCCAGGCCGCCGATGCGCGGAGTGGGTGCGCGATGAATCTTGCCCGGAATCGGCGGCTCTACCCAGCCCGCCCTGCGCGCCAGGGCGATCACGCCAAAGGTAAACAGGTAGGTGAGCAGGAAAGCGACGACGCCGCCCACCGCGAGAACGACGATGCTGAGCGAGATGGGGAGTGAGAGCAGTATCAGGTGTGACATGTCCGGGCCGGTCCTTTGTTTTTCGTTTGCGCTATCGGGCTTCTTTCTATCTTATGATAACTCCCGCGAGCGTGCAATTGTAACGGGTTGCGCAAAAAAGGCCACCATTTCCCCACCTCACTCCGGGTAAAAAGAGCGTGCCCGCCGCCTGGCCAGGCGGCGGGCACGCTCAGTGAGAGCGAACGCGCCTATGAGTTCCTCTCGTCCCCATCATCAAAGTGGCTCATGCGAGAAATTCTTCCAACTTTCTTTTGCGACTCAATGGATCGAGCTTTTTGAGCGCGCGGCATTCGATCTGCCGCACGGCTTCGTGGCTCAACCCAAGTTTCCGGCCCACCTCGTTGAGTGTATGTTCGTGTCCATCGTCGAGCCCGTAGCGCAGGCGGATGACCGAGCGCTCACGGGGCGTGAGGTCGTTCAACAGTTCTCGGATCAGCACCTCCAATGTTTGAGCGATTACGATTCGCTCCGGCGAGTTCACCTGGTCGTCCTCCAGCAGATCGCTCAGGGGGACCTCGTCCTCGCCGACGCGCCGTTTGATGTCCAGGCTGAGCGGATCTTGCGCCTGAACCATCATGAGCAGGTCGATGACCTGTTCTACGCTGACGTCCATTCCTTCCGCCAGGTCTTCCAGCGTTGGCTCTTTCTCCAGGCCCTGCTCCAGATTCTGGCGCGCCTTCGTCAGCCGCTTGATCTTCTCCATCTTATACAGGGGCACGCGAATCATCTGGGCCTGTTCGGTCAGGGCGCGGGTGATGGCCTGGCGAATCCACCAGATGGCATACGTACTGAACTTGTACCCTTTACGATAGTCGTACTTCTCGACGGCATGGATCAGCCCCAGGTTGCCCTCCTGGATCAGGTCCATCAGGTCCATCTCGAAGCCCTTGTAGCGCCTGGCGACGTGGATGACCAGGCGCAGGTTGGCCTCGATCAGGCGTTGCTTTGCCCGCTCCCCTGCCTCGATCAGTTCCTGGTGTCCGGGCTGTCTGGGGCGGGCCGCCGCAGCTCGCCCCCTTTCTATGCACTGAGCCAAACGGGTCACTTCTTCCGGCGTTAACAGGTCGGCGTGTCCGACCTCGTCGCGGTACAGACGTGATGGGTCGTTTGCCCGTAGACGCTCGCTTTCCACATCGATCCGCTCCCTCACTCCCCTGCTCGCTTGCGCTCTGCCCAGAGGCTCCCCGACCAGCGGCGTCAGGTCCTCGAAAGTCTCCAGTGCTCCATCCCAGGCTCGCTCCTCCACTTGCCCGCCGCTGGTCGCCGACCGCCGCCTCTCCTCTCTCTCCCGCGCCCCTATCATTGCTTGCGCCTTCATGTACGCTTCAACTTTCTCTCTGTCTGGTAGGACAATGCTCATGATTCGGCCTCCTCGGGTGGAATATTCTCATCTCATGGGGGTAGTATAGATTGCGCCTCTTCGTATGATCTCCTTTGGGTCTTCCCACAAAAATTTTGCGTGACCCCTCGCATTTTTTTGGGATGTCCATCCCTTCGTTTCTGCTTCCTTCTCGCACTTTTTGTGGATGAGCGTTTTGCGAAACCGGGAACTTTCGCGCCCCCTTGCACGTCTTCACAACAACCGCCTTTTCAGATTGGTCAGAATTCTTGGGAACCTTGTGAACCGGGCTGGATGTCTTTTTCTGTGTCTTATACCAGTCTTCTGATATGATGGAAGTCTGAAAAGATGTATTTGTACCGGGGCGGTGATAAATTTGTACAAGTGTCTTCCCTAAGGAGGTGGCGTATGCCTCTGTCTGTCAAAAATGCTCGCGCCCTGCTGCCGATTATGACGCTGGCACTGCTGTTCGCCCTGAGCGCGTGCGGTACGAATGCTGGTTCGCCGGGCAATTCGTCAAATACGCCGGGCGGCGATCAGCCGGACCGCGTGCAGATTCAGGTGGAGACGGTGAGTCCCGATGGTGGGAAAAATCCGCTCCTGACGCTCACGCAAGCTTCGCTGGTGCAGCGGCTGTACAGCACAACGCTGGCGCTGCCGGAGATGCCGCAAAATCGAGTTTGCACTGATGAGTTTGGACCGTCGTATAAGCTGATCTTCTTGCGCGGCGGGCGAACACTGATGGCGCTGACCGCTCAGCGTTTTAGCTGCCAGGCCGTGATGATCGAGGGATCGCAGCGGGATCGCCAGGCCACACCGGATTTCTGGTCGCTGGTGGACCAGGCGATCTACGCGGCCACGCCCGCTGGCGCGCCGCAATGGCTGGCTATTCTGCATGTTCTACACGTGGATCAGCCACCCCTGACTGCGCGCGTTATGTCTGCCGAGAAGGCGCGGCAACTGTATAACGCGATTCTGGCGCTCCCGCTGGCTCCCGCGCGCGGCGGCTGCTCCGATACCGGCACGCCTGAGTATGCGCTGCTCTTTCACCAGACGGACCTCGCGATTCCTGCGTCGATCGACCAGCCGTGCAACACGATCGATCTAGAGGGGAAGGACCGCGTGCGCAGCGGGCGATTTATCATGACCGACGCGTTCAAACAGTTGCTGAATCAGACGCTGGCCGGGGCCACTTTCGCGCCTGCCCGACCGGATCAACTCTCGCTGACAGTGCAAATGGGCAACGGCACGACCAGCAATCAACTGGTGACAGATGCGAGCCTGAGGCAGCAGATCTACGCCAGGGCCTTCGAGCTCCCTGCCGCTCCCGCCTCGCTTCCACAAACCTGCGACCAGAACGATAAAGTGAACGGCAAGGGCAGGTGGTATACCCTCGACTTCAGCCAGTGGGGCCTCTCGCTTCTGCACATGGAGCTTTTCGAGGGAAGTTGCAAACTGATTACGCTCTATCCCGCCGGCAAGCTGGTCCAGGGCGATGCAAATTTCTGGGATTTGATTCACCGGGCGGCGCAGGGGTAAACGAAAAGATAGATAAGATGCGATGTTAGAAAGGTTTTTCCCAGCCCATACGTTCGTAGAGCGTTTCCCATCCTACGTAGATGGACTGGCCGTTGGCCTTGTCGGGGTTTTCGCGAATGTAGAAACGCACACGGTTGAGCTCCCCTGGGCGTATGATCCGTTCGTAGAATCTCTTCTGCCAGATTTTCGCGGACCAGGTGGGATGATTTGCTTTTACATAGTCGATCCATTCGACCGCAACCTTCGATTTATATGCCTGCATGATGCGCCACAGGTAGGGCGGGTGTTCTCCTTCGGGAAGACGGCCCGGCCATTTGTTCACCCAAATCACAAAATGAATGTGGTCGGGCATAACAACAAACTCGTCCAATTGAATGCTGGGAAAACGTTTTGGTAAATCGATCCAATGCGTTTTCAGCAATTGATCCAGCACCGGGTGCGCAAAGAGCGGCCCCCGTCCATTGATCCCTTTGGCACAATTAATGACATGATACACCCCCGGCGCACTATAATCGTGATTGGGCAAACGCAACGATTTTCCACGAAAATTGCTCAGGTAGGCATTGCGATTATAGGGATCGCGAGGCAAATGGTGACTGCGCATAGGAAGCTCCTCCACTCATCTTTGATACTTCTATTCCACATCCCCCCACCCTCCCTGTTTCCCTAATACGCTCACCTCTCGAAAAAACGGAAAGCAACCAACCAGAAAAACGTCCAACGGCACCAATCACCCATCTACATGACCGCGACACTCCCGGTAATCGTCTACATGTCCCCAGCTATACCTGACAATCGCCCATAGAAATCCTGGCATCCATACAAACCAATGCATCAATACAACCTAACGGCGCTAGCCCTCGCCTATGTAACGTCTCTACCCGGGAGAATCCGACTCTGCCCCAAATCCACGCCCACAGCCTTTCTCCATCTATAATATCCATAATTACATCACACAATCATCACATTCGACACAAACTCACCCTCCCCTGATACATCACACAACCACCACATTCGACGCAAAATCAAACCATATACTATACAACGCGAGCACCAGGTGTGAGCTTGCCTCACACCCACCTATACCGTAGAGAGGCAGCTTGCCTGCCTCTCCTCTCTCTGCTGCCTCTCCCGCGTCAGCATCTACAGCAGCGCCCC
>Ga0070740_10003298_pt1 | contig 17392 bp, 22 predicted proteins | sample Coa_R2_FD_67286 | JGI IMG/M metagenome (GOLD analysis project Ga0070740, IMG submission 67286) | Surface soil microbial communities from Centralia Pennsylvania, which are recovering from an underground coalmine fire - Coalmine... | ecosystem: Environmental > Terrestrial > Soil > Unclassified ... | reverse complement strand
TCTTTTCTCATTTATCGCTCTCATTGCGCTTTATTTCTACGAGTTCAAATCAATCTATGCGCTTCCCTTTCTTATTGTGTCGGGACTTCTCCTTTTCTGGGAGCACAGGAAATCGTCTGACGTGGATTTCGCCTTTTTCAAAATAAATGCCCTCCTGGGGTTTGTCGTTTTTCTTTTCGTCCTCTCTGGGATATACTTACCCTGAGATGCGCACTATTGTAGGAATCACGGGGGCTTCGGGTGTAATATACGGGGTTAATTTCTTGAGAAAATGCCCCGACGATAAGTTCCTCATTGTCAGCAAATGGGGGAAAAGGGTTCTACATGAGGAATTGGGACTCAAGGTTGAAGAACTCAGCCCCTGGGTGAAAAAGACGTTTTTAGACTCTGACCTTGCGGCTCCATTTTCATCTGGAAGCAATCCTTTTGATGCGCTTGTTATAATTCCCTGCTCAGTCTCAACCCTTGGCAAAATCGCTTCGGGAATCTCGGATACTCTCATAACGAGAGTCGCTCAGGTGGCTCTTAAAGAGAGAAGAAAGCTCGTGATTGCTCTCAGAGAAACCCCGCTCAGTTCAATAGCCCTGGAGAACGCCCTGAAGCTATCGAGAGAGGGGGTAATTATAATGCCAATAAGCCCGCCTCATTATATTGAATTAAAAACCATCAACGACCTTGTAGAGGGATTTGTGGATAAGGTTTTAAAGATAATCGGAATTGATGATGGTCGCGGATGGAGGCATGAGGAGTTGGATTAATTAATCTAGTTATAGAGAGGAGCATTATGACGACGTTGCTTTCAAAAGCAATCAAAGAAATTGAAAATTTGCCGCCAGAGTTACAAGATGAAATCGCCAGACAGATTTTAGAGGACATTGAGTGTGAACTCAAATGGCAGGCAACGCTTGTTCAACCACAAAGCAAGCTTGAAAAATTAGCGGAAAAAGCTCTCGAAGAGTCAAAAGCCGGAAAGACAAAGAAAATGGGATTTGACGAATTGTGAAATCAGAGCTAACAGAGGATTTCATTGAGTGTTTTCGCAAACTGCCGGAAAGAGTAAGACGCACAGCTAGAAAGAATTACAAATTATGGAAAGAGAACCCATACCATCCCGGTTTAGAGTTTAAGCCTGTAAAAGCAACTAAGAGCATTTATTCCGTACGAGTGGGAACTGGATGGCGGGCTTTAGGTGTGATGAAAGAAGAGGAACATACAGTCGTGTGGTTCTGGATAGGCTCGCACAGCGAATACGACGATTTGCTAAAGATGCTCTAAGGGCAAGAGCGTTTTAAATACCTCTTGGAAGCGTGGCAAAAGGAGCAGAGCAAACGTGGTAACCGCTAGAGCTAGGATTAAGACGCATGAGAACTATACTTCTATTGTGCCCATCATCATCCCTGACCTTGGTGAGGTCAAAAAGCTTGCCGCCAAGCTACACGCTGAAGGAATGCCTTGGAAAGGCGAGGCATTTGGCTGGCAGGCGGAGTATAACCCCGAACAGCCAGAGCCGCCACTTGATTCTAAGATGACTTTCACCCCTGCGGATTTCTGCATAGGAGAGAGCGGTATCTGGTTTTTCTCACTCATGTGGGAGCATGGCAAAGACGCTGACCTCGTAGAGTTCTTAGATGATAGAAACATAAGGTAATTAGAATTGACGAGGGAAGCGAATGGACACGAATGAAACAAAGCACAAATAGAATTAAAATATGTTTGAAAAAAGTCTAGGTTCTTATAAAATACAATTAAGAGTTCTACGAATAGATATGGAGGGTGAAAATGGCTAAGAGACTCATCGTAATTTTAATAATCCTATTTGCCTCTTCCGTTGCATCATTTGGAGATGCTCCTAACCCAATATGTAAAAATAATCCCAATGGAATAGTCAAGGATTACTACCCGCACGGAGTGGTGCAGACTGAATGGGGATGCAAGAATGGCCATCTAAACGGGGTGACCAGGCTTTACTACGAGAGCGGTGCTTTAAAGAAAGAGGTGAATTATAAGAACGATAAGATGGACGGGCCGTCCCATACCTACTATGAGAGCGGGGCATTGGAGGGCGCATGTGAATACAAGGATGGCAACCAGGTTGGGGTGCGTAAGATTTACTTTGAGAATGGGACGTTGAAGGGAATAACGACATTTGGAGAATGATAGACAGAAAAAATGGTTATCGAGCGAAGTTGTGTTCGAGGACTACTTTTCGAGACAAGGTCAGGCTTATGTAGATGCACGTCCGCCGTATCCGGTAGAACTGTTTGAATTTCTCTCTTCGTTGTGCGCGAAGCGCGAGGTTGCCTGGGACTGTGCGACAGGTAATGGTCAGGTCGCTGTGGGACTGGCTCACCACTTCGATAAGGTGATTGCTACGGATATAAGTCAGAGTCGAATCGCCTATGCAATACCCGGAAAAAACATCGAATACCGTATAGAGCCTGCGGAAAATTCCTCTATCCCTTCAAGAACGGTTGACTTAATAACCGTTGGTCAGGCCGCTCACTGGCTCAACTTGCACGGGTTTTATCTGGAAGCGCGAAGGGTCGCACGTGAGGGTGCTCTTATTGCCCTATTTGGCTTTCGTGAGTTAAAAGTCACGCCGTTGATTGACAGGCTTACCAATCGCTACCTGCACGAGGTGGTGGATGGCTATTGGACAGCGGGAAAGGAGCTTTATGACAGCCGATATGCCTTCCTCTACTTCCCATTTGATGAGTTAAAAGCTCCGTATTTCAAAATTAAGGTTAGCTGGACACTCGATCAGTTGCTGAGGCTCCTTGATTCCTATTCGGGGCCGCAAAGGTATTTGGAAGTTCACGGCAAACCGCCTTCACTGGAACTTCTGGAGGAGTTCAAAAAGGCATGGGGCGGTGAGGGACTCACACGCGAGGTTATAATACCGCTCCTTTTACGCGTGGGGCGTATATGAAAAGCTTAAGGACATAACTGTGGAGTTTGTTAAACGGTACTCGGGTGGTGGGACTCTGCAGGGGCAAAGACAACTAATTATATATAAGCTCAGCAACAAAAAAGATGATTACCACAGCGAGTTAGTTGCCGAACTACGCCGGATGAAGGGAGATAAGTAGGCTTTTTTCGGGGAAACTATGGGAAACCTCAACTTTACACTTTCAATCTCTTGTGGATGCCGTTTGTTGTGAGAAAAGATATAACGCCTAATACAGACGACATAGCTCTTTTCTGAGCGAAAAGAATCATGCTTGCATCTTATGGTCTCACGGGTTTTTCTCGTGCCTATTGACTTTGCAAGATATTTTTAATTATACTCCTAAACAAAAGAAAAAGTGATAAGTTGCTCGTATAATTAAGAGTTATACTCTTTCTCCCTTTTTCCAGCCATTGCTGAGGATCAACCGATGAATATAACAACAATCTTAGTAGCCACCGTCGCCTTCGTTCTTGCGTGGTGTGTCTCAGGACAGTTCGAATCCAGTTCAGCTTCGGCGCGGACCGAGGTCTGCAAAGCAACCGACGAGCAAGAGATTGCAGCACTGTTCGACCGGTGGAATCGCTCCCTACAGAGCGGTGACCCACGCAAGGTTGTTGCCAACTACGCCGAACGTTCGATCCTTCTTCCCACTTTGTCCAACAAGCCACTTCTGACCGCGGCTGAGAAGGAGGACTACTTTCGTCATTTTCTGAAAAACAAGCCTGTAGGGAAGATCAACCTCAGGATAATAGAGATTGGCTGCAATACGGCGGTTGACGCCGGGCTCTACACATTCACCTTCGGCACGACTGGTGATAAAGTCGAGGCTCGCTACACATTCACATATAAGTGGGATGGTAAGCAATGGTTAATCACAAGTCATCACTCCTCCATGATGCCGGAGAAGAAATGACGTACCAACAGACATAACCCTTCATTTTGGCGGAGCGCTTTCGGTGGCCTCTGAACCCAAGCGTTATCCCGCATCAATACAAAATCGTGTTCGATTCAAAGTCCAAGTTAAAGAGGTAAAGCATTAACAACCTCAGTGTCAATTATCGCTCAAACTTGCACCTATAAAAATTGTGCTTACTAAGGAATAGATGAAACGACGCACTGAGGGTTTTGTAATCGAAAACCCCTTCTATAAATCAGGTGAGGTTAGCTGCTAGGTGCCGATAAACGGGTTGATTTTTCTGACCTCTGAGATACATTACAGTTATGATTGAGTTGTCGGAATTACAGAAGAATATCGAAAAAATCTGCAAAGAGTTGTCCTTACGAAGATTGGATCTCATTGGCTCCGCTGCTCGAGGCGACTTCGGTGAAAAGAGTGATGTTGATGTCTTAGTAACATTTGAGGGTGATGAAAAGTTATTTGATCGATACTTTGAGTTAAAACAATGCCTTGAGAGACTTTTTAACCGAAAAGTTGATGTTATTGAGGAAAGGGCAATAAAAAACCCCTATTTTAAAAAGAGTATTGAGAGAGATCGGGTCAAAATTTATGGAACATGATCCGAAAGGCTATATCTTTGACATTTTGCAGGCCTGTAAGTACATTCAGGAATTTACAGCGGGTAAGAGTTTCGATGAATATACAGGCGATATATTGTTAAAATCTGCTGTCGAGAGGCAGTTTGCCATTATTGGCGAAGCCCTAAGTAGAGTGAAAAAAGAAGAGCCTGGCTTGTTAGACCAAATTAGAGAATCGGAGAAAATTATCGCTTTTCGGAATGTCATAGTTCACGGTTACAGTATTATTTCCGATCAGATGGTTTGGGATATTATTTCTACAAAATTAGATAATATAATAGAAGATTGTAAAAAAATTATTGGCTCTTAATCTTACCGCGCAACGAACATTACCTCACGAGGAATTACCGTGACCTATATGAAAATAAAAACCCTGGATAAAGGGTGGCATGATAATGAAAAAAAGGAATTTCTCCGACATTCAGGAGTTTATCGCGTACCTCGAATCCATCGGCGATTTAAAGAGGATAAAAGCCGAAGTAGACCCAATTTTAGAAATTACGGAAATATCATCGAGGGTGATTAAAGAAAAGGGGCCTGCGCTTATTTTTGAGAATGTAAAGGGTTCCGCGTTTCCGCTTGCAATCAACCTCTTTGGGACTGAAGAGAGGGTTGAGCTTGCCTTAGGTAGAAAGCCGAGGGAGGTCGGTGAGGAACTGGTATTTCTTTTTGAGAAATTAAATCCCCCTTCAATAAAATCCTTCTTCTCAATTCTTCCAAAGGCTATAGGGCTTCTTTCTATGAGAACAAAGAATGTGGAAAGGGGTATGGTTCAGGATGTTGAAGAAGAGCCGGATTTAGACAGGCTTCCCATAATCAAATGCTGGCCCAAGGATGGAGGGAGATTCATAACGTTGGGACTGGTCTTGACACAAGACCCAGTTACGAGGAGAAGAAACCTCGGAATCTATAGGCTTCAAATCTACGATAAAAAGACGACTGGAATGCACTGGCACCCCCATAAAGGCGGTGCGGCTCATTATCACGAAGCCGCGAAGCTGGGGCGCGACCTTGAAGCCGCTGTAATTCTGGGCGGAGACCCAAAGATGATATTCACTGCTATTGCCCCTCTTCCCGAAGGTATGGATGAGATCGCATTTGCAAGCTACCTCCGAGGAAGCCCGATCCCTATGGTTCGGGGCAGAACCATATCGCTGCGCATTCCCGCGAATGCCGAGTTTATTATTGAGGGAGTCGTTCCTCAGGGAGAGGCACGAATTGAGGGTCCATTCGGAGACCACTTCGGGCACTATTCTATGGAAGCGCCGTTTCCGGTCTTTAGAATAAACGAGATAACGCACAGGCATAATCCGATCTATCCCGCTACAGTTGTGGGAAAGCCGCCTAAAGAGGACATATTCCTTGGAATTGCGGCGGCGGAGATGTTCTCTCCACTTATAAAAATTATTCAACCCGAAGTGAAAAGAATGTGGGCTTACCCCGAAGCAGGGTTTCATAATCTTCTCGTTGTCTCTGTTGATGAGAGATACCCGAAGAACGGGATAAAGGCCATGCTTGCCCTCTGGGGGACGGGGCAGCTCCTCCTTACAAAGTGCATGATAGTTGTATCAAGCGACATAAACCCAAGAGACTGGGGCGCTGTTCTTAGGGAAATAGGAGAAAACTTTGACCCCCGCGAGGACTTCCTCCTAATCCCGTGGGCGCCTCTCGATACTTTGGATTTTACAAGTGGGAAGCTCAATGTGGGGAGCAAGATGGGAATAAACGCCGTAAGACGCGCAAATGGCGGAAGGGAAAAAAGGAGAATTCCTGAAAGGGTTCCCGACCCTAGAGAGAGGCTAAGCGATGTGACGGATTTCAGGCTTCTTCCCGGAGGATTTCTGGTTATTAAAGTCCAAAAAAATCCGAAGGATAATATTCGGAGGCTCTTTGACATACCCGGATATGAGGATGTTAGAATCATTGTAGCCCAGAGTTTGGATATTGATCTACACGATGATACCGATCTGATTTGGGGCATATTTACGAGGTTTGATCCTTACCTCGATGTTATATTTGAGGGGACAGAACTCAGAGGCTCGGCTGTGGTCTATAGTGGAAGAATGGGTATAGATGCCACGTTTAAAGAATGGTATCCTGAAGTAATTGAGATGTCGGAGGATATAAAAAGCAAGGTGAGAGAGAGATGGCAGGAATACTGGAAAGGGTAGAAAGGCTATGTTGGGATAAATCCCTTTTGCCCATACTTGAGAAGGTCGAGAATGGGGAACGGCTCAGTTTTGAAGACGGACTTACATTCCTTGGAAGCCCCGACCTTAACGCAATCGGTATGATTGCCGATTACGTTAAAAGGAAAAGGGAGGGGGACAGGGTCTATTTTGTTGTAAACCGCCATGTAAATCCGACAAACATCTGCGCGATATCGTGCAAGTTCTGCGCCTTTGGTGTGACACAGAAATCCCCAAACGCCTATGAACTGACCCATGACCAGATACTTTCTATGTTAAATGACGAGATAAGGGAGGTTCATATAGTTGGAGGGCTTCACCCCGATTGGAGATTTGACCATTATCTGGACATTGTGAGGCTTATCAAGAATGCATATCCCCAAACGCACGTAAAGGCGTTTACTGCCGTTGAGGTGGATTGGTTTACGGAGATTAGCGGAAAGAGCATAGAGGGGGTATTGATAGCCCTAAAAGAGGCCGGAGTGGACGCTCTCACCGGCGGCGGCGCTGAGATTCTCCATCCCGATATAAGAAAAAAGATATGCGCGCCAAAAACCGTTGCGACGAGATGGGAGGAAATACATAAGATAGCACACAGGCTTGGCATACCGACAAATGCCACGATTTTATACGGGCATATAGAGGAGCCTTTCCATGTCGTTGACCATCTTGAGAGGCTGAGAAGGATTGAAGACGAATCACCGGGGTTCTTTGCATTCATTCCAGTTCTATTCCAGCCCGAAAACACTGGGCTTAAAAAACAGGTGAGTTTTATCCCTGGCTCTTATGACCTGAAAATCCACGCACTTGCCCGCCTCTACCTCGATAACTTCCCCCACATAAAAGCATACTGGATAACGCTCGGTGAAAAGCTCGCTCAGGTTGCCCTCCACTTCGGGGCAAGCGATGCCGATGGAACCATTATTAGAGAGAAGATCATTCACGATGCCGGTGCACCATCCGAGCTTGGGCATACAAGGGAATTTATGGTGAATATGATAAAGAACGCCGGATACACCCCTGTCGAAAGAGACGCTCTTTATAATGTAGTGAGGGTGTATCAATAGGGGTTTCGACTGAAATTTTTATGGGATGAATTATTATGTCAGTCCAGGTTACAAAACGCCATTTTAATACCACTGAATACTACCGGATGGCAGAGGCCGGTATTCTCTTAGAGGATGACCGTGTCGAGCTTATTGAGGGTGAGATTATAAAAATGGCTCCCCTTGGCAGTCGTCATGCCGGTTGTGTCAGTCGTTTAAATACTCTACTCAATCGTCTGGCTGGTGAGACTGCATTAGTAAATGTGCAGAATCCAGTGCGCCTCGGCGATTTCTCGGAGCCTCAACCTGATATTTCTCTGTTAAAGCCACGTGATGACTTTTATTCTAATGCGCATCCGACCCCTACCGATGTGTTCCTGATTATAGGGGTCAGCGATGCCTCTCTGGAATATGACCGGGATATAAAAATACCTCTTTATGCCGCTTCATTGATACCTGAAGCGTGGCTCGTGAACCTGATTAGAGACATAGTTGAAGTCTATAGAGAACCGCGAGACGGCATGTATCGGGAGGTTCATTATGCCACACGTGGGGAATCAGTAAGCCCAAGATACAATCCAAATCTAACAATTAGCGTTGATGCTATTCTTGGTTAGTTAAGATGCCTGATATACTCTGGCTGAGAGAGATGCGATTTATAATGCGGTAAAGGTGTATTCGTGCGGTCTACGAACTATTTTATAGCTCTTAGGACTTATATAGTTAAGTTATGCTGATTGATAGAGCACTTCACAGATACTTTGATGATGTCGCTAACTATCTAATTTGTATGATTTCGCTAACGTTGACGCACGAGCTTTATATCGCTGGAACCGCCAGGAGATACGCATCCAATCACATGGTTCAGATCGATGGCAAACAAGTAGGTCGGCGTATTAAATTCTATCCATCAAGTCTTCTCGATCAATTCTTTGATAATCTGGTCTGGCCTCAACAGATACAATTTGATGAGGAGCCAGTAACAATTGATTCCAGCGCTAGATTAACTTTATCAGTATATGAGAGACCACTCTACGCATTTGCTCAAGCCATGTTTGTCAACTACTTTGAAAGACATCGGCCTGATGTCGAAAGTGCTTACGGTGATAATCTTAGCAGTTGGCCAAGTGAGTGGAACTTCGCGAGAGTTGTCAGGAATTCAGTTGCGCATAATGGTTGCATTAATTTTCACAATTTGTCAGCTAGCCCAGTTTCTTGGCGAGGCCTTACTTATAGTCCGAGTGACAATCGGAGGAATGTGATTTTTAGTGACTTGTGGATTGCTGATCTAATTTACTTAATGATGGATATGGACGCGCGGCTCTAAATCCCAAACAGGAAATTATCGTCAGAGTCACTGTGGTAATGATCTAAATGAAACCAACTAATTTCTGCACCTTTGAAGAACATGATTTTGTGCAATTTGTCGACAATCCGGCCATTTTCGTGATTCAAAAGCATATTTATTTCCTGGTTTCATTTAGTAACCGTAGCACTGAGAAATACGAGAATCTATAGGACAGTGCTACTTTGATTATACTTGCTGATTAGCCTATAATCTTTATTGTGGTTAGGCAAACAATAAAAAGCCCTAAATTTATCAAAAACCTTATAGCGCGGGGAGATATATTATGCGCAACGAATTCACAGCAATTATCGAGCAAGATGGAGATTGGTATATAGCCTATTGTCCAGAGATTCCTGGTGCTAATGGACAGGGCCGTACTATCGAAGAGTGTCGAGAAAATCTTTCAGAGGCTATTGCTCTTATTCTCGAAGACCAAAGAGAGGACGCTTTATAGTTGAAACCCTTGAATGTATCTCAATGTGCCGTCATTGCACTCGTCATCGTGAGCCTCTTAGGCTGCACAAATGTATCGGAATCAAGTGTCAGCCCGACGCCCGCGACGTATCCCGACCCGCTTGCCTATTGCGAGGCAGTGAACACTATTGATGCTCCCGATGCGCGTTATGCGGGACCCAAGGTTCCTGAAACCATTGCCGAGGGGCTGCGAAGGGTATTCAACACACCCGACACACCAATCGAAATATATATGAGGGGCACATTCTGGCGCTGTATGAATGGAAAGGTGTATGCCTGCACTGTCGGTGCGAATTTGCCATGTGAGGCGAAAGCGAACACCAATCGCAAACCGACTCAATCCGAAAACGATTTCTGTCAGCAAAACCCCGATGCCGATGTTATTCCGATGGTGGTGACCGGACGTGAAACGGTTTATGAATGGAGGTGTAGCAACGGTGTACCGGAGATTGTGCGACAGTTCACCCAGCCCGATGCGCGTGGCTTTTTATCCAATATCTGGTACGAGATCACTCCGAACTGAGGGTGAAATCCCGGAAAAGGTAGCGGCTCAGAGAAAATAAGCCGGGTTTGATCTCAACAGTTCCGAGCATTATGAAACGGAAGATAGTTGGATTTCATAAAGACGAGTTTGACGATTGGGTTGCCGACCTGGAGTGTTCCCATACACAGCATGTTCGGCATAAGCCGCCTTGGCAAAATAGGCCATGGGTAGTTGACCCGGAGGGGCGCAAAAAACGTATCGGGTATGAGCTTGACTGTAAAAAGTGCGACGAGGAGGTTGGAGATAAGTAGCTTATAACACCAATTTTGAATTCTTCTAGCGCAGGGACTGCCATTGCGAGGAGGGAAGCGACGAAGCAATCTAGAATAACGGGGATTCGCTAACGCTCGCAATGACATTACTGTTATTGCACCATTGGTTTACATAACTGATATTATTTCCCCATTCTCAATGTTGAGGGCGAGTTGCTCGATTTATCCTTTATATCAAAAACCGCCTTTCTATCGCCTTCAAAAATGGGTCTTTGAATTCCCCAGCTCCAGACCTTATGCGGTGTAATTTCGATATAAAGCCCATTGCCGAATCTACCTTTGCGCTCCACAATCTCCGCAGTGCCATGAACCTTAATCCCCCTGGGCTTCCATGGGTTGACGGATTCCAGGTCGTCAACCACAATGGCTACTTTGGGGTTTCCATTCTTTATGTTTTTGTACTTGAGTGTCCTTTCCATATCGAGGCTTGGGATTATGAATTTATCTCCTTCGAGTTCATACCCAACTGGGGCAACATCTGGCTGAAGGCCTTTTGAGACTGTAGCTATTCTTGCGAGTTTTTGTGATTTTAGGTAATCAATCTCCCTATCTGAAAACATGGGCGCTCCTCCTTTTTAAAACCCCATTTTAATGATAAATTTAAGTTTATTTTAAATCGTCCCATATTATGACTTGGTTTTTTAGATGCGGTATTTAAGTAGTCAGGTGCGGGATTTGATTAAGTAGAACTGGCGGATGCAATAATCTATACTTGGAGAATAGAGGTTAAAATGACCGGACTAAATAAGATTTTGCTCTCTGAAAAAGACATCCCCGAGGAGTGGTACAACATTCAGGCGGATATGCCAAAGCCCTGCCTTCCAGCTTTGCACCCCGGCACGGGAAAACCAATTGGGCCAGAGGCCCTTGCGCCGATTTTTCCGGAGGCGTTAATAAACCAGGAGGTATCTAAAGAGGGGTTTATCCGCATTCCCGAAGAGGTTAGAGATGTCTATAAGCTCTGGCGCCCCACGCCGCTCTACAGGGCGTATTTCTTTGAGAGACTTTTGGACACACCCGCGAGGGTCTATTACAAATACGAGGGCGTAAGTCCTTCTGGCTCCCATAAGCCAAACACTGCCGTTCCCCAGGCGTACTACAACAAGGCCGAGGGTGTAAAGCGTCTAACAACCGAAACCGGAGCGGGCCAGTGGGGGAGCGCGCTTAGTTTTGCATGCCAGCATTTCGGTCTCGGCCTCGAGGTCTATATGGTGAGAGTAAGCTATGACCAGAAGCCTTACAGGAAGCTTCTTATGAACACATGGGGAGCGGAGGTCATTGCCTCACCCAGCGACAGGACTGAGTCGGGAAAAAGGGTGTTAGCTCGTGATCCGGATTCTCCAGGAAGCCTTGGGATTGCGATTTCTGAAGCCGTTGAGCGCGCTGCAAAGGATGATGATACAAAATACTCTCTGGGAAGCGTTTTAAACCATGTCTTGATGCATCAGACAATTATAGGACTTGAAGCGGTTAAACAGATGGAGATTGCGGGTGAGATTCCCGATGTTGTCATTGCGCCATTCGGAGGCGGCTCTAATTTTGCAGGAATCGCTTTTCCATTTTTGAGGTTAAATTTAACCCAAGGAATGAATATCAGGTGTATCGCAATCGAGCCTGCCTCATGCCCGAAACTGACAAAAGGGGAATTCAGGTATGATTTTGGAGACACCGTGGGTCTCACACCGCTTCTCCCTATGTACACCCTGGGACATAATTTTATCCCACCGCCTATCCATGCGGGGGGCCTCCGTTATCACGGAGCTGGAGTCATAGTCAGTCAGTTGTATAAGGACAATTTGATAGAGGCAAGAGCCGTTCAGCAGCTTGCGTGCTTTGAGGCCGGGGTTCTCTTTGCAAAAGCGGAGGGAATCATCCCAGCCCCTGAGGCTACACACGCAATTGCTGCCGTTATTGAAGAGGCTAAAAGGGCAAAAGAGGAGGGAAAACCGAAAATTATTTTATTCAATTTATGCGGTCACGGTCATTTTGACATGAGCGCATACGATGCCTATTTTGCGGGGAAATTAACGAACCATTATTTAACCGAAGAGGAGCTTACGGCTAATTTGAGGGAGTTAGGGACGCCGGTAATTAACTTATAACCGCATTTTACTAGACAACCCTTTGGCAATTGCCGATTAGTCGAAATCCAAAGGAGGAGAGGAACCACACATGATTGAAGATTCAAAAAATCCTATACTTCTACCCCAGGATGTTGAGCCGGTCCATTATAACCTTGAGATTAAAACCGACTTTGAAAGTTTTACCTTTTCAGGGAAAGAGGACATAAGCATAATTATCAAACAGCCTACTTCCAAAATCACCATGCATGCCGTTGATTTGACAATAAACAAAGCCTCTCTGGCGATTTATGAGGAAACCATTAATCCAAAGAAAATCTCATTTAATAAGAAAAAGGAGACCGTCACCTTTCATTTTGGCAGAAAACTGAGTGGCAGCGCGAACCTAAAGATCGAATACGACGGTAAGATAAACGACAAGATGCACGGTTTCTATCGCACATCATACAGCGTAAACGGAGTCAGTAAATACGGCGCCGCTACACAATTTGAGGCGACCGATGCCCGCAGGGCGTTTCCATGCTGGGATGAGCCGGCATGGGAAGCGAGGTTCAGTGTTACTCTCATTGTGCCCAAGAATCTTACCGCACTCTCCAATATGCCTATTGTCAGTGAAGAGCCATACGGGGATTCCGGTTTAAAAAGGGTCACTTATGACACAACCCCTGTTATGTCCACATATCTCCTCGCTTTTGTTATTGCTGACCTTGAGTTTATCGAATCAACGGATAGAAATGGAGTCCCAATCAGGGTATGGACAACACCAGGCAAAAGAGAGCAGGCTCGGTTCGCCCTCGAATGCGCTCTTCACACACTTCCATATTTTTCCGAATGGTTTGATATTCCATATGCACTCCCAAAGCTCGATATGGTATCGCTTCCGGACTTTGCTGCCGGGGCTATGGAAAACTGGGGGCTTATAACTTATCGTGAGACCGCGATGCTCGTTGACCCGGAAAATTCTGCTGTTACTGCGAGGCAGCGCGTTGCCGAGGTCGTTGACCACGAGCTGGCACACCAGTGGTTCGGGAATCTCGTCACGATGGCATGGTGGGACGACCTCTGGCTGAATGAAGGGTTTGCGTCATACATGGGCCCGAAAGCCGTTGATCACCAGTTCCCGGAATGGGATACATGGACTCAATACGTCGCGGATGATTTTCTTGTGGCGCTCCATAAGGACAGCCTGGAAAACACACATCCGGTTGAAGTCCCAGTGAAGAACCCTTATGAAATCGGCGAACTCTTCGATGCCATTACATACAGAAAAGGGTCGGTGGTGAACCGGATGATTGAACACTATCTTGGAGAAGAGGATTTCAGAAAGGGGTTGAATCTCTATCTTAACCGACATGCCTATGGGAATGCGAGAACCGAGGACCTCTGGCAGGCGCTCCAGGACGTGTCACGAAAGCCCGTGAAAGCCATAATGGCAAGCTACACAAAACAACCCGGATACCCGGTTGTTATAGTGAATGGTGAGAGGCGTGAGGAAGAACTCGTCATTAGCCTTGAACAAAGGCGTTTCATTCTTGATGGAAAAAAAGGGAATAAAGAGAATCAGATATGGAAAATACCAATTGGTGTTTTAGCCTCAAACACAAAGAATCCAACATTCGAATATATGGAAAGTCAAAAGATGGATTTTTCCATGAAATTAGGGATGGGTGGATGGATAAAACTCAACCCCTCTCAGAGTGGATTCTACCGTGTGCTCTATTCTCCCGAACTCCTTGCCAGCTTAACCCAGGCGGTAGAATCCGGGGAGATTGAAACAGTTGACCGGCTGGGATTTCTGGATGATGTATTTGCCCTCTCACAGGCGGGTTTTATGAAAACATCCCAGGCACTGAGCGTATTGAATGCCTACCGGCGCGAAACCGATTTTAGCGTGTGGATTGCAATCTCTAAGAATCTCGGATTCCTCTATAACCTGATCGCGGGTGAACACTGGAGAGGTGCATTCAATACCTTTGCAAGGGAATTTTTTCGACCCATTGCGCTTTCAAAGGGGTGGGATAAATCAACGGGAGATAGCCATATTGATGTAATGCTTAGGTCGCTTGTCCTGAGGAATCTCGGTGGTTACGGCGATGAGTCAACCATCGAAGAGGCAAAGAACCGTTTTAGAGATTTTGTTAACGGCGGTAATCTCGATCCAGACCTGAGACATACTGTTTACAGGCTTGTTGCAGAGAACGGCGGAGAGGAAGAGTTTGAGAGGTTATTGAGGATTTATGATTCGACAGACCTCCATGAAGAAAAAAACAGGATACTTTCGGCAATGGGGAATTTCACAGCGGAGGACATTCTAATGACGGTTTTAGAATTCGCTTTTTCGGAAAAGGTACGCCCGCAGGATTTACCAATTATCCTCTCATCTGCCGGTCAAAATCCCTTGGGCAGGAATTTAGCCTGGGAGTCCGTAAAGAAGAATTGGCAGACGATTATGGATCGTTACCATGAGGGTGGCCTTTTCCTTATCGGAAGGATTATCGAGGGAACGGTAGCCGCTTTTACCACACGCGATAAATTTCAGGATGTAAAAGGGTTCTTCAGAGTCCACAAGGTTCCTGGGGCAAAGCGTACCATCAAGCAGTCGCTTGAAATGATTAGGCTGAACATAGCTGTGCTTAATCGCGACCGTGAGGATATTAAAGAGTGGCTAGAGGAACATGACTATAAGGCCGATGGCTGATTAATTCTCCGTTATTTAGGCGTTGTGGTTGAGTCAGGCGTTTGCATTAAAAATAGCCGTCATGGATATTTGTAGTAAGTAGAGTCGTATGGAAAATCCACGGCAGTCGGACCTCAGTAAGTCAATCCTGAGCCATAAACAGGGCATCATTGCGGTTTTTACCGTTATCGCAATTCTAATCCATCTTGTATTGCGGTTTGGTTTAAAGACAACCACCGAGATTTACGGTTTCCCTTTGAGCGAACTGCCCCTCATTGCGAGTCTTGTGCTTGGCGGCATTCCACTGGTCATTGACCTTTTAATCAAGCTCTTCCGTCTTGAGTTTGGTTCAGACCTGCTGGCCGGCATCTCCATAGTTACTTCAGTCTTGCTTGGCCAGTATTTAGCCGGTTCTCTGGTTGTGCTTATGCTTTCTGGAGGGGAGGCGCTTGAGGCTTATGCTGTACGCAGTGCATCTTCCGTACTCGAAGCCCTTGCCAAGCGCATGCCCTCAGTAGCCCATAAAAAGAGCAATGGCGGAGTTACAGACCTGTCACTTGGGGACGTGCGTATCGGTGATACGCTGATTGTCTTTCCACATGAGATTTGCCCGGTTGATGGGACTGTGATTGAAGGGCACAGTGTAATGGATGAATCTTACCTCACGGGTGAGCCTTATATGATGTCAAAGACGCCGGGTTCGGATGTGCTCTCTGGAGCGATCAATGGTGAACAGGCTTTGACCATTCGCGCTAATAAACTCGCGGTTGATTCAAGGTACGCAAAGATCATGCAGGTTATGCGCGAATCGGAACAGCGTCGTCCCCGTATAAGGCGGTTGGGTGATAGGTTGGGAGCGTTTTACACACCGGTGGCGGTGTGTATTGCTCTTATTGCCTGGGTCGTTAGCGGTGAGCCGGTTCGCTTTCTTGCTGTAATGGTGGTGGCAACCCCGTGTCCGCTTCTCATAGCGATTCCAGTTACCATAATCGGTGCGATTTCACTGGCTGCCAGGCGGGGCATTATCATTAAGGACCCGACTGTGCTGGAGAGTATAGATAAATGCCGAACGGCCATCTTTGACAAGACCGGTACCCTGACATACGGTCGGCCCAGACTAACAGAGATTATTCCGTCTCCTGGTTTTACAGAGGAAGAGGTTCTTAGCCTTGTTGCCAGTCTGGAACGTTATTCCAAGCATCCACTGTCCGGCGCAATACTCGATGCGGCGAAGGAGGCAGACTTGAATCTGCTGGAAGCCAGTGAAATCAGTGAGCGTCCGGGGGAGGGACTGAGTGGGATTATAGATGGACGCAAAATCTGGGTTACCAGTCGCAGTAAGCTTGTAGCCAAATATCCCGATATGGCAAATGAGATACCGCCGCTGTCCGGGGGGCTTCTTTTATAAATCACCTGAAACCAAAACACGGTTTTGAGAGGGTTATGATTGTTTCCGGAGATCGAGAATCTGAAGTGAGGTATCTGGCCGATCAGGTTGGAATTAAGGAACTGTATTTTGGTCAAAGCCCGGAGCAAAAACTGGAACTCGCCCGTGAGGAAACCAAACGGGCAAACACCGTTTTTTTGGGAGACGGTATTAACGACGCGCCAGCCCTTACGGCGGCTACTGTAGGGATTGCGTTTGGTCAGCAAAGCGACATCATAACCGAAGCGGCGGGAGTGGTAATTATGGAAAACTCCCTTGAGAAGGTTGATGAGCTTCTCCATATTGGCGGACGTATGAGGTCTATTGCTTTGCAAAGCGCCATAGGGGGTATGACTTTGAGTATCTTCGGTATGAACTTAGCCGCTGCGGGTTATCTGCCTCCCGTAGCCGGGGCCATTGCTCAAGAAGTCATTGATGTCTTTGCAGTTGTAAACGCGTTGCGTGTATCATTTCCCCCAAAATCTCTTTCCGATTATTAGTTTTCACTAACTTGAACAGAACGCCAGAGTCATTCTGGTGTTAGTGTCTACTTTCATTTTGAAATACTGCATTAATATAATCCCGCCAGCAAGACTGATAATTAATTCGGAAATAAACCTGCATGTATAGTAGTGGGTTATTCCCTTAACAATTCAATTTTTCAAAAAGAGTAGACGCAGTCTTTTTTATAATCTTCTGCGTTCGGGTCTGAACATTCAGAGGGCGTTTTCTGAATAGGTTCAGAAAGATATGAGACAAGAATAGATTAGAAGAGGGGTAAAATACAGTTAGGAGGTACCCCTCTGAATGATAGTCTTTAGCATTGTGAAAGGATTTCATAAACTCACA
>Ga0070740_10003296_pt1 | contig 17397 bp, 13 predicted proteins | sample Coa_R2_FD_67286 | JGI IMG/M metagenome (GOLD analysis project Ga0070740, IMG submission 67286) | Surface soil microbial communities from Centralia Pennsylvania, which are recovering from an underground coalmine fire - Coalmine... | ecosystem: Environmental > Terrestrial > Soil > Unclassified ... | reverse complement strand
AAGAAGGCTCCTACCCGGTGGCCGAGGGCGGCGTCCAGGAAGTAGTGGCCGACAAGGGCTATCACAGCAAGGCGTCTTGATGGGCTTGGCGGATTCTGGGGTGCGGACCTACGTGGCCGAACCGAAACGGGGGAGCGGAACTGGCAAGGCAAGCTCGAGACGAAGGTGGCGGTATATGGCAACCGGCGGCGGATCCAAGGCCATCGCGGCAAGCAATTGCAGCGGTAACGAGGCGAGCGGATCGAGCGGAACTTCGCGCACCAGTTCGACATCGGCGGGATGGATCGGCTGTGGGTGCGCGGCCGGCAGTTGGCGGCTCGAAAAGTGTCATCTTTCCCCACACTACGCTTCCGTGAGCGGGTTCGGACGGCTCGGGTCGATTCTTCACCCAACCAACTGTGGCATTGCCGATCCTGAAAACGCGGGGCTTAGACACGGGCTGCTAGCGCCTTCTGGCGGTCGGCGGCCTGCTGCATCGTGCGGAGTATCGTCTCGAAGTCGGATCGGACCCGCCATGCACCTGGAGCGACGGGCTCGGCCAAGTGCATAGACTGAAGGACCTGCAGTCGCGCGACCACGTGCTGTTCCTGGATGCGTGCGGCCGGCTTCAGCGCCGGTTCCACCGGATTCGCAGTCACTGCGAAATGGTCGGGGGATGGAGCAGGTTGCGCCCGCTTCTTGATAAGCCGGTCAAGCGACGTGTAGCGGGCCGCGGGAATCTCGCGTCGCGCGGCCTCCGCCGCATCTCGCTCCGTTCTGTATCCGAGTGCCGCTGTGCACAGTTCCTCCGCCCGCGCGCCAACGCGCGAAACTATATCGAAACTGTTCTGAGGCATGTGTTTCGAAGGCTAGCCTACCAGATTAGCGCCGTCTGACGGAACCAACTCGCGCGGCCTGGCCGGGCGCCTCTGCTTGATTCCAACAGGTTGGATTTTTCGGTTCGCTGCTGCCGACCGGCGCGTTTACCGCCAAAACGAGGCCGCTACAATGGGCAGCGATGATCCAGAGTCTGTCGTATCCGTTGTCGGCGGACGCGCCGTTTTACGAAGGGCTCGACAAGCCTGCGATCGAGCGCTTGTATGACCTCTCGCGCGGGGACGTGTGCAACTCCTTTTATTTCCGCTCGAGCAATCATTGTGGAACGCACGTGGATGCGCCGTGGCATTTCAACGCCACAGGGCGAAAGATCTGCGATTACGATATCAGTGAACTGGTATTCGAGCGGCTGGCGATACTGGATGTCGCCGCTGGCCCCGCGCATCTGATCCAGGCGGCGGATTTGACCGGAGCGGCGAACCTGCGCCACGACTGCGATCTGCTGCTGGTGCGCACCGGATTCGGCCAACATCGCGCGGACGAACGGAAGTATGTCGACGAATCGCCGGGCTTTTCGCGGAACGCCGCGGAATACCTGATGCGCGAACTGCCGCACTTGCGGGCTCTCGCCGTGGATTTCATTTCCGTGGCGTCATCACGGCACGCCGACGAAGGTTGCGAAGCGCACCGCGTCTTCCTGGGATGCGCTGGATATAGCGACCGGGCGGTGTTGCTGATCGAAGATGCGAAGCTGCCGCCGGATCTGCGGACGCCGTCGCGGGTCATTGTGGCGCCGTGGTACTTCGAAGGGCCGGATAGCGCCCCCTGCAACGTGATTGCGGAGTTCAGCCATGAATGACACGCCGGAGGTGATCTACGATCCCTCAGCCATCGACTTTGCAAAGCCGGGCAAGTATCACTACCAGGTCGCCTTCCATCTGGATTCCAGTTGGGGCTACTCGCTCGTTCCGATGACCGTGATCAACGGACTGCACAAGACGGCGGGCGCGGAACCGCCGGGAATCGCCGCTTTCGGTGGTACGCACGGAAACGAGTTCGAAGGTCCTGTGGCGATCAAGCGCCTGTGCCGCGACCTCGATCCCGAGGAGATGTCGGGCCGCGTAATCCTGGTCCCGCAACTGAGCGAAAGCGCCTGCCGCGCGCGGCGGCGAACGTCGCCCGAGGACGGCGTCAACATGAACCGCGCGTTTCCCGGCAACCCGCGCGGCAGCCTCTCCTACCGGATCGCCAATTTTGTAAAGACGCATATTTTCCCGCAAGTCCGCGTGGTGATCGATATCCATGCAGGCGGTAACGAGGCCGTCTATCCACTGTGCACCTCGTTTCATCCGCTGTCCGATCCAAAGCAATACGCCGAAACCGCCCTGGTAGCTCAATTGTTCGACACTCCATTTGTCTTCATTTACTCGCGGCAGATGGCGTCGGGACTATTGACCGACGAGGCGGAAGACGAGGGTAAGATCGCCGTTGGCGGCGAGTTCGGCCACGCCGAGTCAACCAGCCCCAAGGGCGTGTTGCACGCATACGAAGGCCTGAAGAACGTCATGCGGCATTATGGGTCGCTAGCGGGCGAGGTGCGGCGGATCGATCCGGCGCGCGCGAGTGAGCCGCGGCTGGTGCGGGCGCCGGTCTTGAGCGATTACATTCCCGCGCCGCGATCCGGCATTTGGGAACCGGCGGTCGAGCCGGGCGCGGACGTCCGGCAGGGAGAACTGATCGGGCGGCTCCACGAATTTTCCAATCATGCGTCGGAGCCGCTCGAAATTCGCGCGCACAAAAATGGGGTGGTCATTGCGCTCTATTTCGCGGCTGCCTGCGAAAAGGGTCTGACGCTATATGTCATCGGTGAGGACGTGCGGTGAAGATTACGAACGTAGAAGTGCTGGTGCTAAAGTCTCCGGGTCTTTACAACCGGCCGGAGGGCTCCGAGGAACCGCTCGGGCCGACATACATGGGACTCGTCCGCGTGTCCACGGACGCCGGAATCACGGGTTATTCCGACATGGAGACGTCGGCGCCTGTCGCGAAGGCCGCGGTGGAGGCGCCGTCCTGGAGTGAAACGGGTATGGAGTTTTTCGAGGGGCTCGCGTCGCTGATCGTCGGCGAGAACCCGCTCGAGCCGGAGCGCCTCTGGTACAAGATGTATCGCGGCAGCATTTACTATGGACGGCGCGGCGCTGCGATCCAGGCTATCTCCGCAATCGATATTGCGCTCTGGGACATCATGGGCAAATACTACGGCCAGCCCGTCTGCGTGTTACTGGGCGCCCGCTGGCGCGACAAAGTGCGCGCGTACGCCAGCACCCTCTTCCGGCCCACTCCGGCGGCGATGCGGGAAGCTGCGCGCCGCTACCTCGACCAAGGTTTCACCGCAATCAAGTTCGGGTGGGGCGTTTTCGGCGAGGATCCCCGGCGCGACGTGGAGTTAGTGGAAGCGGCGCGAGTGGAGATCGGCGACCGCACAGACTTGCTCATCGATACCGGGTGGTTCGTAGAGCGAACCGCAAAGCAGGCCATTCAGGTAGTTCGCTCGCTCGAGCCTTACCGGCCGTTCTTCATCGAGGAGCTTCTGCACCCGGAAGACTACGACGGTTATCGGGAAGTGGCGGATTCCGTCGAGACGCTCATCGCGTGCGGCGAACAGGAGGCCACCGAGTGGGGATTTCGCGAGCTGATCGACCGGGCGAAGGTGGATGTTCTGCAGCCTGATTTAACGCGCTGTGGCGGCTTCACGGCGGCTCGCAAAATCGTCCACATGGCGGAAATGGCGAACGTTCTAGTGATTCCTCATTCGTGGTCGTCGGATTTATTGACCGCGGCGTCCCTCCATTTAAATGCGTTTCAGCGCCGCGCAGTGTTCATTGAGTTCAACACGTCGCAGGGTCCGCTGAGCCGTGAGATGGTGAAGCAACCGCTGCGGCTGGAGGACAGTTATCTCACCGTGCCCTCGGGGCCGGGGCTTGGCGTCGAGGTGGATGAGCGCGTCATCGAAAAGTACAGGATCGCGTGAAGCTCCGGCGCGCGCATCCACCTGGCTATCTGCTCTACGAGGGCCATCCAGCATCATCCGATCCCCAAAAGATCGAGTGTGTCGCGGCGGATCAGCGCTTCAATCGCCTGGTCCGGGATGCGCGGCAAGCGCGTGCCCTCCACCATGTCATTCACTTTGTGCAGCGCTTCAATGGTGGAGGCCGGCGTCGTGAACGGATAGTCCGATCCGAACAGCAGCCGGTCCAGAACGCCGTATTCCATCGCTGAAACCAGCGCATTGTAGAACTGCCAGGGGCGGTAATAGAGAGCCGAGATGTCGCTATAGAAGTTGCGATTCTTCCGGATGAGAACCAGCGTCTCGTTGATCCACGGATGGCCGAGATGCGCGATTACTACTCGGAGTTTCGGGAACTCGTGGGCGAGCGGCTGCAACTGCACGGGATTCGCGATCTCGAGGGATGCGTTGGCGCAGAAGGTCGTGCCTTGATGAATCAGCACGGGAATACCAAGTTCCTCGGCCCGCCTCATGAGCCTGCGGAACCGCGAGTCGCCCGGAGCGACGTTCTGGTAGATCGGCCCCATTTTGAGACCGCGGAGTTTCAAACGCTCGACAGCGTCATCCAACTGTTCAACAGCATCCGGATCCTGCGGGTCGACCGAACAGAATCCGATGAGGCGATCCGGATGACGTGACACGTACTCGGCTACATACTCGTTCGGTACGAGCACGCCGACATGGCGCGCGCGAAAGCCCAGGACAACAGCGCGATCGACGACCTGCATCGCCTCCCAATGCCGGTCAAGATCAACAGAAATGTCCATATATGCGGCGCCGGCCGTGACGCGAGCGTCGTGAATGAACTGCTCGCCGATGTGGCACGGGCACTCCCAGACGTGAGTGTGAACGTCGACGATCATGTGTTTAGAGGACGCCGTACTTCTCGTATACTTCGCGCAAGAAAGCGCCTTTCATCAATTCTTCACGCGTGCAGTTTTCTCGCGAGACCTTGTCGTCGGCGCGGCGGATCACTTCGTCAACAGCATCCGCGGGGATAGCGACGATGCCATCAAAATCCGCCACGATGAGGTCGCCGGGCGTTACCGTGACTCCACCGCACTCGACCGGAACGTTGTAGTCGACCACCGCTCCGCGGCCTCGCGAGTCGACGGGTTTGAATCCGGCCGCGAAGACGCCAAAGCCGAGCTCCACGATCTTCTTCACGTCGCGAATCAGTCCGTCCACCACCGCGCCGCGAGCCCCGCGGACCATGGCGGCCGTGGACAGCAGCTCTCCCCAAGGCGCGTTACGCGTCGAGCCGCCAGTGCTTACCACCACGACTTCGCCGGGCATCACGTTATCGAGCGCTTCGATTTCGAGCGCGTAGGGATCGTCGGGAACATAGTACATGTCCATGCAAACGATGGTGCGGGCCCATCCAGCGAACACGATGTGCGGCGCCACCGGACGCAGATGTTCACGCATCGCGCGATCGCGGATGCCGATATCATCCAGCGCGTCGGACAGCACAGCCGTATACAAATCCGTCTCGATGTGCTCAAATAGCCGGGTATCCGCGGCGCGAAGCGGCCGTCCCCCGGCCCGATGCGAGACTCGTTTTCCGTCTATCGACACGATACCTCCGAGGCGTCACTCGTCATGTTACACACTGAGCATGATTAACGCTGCGATTCCCAGCGCGATTCCGGCGGCTCCATATCCGCCGACACGTTCGTTGAACAATATGATGCCCGCGGTTGCAACCAAAAACAGCGATCCGCCAGTGGTCAGCGGAAACGCAACGTGACCCGGCACGCCGTGCGAGAGAGCCAGTCCCGTGAATGTCTGGCCGCACAGGCTGCACAGCCCCATCGCGGCCCCAAGAACAATTTCTCGAGTCGCCAGGCGCAATGGCCGTTTCGAAAGAGCTAACACGCCGAAAACAGCTCCACCGAGATACCAATACAACAGGTATTGAGGCTGGAATGTGGACAGCCCGCTGGCGCTGAGGATCCTCAATCCAAACGGCCCGAGCCCGTTCGCCACGAAGGCCACCAGCATCAACCGGAGCCAGACGCTGGCGTCCCGCTTCACTGCGTCTCCTTCGCAGCCGCGACCGGTTCCGTGATTGCCGCACGATCGGCGCGCCGCTTATCGATCCACAGCAGACCCATCGAAACGGGGATCAGCAGCAGAGCAATAATCTTTCGGGATGTCAGCGGTTCGCCATAGATCAAGATCGACGCCACGGTTGGAATCCCCGACGAAAGATTGATTGCAAGCCAGCTCGTGGCAATATCGCCATGCCGGATGCCGGCTTGGAACGCAAGAATCGCTATGGATGCCGAAACGCCAAACGGTATTCCGATCCAGAAAACGCTGGGGGGCGCCGTCAGCGGCGCGCGCTGAATCATCGTAACCGTCAGAATGCTGAATAGGAGAGACCAGGCATAAATCAGCGCATTGATCGCGCTCGGCCTGCACTTCGTCACATCCGCCACCTTATGAAAGATGCCGAGCATACTGAAGCTCAGCAGACCCGCAAGCATATAGAAATAGCCGGAATGCATGCCTCTCTCAAGATAGCGGACCGGAAAGAGATCCGGTCCGCTCATCTGGAATCAGAAGAGGAACTTCAGTCCAATCTGAATGGTTCGCGCAGAGCCCGCTGAGGTGATCACGCCAAAGTCGGAGGTTCCGAGAGTCGTCCCCGGATTGTTCAGGTTAACGTGATTCAGCGCGTTGAATGCTTCACCGCGCAATTGAAAGTACTTTGACTCGGTGATATGGAAGTTCTTCATCAGAGCGAGATCCAGGCGGTGCGTACCCGGCCCCTCGATGACGCCGATCGGCGAATCGCCGAAGGTGAACGGCGGCGGCGCAGCGAACGCCTCGGTGTTGAACCAGCGGGATGCGCGCGGTTTTGAGACGCCCGGATCGCCCACCAGGTTGGCGCGGGTATCCCATCCGTTCCCAAGAGTCGCGCCTGGAGTCGTGATGCTGAGCGGAGCGCCCGAAGTGAAGCTGTTGATCGCGCTCAGCTCCCAACCGCCAAGCAGGAGGTCCGTGAGGAAATTGGCGTTCGCAAGATGAGCCCGTCCGCGGCCGAACGGCAGCTCGTAGACCGCGTTCACGAACAGGATGTGGGTGCGATCCCAGGCCGTGCGGCCGTTGTTGTACCCGGCCGGCGCGAAGGGAATGATACGGTCGGTCTCATACTGCGGCATGCTCTTGCCTGTATTTTTCGAGTACGCGTAGGAGGTCATGAAAGACAGCCCTTTGCTGAACCGCCGCTCCCATTTCACCTGCAGCCCGTCGTACCGGGATGACCCCATGTTCTGGAGCACATTAATCTGACCGAACGCCGGATAAGGCTTGGCCGCTTGCAGAGCAGGGTATTTGCCCGGAGGGACTTCGTTGTAGGGAAACATTACAACCTGGTTATCCATGCGCATTCCGACATATGAGATGTCGAGCGCAGAGGCGAGCGGCAAGCCGAACTGAAGGGAAAGGTTCCACTCCTGTGAGCGCGCCTCATCGATATTCCATGCCGGAGCTTCACCGACTGATGGTTGGATGAAGGCTTGAGGGTCGGTAGGCCACGCCGTCTCCCAGTTCTGCAACGTTTGAGGGCTGAAGCTCAGCGACTCCCACGTCCAGTAAGGCAATCCGACAATCGACGATGCGGAGCGATTGCCGGTAAACCCGTTGTAGTAGATGCCGTATCCGGCGCGCAGCACGACGTCCGCTTTGACGAAGGGACGCCAAGTCACGCCAATACGCGGCGCCACATGCCCGTTCGCTTCAAACAAACTCTTGGGCACTCCAACTTCGGTTGCCGGAACCCAGAGCCCTTCGGTGGCCGCAGCAAGAAATGGCGCCACAGGTTCGGCGTTCAGGTTCACCGTGCCGTCGCTCGATACGCCGGCAATCACCTTTCCGATCGACGGGTCAAACGTGCTGCCCATACCGTTCTTGAGCGACTTGGCGTGCCAGTATTCACCGCGCACGCCGAGCGCAAGAGTCAGCCGCGGGGTTACTTTCCAGAAGTCCTGGACGAACAAGCCCGAGTAAGGCGAGTGATCCAGGCCGAACGTGCGGAGCGGATAATTGCGGCGGGTTCCGGAAACAAGCCCGAGCAGATAATCGGCGAATCCGTTGCCGGTATATTGCCCGTTGAAGTCGAAGCTGCCGCGGGGCGAATGCGAACCGTGATCGCCGTAAACGGAGCGGTCGTTATACTCGTATCCAAACGAAATCGAGTGTGCGCCGGTGATCCAGTTCACGCTGGCCTTGCCGTTGCGAACGCTGCTCCACAGGCGGCCCGGCACTCCCCAGGGAACGCTGAACCCTGTGTATCCGGTGATGTTTACGTTCGGCAGGCCAACCCATTTTTCGCGGCCCGCCGTTGGGATGCCCTGAATGCCGGCCTCCTCCACCAGGTTTTCAATGCCCGCATTCGGCGACGTGAACTCGTTGTTAGATTTCAGGTAACCGCCCGAAAGCGTGAGCAGCAGATTGGGACGCATCGCCCAGGTGTAATTCAAACCGACGTTATGCTGCCGCGTCGCGTTATTCTGCTGCACGTCGGGACGGTAGTCGGGCGAATCGGTGTTATTGTCCACGATCACCCACCGGCCATAAATGCGCTGGTTCTGAGTAATCTCGTGATCGACACGGATAGTGCCTTCGTAGGTCGTATCACTCGTAGGAGCGACCGCGCGAAATCGCCCGTCCGGCGAATTCGGCGTTAGAAGATACGGGAAAAAAAATTTTGATGCCCTTGATGTTCGCTGTTCGGGAATCATGTTGCCCGGGAATTGCTTACCGGTTAAAGGATCGACGATCGGCTTCGAGAGCGACGAAAAATCGCCGCGGAGCATTGCCGGCGTTGGCGCAGTGGAGTTGTAGATGCGATCCGTCCGGACAGGCGTGCCCTGAAAATTCGCGTAGAAGAAAGTATGATTCTTACGAAGGGGCCCGCCGATTGAGGCGCCGTACTGATTGCGGCGAAGCTTCGGAGTGCTTAGCGCATAAGCGTTGCGGGCGTTGAGTGCTTCGTTCTGAAGGAATTCCCACAGAGCGCCGTGGAACTCGTTTGTGCCGGACTTGGTGACCACCAGAACCTGTACGGGGTTGCGGCCATTCTCGGCGCTGAAACTGGACGTCTGCACGTTGAACTCAGCAACGGCGTCAACATTCGGAATCGCCATGCCGCCTTCATCCATGCCGGCATTCGAGTTCAGTCCGTCCAGTTGGAACTCCGTCTGGTTATCGCGCGTTCCCATGCCCTGTACAGTGGAACCGCGCTCCGGGCCGCCTTGCCCGAGAAACCGCATGCCGGGGACAAGGTTCACGAGCACGACGGGATTTCGGATGCTCAGGGGCAGTTCGCGAATCTGCTGCATCTGAACGACGGTTTGCACGCTGCTCTTTTCCGTTTGCAGCAATGGCGCGCTGGCCTCCACCGACACCTGTTCACTGGTCTGGCCCACTTCCAACCTAGGGTCGATGCGGACGCGCGCGCCCACCGTGATATCGGTCTGGGGCGATTGCCATGTCTTGAATCCAGGCGAAGATACGGCAACGGAATAGCGCCCGATGGGAAGCGCCAGAATCTCGAAATTGCCGGCGCCATCGCTCGTTGCCTTTCTCACCATTCCTGTTTCCAGGTTCATGACCGTCACTTCAGCATTGGGCACGGCGGCGCCCGTGGCGTCGAGAACCGTGCCGAGAATAGAGCCTTGCGTGCCGACTTGCGCCAAAAGCGAGAAGCTGCTTGCGAGTATCAGGACGATGCAGGTAAGTAAGTACCTTGCGCGGGCCATGACAAAACCCCTCCTTAGCAGTTACACCTATTTATCTTCAGGTTCGCCCGAAAAAGGGTCAATCGACGCGAGGCGCGTCCCGGGCCGGATTTCCAATACGCTGGAAAGTTAATAACTCGCCGTGATTCGATAAGTGTTTTCCGACGGCTGAGGGATCCGAACCCATTCTTTCGCGGAGTCAAAATCCCTCCATTCCCTGCCATTCACGGTGACGCCACGTATCGGCTTCCTGTCCGGATGGCGAAGCCGTACCAACAACTCGCGAGGGTATGCGCGGCCCGAAAGCTCGACGGTGGCCGTGATCCGGCCGGAGCTAGCGCTGCTGTCGATGGTCATCGAGAGCGGTCCATAGTACGTTGGCGCGCGTTGGATCTCGATCTTCTGCCCGTCCGCGAGCCAGGCGCGCGGAGCGGCGAGCCCGAGTACCAGCGCGCCGTCGTCCCGCTCGTGAATCAGCATGTTACGAAACAGCTCGAACCACGCGCCGTCGGTGGATGGCGGCCCGAAGTACTGGCCGTGGGTCCAGCGGTGCTCGACAGGCTCGTAGACGGTATGGCTGAAGCCGCTGGCCATCATGCTGTAGAAGGTGCGGATGGCCGCTTCCGGGTCATCGTGCAATATGTAAGCCGTCCCCTGCTGGTTATACACAGGTTCGTTGGCGATGCCGCGGTGTTTATAAAACAAGTTATCTTCGTGATCGTTCAATAGCGAGTCGGACAGTTGGCCGCTGGCAGGAATGGCTTTGAGCCTGGTGAGATGAAGCGCGCCGGTGTCGACGTCGGTAGGGTACCACTGGTCGAATATGCGATGAGGAGTATGAACTTCGCACGGAACATAGGGCTGCCATGTGTGATCGCGCAGTTGGACCAGCGGTGAATTCATGCTCGCTGCCGAGAATGCCCGCTCGATAGCCGCTCTCAGCGACGCCGCGGCCGCTTGTGCTTCAGCGGCTCGGGGGTTGCCGATATCCTTCAGCACGCGCCCGAACAGCTCGAGCCCTGCGTACATATACGCCTGGTTGAACGCCCATACGCCCTCACCGGTAAGATCGTTCAGCGGCCCGGTAACGAGGCCGCGCGCGTGACTCGTATCTGTCGCGGAGGCTCGCAATTGATCCAGGCACCAATCCATGGCTTTCAAGCTTGCCGGCAGCAGCCGGTCGAGCTCGGTGCGATCGTGCGACAACAGGTAATTCTGGGCGACGACGTACAACATGGCCGGAGTGTAGACCACCCAGTTCGCCCAACCGTTAACGTGTCCGCTAGCCTCCTGGTTATTCCGGTACTGCGCGAGTAACTCCTCGGCCGCGATATCAAAGTAGCCGCGCAACCCGTAAATCATGTAATCCACATACACGGCCTGATTGACGGGCCATGGCGTTCCTGTCTGGCCGTAAGCGAAGTTCGAATAGGGTAAATCGATACGAGTCGCTTCGGGTCCGCCGTGCCGCCGCGGCAATCGCAGAGCGTGCCAGAGGCTTGCAGTAAACATATCATTAACGGCCTTATCCGGAGTAACGAAAGTGGCGCCGCGTTTTACGTAATCGGACCAGAAGCGCAGCGTCTTGGCGCGCGCCTGATCGTAGTCAATCTCTTGAAGTTTCGCGATGTCATTGGGCGCGACCATAGGGGACGCCAGTTTCACCACGAACTCGCTGGACGCTCCGCCCGCAAGGTCCAAAAGGATCGTACCGTTGACGCGCTTCATCCGCCGTTCATAGTCGCTGGTCCCGTGCCATTCGAAATCGCCCGGGACGCCGCTCAACGCCAGTAGTGCGCGATGATAGGCCCGGTCCAGGATGAGGATGCTATCGCCCTTGCGCTCCACGATGAAGCCTTGCGCGATGTAGGCAGGCAATTCGCGGCGATGACTGAACGTGACCGGGACGCGGCGCGCCTGCTGCTCTTGATTGGTCACGCGGACGCGCTGCAGCAGCACCATGTCCAGGTCGCCTCGGCGCTCTCGCGGCGGGCCGTTGAGCGGATACGCGAACTGTTCGACTTCGTAGCGGATACCATCCTTTTGGAACGTGGTCGTAATCACCGGCAGTCCGTTCTCAAGGCGCTGCCCTTTCCAGGTATGGAGAATGCCTTTGGCGATGTCGCCGAAATCGAACCAGAACTGAAAGTGATCCGGGTTGCCGTAATCGTTCCAGACGCCGGCGCCGCGGTCAATGCCGAACTTGGGAATCGCGCTATCCCACGTTAGGCAAACGATGTGGCCAGGTCCATGCGACTGCGGGTTGGTATATGCGGGATTGCCCATGTCCTCCCAGAGCGAGGCGTATTGGGCATAAGTCGCTTCAGGCTTGCGGTGAACCTCGTCCAGAATCCGCCGGCCCTTCCATTGCTGCAGTTCCGCCTTGTGCTGGGCGAAAGTGAGCGGATCGTGGCCCGCCGCGATGTAAACGTTCAGTGACGGAATCCAGATCGCCTTTGCTGTGCGAAGTTGATGGGCTGTAACGCTGAATCCCCGGGTTCCTTCAGCATTCATCTGGACCGTGAGTTTGGCCGAGCCCGGATGCATGGCGGCATCCTCGGAAAGCCGACGCGCAGTATCAGCATCGCTCGCGGCGATGAGGTCAGCCCAGATCACGTGAACATTCTGAAGCGTGTCGTTCTCGGGCTCGGCCGATACAAACGTAAACTCAACCCCATCCACGTCGCCTGCGCCGGCGCGCGTCTGCCAGGCGCCCTCGCGGAGGGATTCGCCGGATTCGAGCAACAACCCGGTCTCGCCTTCGACAGCGGCGCCCGGTGACGCAGGCACGAGCTTGACATAGTAAGAACTGGCCTGAGAAGACTCTTCGCCCCAATACAAGCGGACTTTCAGCCGTTCCGGAGTGGTCATGGCCGCCGCAGTGGAACAGAGTAGCGCGAGAATGAGTACAGACGCCCGGAAATTCATGTCCCCGTACCCGGATTGTAGGCGACATTCGCCGGAACAACGGTAATCGCGGGGCGTTGTTTCCAGCTAATTGGAAATTCGCCGCGGCCGCACAGCTCGCGCCATGGTCAAGTTCGCATCGCACCCGTCATAAATTAAACGTGGGGTTTACTCGACGCCAGATTCTCGCAGGCATGCCTTCGCTGCTGTTCCTGGCTCGGCCCGCTGCCGCCGCTGAGTCGCGAGAGCAAATTGATCTCAACGGAGAATGGCAGTTCCGCCTCGACCCATCGAACGCCGGGCTTCAACAGAAATGGTTTGCGCTATCGGAACGGTTCACCGATTCCATCAACGTGCCGGGAGCATGGCAAGCGCAGGGATTCGGCGAGCCATCGGGAATTCTGCGGCACAATTACGAAGGAACGGCCTGGTATCGCCGCGCGGTGTCTGTCCCGGAGACCTGGCGAGCGAAGCGGACCGTGCTGCACATCGGAGGGGCGCACCGCCGGGTGACGGCATTCGTCAACGGCGTTGAACTCGGCGGCCACGACGGATTCAGTGCGCCCTTTGAATTCGACATCAGCAGCGCGATCAAGCCCGGCTCAGTGAACGTCATTGTGCTGCGCATCGAGAATCCTCCAGTTACCATCGAAGCCTCTCCGGACAAGCAGAAGCCCCTGCTGCCGACAGGCATGCTGAACTACATCGGCAATTGGGGCGGAATCTATGGCGCGGTGGAGCTGCGCTCCACGCCTCGAACCTACATCAAATCCGTGCTGATCATCCCCGACGTGGAGCAGCGCCGTATTTCTTTCCACGTCCGAATTGACAGCGCGGAGAACCCGCGGCCTTTGGCACTGAGCGTCGAGGCGGCGGGAGCAGCGGCGTCAGTCGATATACCGGCGGCCAAACTCGATAGCGATGCGGTTGTGGACATCCCGGCGCCCAACGCCCCGCAGTGGTCGCCCGATGATCCCCAATTGTTGACCGCGCACATCCGGTTGCTCGATCGCGGCGAGGAGATTGATCGCAAAGAGGAGCGCTTCGGATTCCGTCAGTTTACGACTCGCGGCAGTACGCTGCTGCTCAACGGCAAGCCCCTCTATCTCCGTGGATATGGCGATGACAACGTGGAAGCACTGACTGGCTTTCCACCATCGTCGCGTAAAGTGATTGTGGAGCGCTTGAAACTCGCCAAGAACTTCGGATTCAATGCGGTCCGTTTTCATTCCATGGTCCCGCCGGCGGAGTACTTCGAAGCCGCCGACGAAGCTGGCATGTTGATCATGGCGGAATTGCCCGCGGCTTACACGCAGTACTTCTTCGCGCACCGCGATTTCCTCAAGGGCGAGTTGGAACGCGTGCTGTTGGCTTACCGCAATCATCCTTCTTTGCTGACGCTCGGCTTTGGGAACGAATTCAACCTGCACTGGCTCAAGACCGACGCCGACCGCGCGTCGTTCGTCGAATCCATCGCCGATTTCTACAAGACCGCCAAGCGCATCGCGCCCGCAACGCTCATCATGTCGAATGACGGCTTCGATCTCCGGCCAACCGATATGGTCAGCATGTATCGCGGCGCTCCCGCCGATCGGCCCACAGTGAGGCACGAATTCGGCCAGTATTACTGCTCACTTCCGGATATCGGCTTGATCGACCGCTTCACGGGCGTCATGGATCCGTTGTGGCTCAAGGCGAAAAAGAAGTGGGTGAACGACAACCATCTCGAATCTTTGTACCCGAAGTATCTGCGCCATTCCGAGAAGCTACAGCAGATCGGACGAAAGTTCCAGATCGAACGCGTGCGCGCTGACGGGCGCGTCACTGGTTATCACTACTGGCTGATCGTCGACTATCCAGGCGGAACTGGAGAAGGCGACTCGTGGGAAGAGGGCTGGTTCAATTACTTTTGGGAGCCAAAGGGCATCACGCCCGAGCAGGGAAAAGAACTGAACAGCCCCGTCTTGTTGATGATCGACGCCGGAGTCGATAACCGGACGCTGTGGTTGGGCGAACCGAAGGAGATCGGCGTTCGTGTTTCGAACTACGGACTCGAGGCCGTGCGTGATGGACGGATAGGGTGGCAGCTCCTCGACGGCGCGCATCCAGTCTCGACCGGCGCATTGAACGGAGTGGTTGCGGACCTCGGGAAGGTTTCCGATGCCGGCGTGATTCGCTTGAACGCGGATGCGGGCGCAGAAGCGAAAAAGCTGGAGCTGGTGTTGACGTTGGATACCGGACGCGCGACGTACCGCAATCGCTGGGAGTTCTGGGCATTCCCGAAACGGCAGCCTATCGCAAAACCGGCAATTCCGGTGATCTCGACGGTTCGGCTTGCCGCGCTTCATCGCGCGTATCCGTGGCTCGAGACTGGCGCACGCAAACTGACTGAAGACAGCCTGTTGATCACCAGCGTGCTGGACTCGAGGGCGCGGGCGCACCTCGAGGCCGGCGGGCGCGTTTGGGTAATGCTGCAGGACTCAACGAACCGCCGCGGTGCGGAGTTCTTTCCGGCATCGGGCGGCGCCATCGGCACAATGGTCGATTTCCATCCGGCGCTCGCCGGATTCCCGCACGAGGGATTTTGCGATCTTCAGTTCTACAACCTGATCAATGGCGCCTTTCCCCTGCCTATCGATCACTGGCCGTCCGATGTGCGGCCGATCATCGGCGGTATCCGGACCACCTCCGAGTTTCTCAGCAAGGCGAAGAACCTTTCGCGCGTTGCTTACGCCGTCGAAGGCGCGAGCGGCAAGGGAAGGCTGCTCATCACGACGCTCCGGCTGCGCGAGAATTTCGACGAAGCGTACCCGGCAGCCATGACCCTCATGGACTTGTTCATGCGATACACGACCGGCCCGGCTTTTGATCCAAAGGCGGCGATTCCGGACGAGGCTCTACAAAGACTACTTACAGAGTAGCTGTTCAGCAACGGTTGTTACACTCAAAACATTATGGCGGCAGCGAAAACACCTTCGGTTCCCGCTCTGGAGCGCGGCCTGGCTGTGCTGGAGCAAGTGGCGAAATCGAAAAGCGGTCTCACGTTTTCGCAATTAGCGCGGATGCTGGACTTCCCCCCGAGCTCCATTCACTGTCTTCTGCTCACGCTCGAGCGATTGGGATACGTTCAGCGCAGTGAATCGAATGGACGCTACCGGTGCGGCATGAAACTCGTCCGGCTTGCGAACATGGCTCTGGACGGCATCATGCTGCGCGAGAAAGCCTCGCCTGCGCTGCACGAACTGCATGCGCGCACCGGCCTGACCGTTCATCTTGCAATTCGTGAACGGAACGAAGCCATACTGATCGCCAAGGTATGCAATATCGGCGGAGATCGCGTGGCTACATGGATTGGTAAACGCATCGACGTGCACTGCACCAGCCTTGGGAAGTGCCTCATCGCCTACTTGCCGGAGGCGGAAATTGACGAGATGATCCGGCAGCACGGCTTATTGCGCCACAACGAAAACACGATCGCGTCGGTCCGGAAGTTGAAACTGGAACTGGAGCGGACGAGAGCCCGCGGATATGCGGTAGACGATCAGGAAGAGGAAATCGGAATGTGCTGCATCGGGGCCCCCGTCTTTGGCCCGGACGGCGCCGTTGTCGCCGCGGTGAGCGTGTCCGGAACGGTGTCGCAGATCGATCTCAACAATTGCGAGCATCTGGTGAAGCTGGTTCTCGAAGCGAGCCGCGCGATTTCGGTTTCGGCGGCGACGCCCGAACCGGCGAGTCTCGCGGCGGCGATGAGCGCCTGAACGGTTCCCATGGACAGGGTCAAGGACAAGATCGCGATTGTGACCGGAGGCGCGAACGGAATCGGCAGAGCGATTTCTGAACTGCTGGCCGAAGAAGGCGCGCGAGTGCTGATTGCAGACATCGAATCCGACCGCGGCGAGGAGACCGCCGCGGCGATTCGCGCCGCCGGCGGCCGGGCTGACTTCTGCCTGACCGATGTATCGAATATCCAAGATGTTCACCGCGCGGTGAAGTTTGCTGCCGCCTGGGATGGGCGAATCGATATCCTGTGCAACAACGCCGCGTATCTCTCGCCCGATTTCCATGCGGCGCTCGACAGCACGGAACAGGAGTGGCGAAGATGCATTGACGTTACGCTCATGGGAACGCACTACTTCACGCAGGCAACGCTTCCGTACATGCTCGAGAAGAAGAAGGGTTCCATCGTCAACGTCGTGTCCATTCAGGCGCTCGAGGGCATGATGACGTCGGCGGCGTACACGGCAACTAAAGCCGCATTGCTTGGATACACGATGAGCGTTGCTTACGACTACGGACCCAGCAATATTCGCGTAAATTCGCTCTGTCCCGGGCCCATTCAGACGCGAATCAGCGCGCCTCCTGGCGACGCCCATTATCAATGGCAATGCGACCAGACGACGCTGGGACGGGTTGGCTATCCGAGGGAGGTTGCGTGGGCCGCGTTGTTTCTCGCCTCCGACGAGGCGTCTTATGTTACAGGCATAACTTTGCCTGTGGACGGGGGCTGGACAGCAAGCAGTGCGCGGCCGCCGCGGCCGGATTCCAGGTGACCTAGCTAGCGGGCTCCGAAGTTATTCGTTCCGCAACGCTTCTACTGGTTGAACGCGCGTCGCGCGATATGCCGGGATCGCGCATGCGACGAGTGCCACAACGCCGAGCAGCGCCGCGACGGAAATGAACGTTAAGGAGTCGGTTGCGCTCACGCCGTAGATCAGTTTCGAGAGTACGCCGCCAAGCGCATACGCTCCGAAAGCTCCTGCCGCGATGCCGATGAGCGTTGGTCTCTTCCGCGATCACAAGTCGGATCACCTCCGTGGATCTCGCGCCGAGCGCGATGCGCACTCCGATCTCGCGCAT
>Ga0070740_10003295_pt1 | contig 17400 bp, 16 predicted proteins | sample Coa_R2_FD_67286 | JGI IMG/M metagenome (GOLD analysis project Ga0070740, IMG submission 67286) | Surface soil microbial communities from Centralia Pennsylvania, which are recovering from an underground coalmine fire - Coalmine... | ecosystem: Environmental > Terrestrial > Soil > Unclassified ... | reverse complement strand
GTTGACGTTCTTGTTGACGTTCTTGTTGGCGAGGCCGATCTTCTTGTTGGCCATGCCGCCCGGACCCGAGGCGATCTTCTTGCCGCCGGGGCCGCCGCTGATCTTCTTGGCGCCCGGACCGGTGCTGATCTTCTTGGCGCCGGGACCTGACGTGATTTTCTTGCCGCCGGGACCTGAGGTGATCTTCTTCGCACCCGGACCGCCGGTGACCTTCTTGGCACCCTTGCTGCCGGCGCCGTGGCTTACTTTCTTGCCGCCGGCCCCCTGGCCCACCTTTTTGGCGCCCGCGCCGGTCTTCTTGGTTCCGGCAACGTGGCCCGTCTTCTTGGTGCCGCCGCCGCTGCGACTGACCTTCTTCGTGCCGCCGCCGCTACCGCGGCTGACCTTTTTTCCGCCGCCGCCGCTGCGGCTGACTTTTTTCGCGCCGCTGGCGCCGCGGCTCACCTTCTGCGTACCGCCACTCTTCTTCGTGGCGGTCTGCTGTTGCTTCTTGGTAGCGGCTGAAAATTCGAACAGCGATGGCAACAAGCCGTCAAACGCGACGTATTGCGTAGTTGCTTTGGTCCGAGGCGCTTGCGCCGCATGCGCATCGATCGGCGCATTTCCGATCACGAGCGCGGCAGCGGCGAGCAACAGTACTTTGCGGAACATCACTGCCCCCTTGGGTGCTGAGGTTTTTTGGTTTTGCAATGGTCGTGACTTCGCGCTTTAGGCGCCTTGATCCATGTCAACGGGCGGTTCGCTTATTTGACCCGGTCATGGCGCAAACCCCTGCGGCGGCAGCCAGCCGGCGCGGTTCCGGGCGGGGCACCGGCCGCCTGAGAAAGCCGACCGGAGAAAATCCTCCGCAAAAACTCCCCAAGGTGGAAGCAAATGCCTTGCTTCAGCGGTTGACGGTGCCGTGGTAGCCTGGATGACGTGCTATCTGCGCTGAAAGCAGCTGCAATGGATCTCACGGCGGTCAGAGCATTCGACATCCTGCTGCGAAAGGGCGCCGAGCTCCGGCAGATCGACGAATTTCTGTCGTCGTTGGGAGTGCCGCAGGCAGCATCTTACGAACAGGCCCTGCAAAGCCACTTTGCCGCAGGCTGCAAGTTCCGCGATCAAATTCCGTTTCTGAAGGAGCTGTACCGCACCGGCATGTTTGTCGAACGGTGCGCCGGCTCACCCGTGGCTTTCATCTTTTTCACGAGCATCATCGACCCGATGGGCGTCACAGCCGCTCGTGCGCACCTGTCCCGGCTCGGCGCCAATTGCATCTATCTCTACGACGACAGGGACATGAACTACGCTTTTGGCATCCGCCAAATCGGCGGCGATGAGCGAACTCTCAGCGCCATCCTTCGCGACACCTTGAGCGCCCTGGGCGCAAAGCAGGTCATTACCGTCGGCTGTTCAGCCGCCGGTTTCGCGGCCATCAAGCACGCCGTGTATCTCGGCGCCCACGGCAGCGTCACCTTCGCTCCCTTCACCACGTTCGCCGAGGAGCACTATCATCGCGACCGGCGAGGCCAGGGGCTCATCGAGCGTTTCCGCAAATTGTGCCCCTCGCTGCTGATCGACCTGGGGCCGTTGATCGCCAACAGCAAGCCGCCGCTGAGCCTCATCTGTTTCTATGCCAAAGGCATGGCGCTCGACGCATGGCACGCGACGCGCATTCTCAAGACGGGCCCGCGCTCGCTCTACGCGGTCGGCGTCAGGGGCAACTCGCACCAGATCTTCAACTCGCTGATCGCGCGCGGCGTATTCGACGTGGTGATGAAACCTCTGGCGCAAGGCGCCTCGATAGCGGAATGCATCGCGCCGCTGCGCGCCTTTTTCGACAGCGAAGCCGCCGACCCTGCGCACAAGGCCGACGCCGGCATGCTGGCGCAAGCCTTGAAGTCGGCCTGATCCGTCGACCCCGCGGGGGATCGCACAACCATGAAAGGTCTTGGTATTTGGTAGCGGGGGAGGGACTCGAACCCCCGACCTCCGGATTATGATTCCGCTGCTCTAACCAGCTGAGCTACCCCGCCACCGAACCCGGCGCTCGGGCCGGGGATGGGCGGATATAGGGAGCCGCGGCAAAAACTGTCAAGCAAGCCGCCCGGCGGCCATGAAGCAGGCGACCCGGCAGCCGTCATTTCGGTTGCAGGCGCGGATTGCCGCCCGGCGAGCCCGGCGGCGGGATGTGCCGGGCGCTTCTCGATATCGCCGCCCTGCCCTGTGGTCGCGTTGGCGCAGGTGTCGGGGGCTGTTTTGCTCGGCCCTGGGCGCAGCCGGCGGCTTGGTCTGCGGCGGCGCTTGGGCAAAAGCCGGCACCGCCAGCGCCCAGGCCACGCCAAGAATGAGGATGTCGCGTTTCATCGGCGCGTTCCTCGTTGCGCCGGCGATAACGGCCGAACGGAACCGCCGGTTCCCCGCCTCAGGCGCGGGCGAAGCGGATCAGCGCAAAATGGCCGAGCGGCGGCATCGGACGGCGCTCCAGCAGCCGCACGCCGCTGCGCGCCGCCCAGTCCGACAGCCGCTTGAACGGAAACTCGGGGCGCCAGCCGAGCCGGCGCGCGACCGGCGCGAAGCATTGCTCGAACAGCCGGCGCGGGCCGCGCTCGGCGCCAATGTGGTTGACCAGCACGATCTCGCCGCCCGGGCGGATCACGCGCGCGAACTCATCGAGCGTCGCCTCCGGGTTCGGCACCGCGGTGATGACGTATTGCGCCACCACCACGTCGAACGACTTGTCGGGCAGCGCCATGCGCGTTGCATCCATCACCGCCAGCGCTTCGACATTGGCAAGCTTCTGCGCGATCACGCGCTGGCGCGCCCGCCGCAGCATCGGCTCGGAAAGATCGATGCCGACGAGCCTGTTGACGCGGGCATAGTCCGGCAGCGAGATGCCGGTGCCGACGCCGACCTCGAGAATGCGGCCGCCCTGCGGGCCGCAGAAGGCTTCCGCCGCCGCGATCGCCTCCTTGCGCCCGCGCTCGAACACCGCCCCGAACACGAGATCATAGACCGGCGCCCAGCGCGCATAGGCGCGTTCGACGCTGTCCTGGTCGATATCGCCCCCCATCGCGGAGCTTATCCGGTCGCGGCGGCGGAAGCCTTCGCTTCGGCGCGCAGCGGCATATTGGCCGCCGCCGCGCTCTTGATGAAGCCGCCACCCAGCACGCGCGCCTGGCCAACGCCGGCGTCGTAGAACACGCAAGCCTGGCCGGGCGACACGCCATCCTCGCCGTCCGCCAGTTCGACCTCGTAGCCGCCGTTCACCGCGCGCAGCCAGCCGGCCTGCGGCGGCCGCGTCGAGCGCACCTTGACGAAGACCTCGCGGCGGTCGTCGGCGAGCGCCTCGTCCAGCGCGCCGTCGCCGATCCAGTTGACGTCGCGCAAGGCGATGCGGCCCATGCGCAGGGCCTCGCGCGGTCCGACCACGACGCGGCGCTGTTCGGCGTCGAGCCGCACCACGTAAAGCGGCGCGCCGGTCGCGAGCCCCAGGCCGCGGCGCTGGCCGACGGTGAAATTAATGATGCCGGAATGGGCGCCCAGCACCTTGCCGTCGAGATCGACGATGTCGCCGGGATGCGCGGCGCCGGGCTTGAGGCGCTCGATGACGTCGGCATAGTGCCCCGACGGCACGAAGCAGATGTCCTGGCTGTCGTGCTTGTCGGCCACCGCCAGGCCAAATTGCCTCGCGAGCTCCCGCGTCTCGGCTTTGCTGCGTTCGCCGAGCGGGAAGCGCAGAACTTGCAGTTGCTCGCGCGTGGTGCCGAACAGGAAATAGCTCTGGTCGCGCTCTTCCTCGCGCGCCCGGTAGAGGCCGCGGCCGCCGGTGGGCAGCCGCCGCGAGGCGACGTAATGGCCGGTCGCCAGCACCTCGGCGCCGAGCTCGCGCGCGGTGATCAGCAGGTCGTGGAACTTGATCGCCATGTTGCACTCGACGCAGGGCACCGGCGTCTCGCCGTGAATGTAGCTCTCGGCGAAGCGGTCGATCACCGCCTGCTTGAAGCGGCTTTCGTAGTCGAGCACGTAATGCGGGATGCCGATGCGCTCAGCCACGCTGCGCGCGTCGTAGATGTCCTGGCCGGCGCAGCAGGCGCCCTTGCGATGCGTCGCCGCGCCGTGATCGTAAAGCTGCAGCGTGACGCCGATGACGTCATAGCCCTCGGCCTTGAGCAGCGCGGCGGTCACCGAGGAGTCGACGCCGCCGGACATGGCGACGACGACACGGGTGGCTTCGGGACGGCCGGGAAGGTCGAGGCTGTTGAGCATGGCCCTTCTTACTATAGGTGCCGGTCGAGCTATAGGTGGCGATCAAGGCCGCGGCATGAAAGCGCCGGAACCGGCAAAATTTGCCGCCCCGGCGCCGCAGCCGCTGCCGGGCGGCGGCCCGGCCTTACATGTAATTCATTGATTTTCAACGCCAATCATTCGCGGCACCGGCTGGCCTGCCGATTGCAACTCGGATGCACGGATATCCGGAGGTGCCAGTGCCAAGTATTGCGTCGGACGTAAATCCGCCCGCCCTGAAACCCGTCGCGAAACCGCTGCCGCCGCCGGCGGCCGACCGCGCGCAGCCCTCGCCGTTCGAAAGCCTGCTCGACGACAGCACGCAGGCCGCTCCGCCGCCGCCCGCACCCGACGACAGCGCGGCCCCGCCCAAGCCTGCGGCGTCCGGCAAGCCCGATGCGCCCGCGCGCGCCGGCGAGGCCAAGCCTGCGGGCGAAGCCAAAGCGGCCAATGCCAGCAAGCCCAATAGCGGCAAGGCCGCCAAATCCGACAAGCCCGGCAAGGCCGCAACTGCCGGGGCCGGCGCCAAAGCCGCCGGAGAAAAACCCGGCGGCGACGCCAAAACCGACGCCAAAGCCGACGCCAAGCCCGACGTCAAGACGGACGGCGGCACCGACGTCGCGACCGCGTTGGACATCGCGGCGGTCCAGCCCGATGCGAGCGCCGCAACACCCGCTTTGCCCATCCAGGCCGCGGCGCAGGCCGATGCGGTGCCCGGCACCAGCGGCGTTCCGGCCGCGTCTGCCGCAATCCCGGCGGTAACTGCCGCGCTCGCGCACGCCGCGACCGCCGCCGCCAAAACGGCGACACCCGGCGCCGGCGCGGGCAAATCCGACCCCGCAGCCAAGCCCGCGCTGCTTGCCGCCCAGACGCAGCCGCAGGCCGCTGCCGGTGACGAGGCCGCGAAAGCCGCGGCCAAGCCCGACGTCCCGGCCCAGGCCGACGGCAAGCCCACGGGCGATGCTGCCGACAAGCCGGCTTCGCTGCCGGCGCATGCCGGCGCCGAGCACGCCGCAAACGATGCCCAGCCCGCGGCCGCCGCAGCCGCAGCGCCCGCCGCGCCGGCAAAGCCGGGCGGCGACGTGGCGCAGCCGCTCGCCTTCAATGCGCCGGCGCCGGACGCCCAACAGTCCGCCGCGCCGGCCGCACCGCAGGCTCCGCAATTCACCCCGCCGGCGGTGCCCCTCGCCGGCGTTCCGCTCGAGATCGCCGGCAAGGCGCTCGCCGGCAAGAACCGTTTCGAGATCCGCCTCGATCCGCCCGAACTCGGCCGCATCGAAGTACGGCTCGACGTCGCCCGCGACGGCAGCATCACCTCGCACGTCATCGCCGACCGCAAGGACACGCTCGATCTTCTGCAGCGCGACGCCTCCGGCCTGCAACGCGCTTTCGAGGATGCCGGCCTGAAGACCTCCGACCAGGGCCTGCAATTCTCGCTGCGCGATCAGTCGGCCGGCCGCGAGCAGAATGCGCCGGCCGGCAACGCCGCGCAGCTCGTCGTCGAAGACGATGCCCCGATCGACCCCCCGCCCATCAACTATGGCCGCCTCGCCGGGACCGGCAGCGGCCTCGACATCCGCGTCTAGGACAGCCCCATGACCGCCATCAGCTCCATCCCCGCCAGCAGCAGTTCGGCCGCCGCGGCGAGCAATGCCAACAGCCCCGAGATCGCCAGCAACTTCACCGAATTCCTTCAGCTCCTGACGACGCAGCTGAAAAACCAGGATCCGCTGTCGCCGCTCGACACCAACCAGTTCACCCAGCAGCTGGTCGAGTTCAGCCAGGTCGAGCAGCAGATGAAGACCAACGATTCATTGAGCGCGCTGGTGTCGCTGCAGAAGGCGGCGCAATCGACCGAGGCGCTGTCGCTGGTCGGCGCCACCGTCGTGGTAAACGGCGCCAATGCCCGGCTGGACACCTCGGGGGCGACCTGGACGCTCAATGCCACCAAGCCCGCCACCGCCACCATCACGATCGCCGATTCGACCGGCCAGACCGCCTATACCGGCACCTATGCGGTCGGCTCCGGCGCGCAAAATTTCACCTGGGACGGTCATGGCAATGACGGCCGGCTGTGGCCTCCCGGCACCTATACCCTGACCGCGACCGCGGTCGACGCCAGCGGCCAGTCGACCGCGATCTCGACGCAGGTGCAGGCGCCGGTCGACTCCGTCGACCTGACGCAGACGCCGCCGCTCTTGTCGATCAACGGCCAGACCTACACGATGGATCAGCTGCAGAAGATCGTCGCCCGCTAGGCGCGGGCGCGGCGCTTGCCCCGCCGCTCCCCGATCACCGTTTCGATGGCGCGCTCGAGCGCGGCAAGCTCGAACGGCTTGCGCAGGATGTCGAAGCGGCCGTCGGCGAGCTGCGCCGCGTCGCTGTAGCCGCTGGTCAGAAGCACCGGAATATCGGGGAAATTGTCGCGGCAGGCCTGCGCCAGCGCCAGCCCGTTCATCGGCCCCGGCATGACGATGTCCGAGAACAACAGATCGAAGTGGATGCCCTGCTGCAGGTGGCGCAACGCCTCGGCGGCGTTCTCCGAGCGCACCACGCGGTAGCCGAGCTGCTCGAACAAGGTCGAGGTCACTTCCGCCACTTCGCGGCTGTCCTCGACCAGCAGCACGGTGCCCTCGCCGAAGTCCGGCTCGCCCTCGAAATTCTCGTCGACGTCGAGCGCAAGCTCGGCGCGGGCGCGCGGCAGATAGATCGTGACCACGGTGCCCTTGCCGACCTCGCTCGACACCGTCGCAGCGCCGCCCGATTGCATGGCAAAGCCGTGCACCTGGGACAGGCCGAGGCCGGTGCCCTTGCCGACCGGCTTGGTGGTGTAGAACGGCTCGAACACGCGGGCGAGCACCTCCGGCGGCATGCCGCAGCCGGTATCGATGATGGCGAGCGCCACGAAATCGCCCTCGAGCGCGCCCGCCGCCGAGCCCGGCTTGAGCACCACGTTGCGCGCCGACAGCGTGATGGTGCCGCCCTCGGGCATGGCGTCGCGCGCGTTGACCGCGATGTTGACCAGCGCCAGTTCGAGCTCGCCGAGGTCGACCTCGACCGGCCAGATCTTGTCCTCGATCTCGCAGACCAGCTCGATATTGCCGCGCAGCGACGGCACCAGCATGTCGCGCACGCCGTCGATGCGCTGACGCAGATCGACCATCACCGGCATCAATTGCTGGCGGCGCGAGAAGGCGAGCAGCTGCCGCGTCAGCTTCTCGCCGCGGCCGGCGGCGGCGCGGATCGCCTCGACCGCCTGCTTCTCCTTGGCGTCCTTGAGGCGGCCCTGCAGGATCTGGGCGTAGCCCGAGACGATCATCAGCAGGTTGTTGAAGTCATGGGCGATGCCGCCGGTGAGCTGGCCGATGGCCTCCATCTTCTGCGCCTGGGCGAGCTGCTCCTTGGCCTGCTCGAGCGCGATCTGGGCCTCGCGCTGTTCGGTGATGTCGCGCACCAGCTTGGTGAAGCCCAAGAGATCGCCGGATTCGTTGCGGATCGCGTCCATCACCACCAGGGCGAAGAAGCGGCTGCCGTCTTTGCGCATCAGCCAGATTTCCGCCTCGTACTGACCCTCGCGCGCCGCGGTGAGCAGCGCCTGATCGGCGATGTCGCTCTTGCGCAATTCGTCCGGCAGGAAGATGCGGAAATGGCGGCCGATGATGTCGTCGGCCTCGTAGCCCTTGAGGCGCTGGGCGCCGTCGTTCCAGCTGCGCACGCGGCCGTCGGTATCGAGCATGTAGATGGCGTAGTCGCGTGCGCCCTTGAGCAGCAGACGGTAGTTCTGCTCGGATTCGCGCAGCGCCTGCTCAGCCTGCTTGCGCTCGGTGACGTCGACGCAGATGCCGAGCATGCGCACCGCCTCGCCGTTGGCGGCGCGGATCACCTCGCCGGTCGAGTGCAGGTGGCGGATGCTGCCGTCGGGGCGGACGATGCGCTCCTCGTGGTTGAAGGACTTGCCCGATTGCAACGCCGAGGCCACGCTTTCCGCCACCTGGGCGCGGTCGTCGGGATGGACGAAGCCGATAAACTCGTCGAGCGTGCCGCGGAAGCCTTCGGGCGACGTGCCGTAGATCTGGTAGAGCTGGTCGGACCAGGAGATGCGGTTGCTGGCGATGTCCCAGGTCCAGCTGCCGAGATTGCCGAGGCGCTGCGCCTCCATGAGGTGCGTATTGGCCTCGTTGAGGGCGGCGGTGCGCTCGCGCACGCGGCGGTCGAGCTCGGCCTGGGTGCGGCGCAGGCTGTCCTCGCTCGACCGGCGCATGGCGACGTCGGCCGCCAGCGCCAGCGACGGCACCGACAGGCTGATCATGAAGGTCAGCAGCAGCAGGAAGGCTTCGTTGACGCCGATGTGGCCGAAGGGCCCGGCGTTCTGCAGCGTCGCCCAGATGGTGAAGCCGGTAAGGATGAGGCTCACCGTCGCGGTGTCGCGCGGGCCGCGCCGCAGCGCCGCCCACAGCAGCGGCAGGATCGCCAGGAAGCCGAGCGGGCTCGAATATTCCGAGCGCGGCAGCAGCGGGCTGAAGGCGACGAGACCGACGATCACCGTGAGGCCGAGCACGGCGAGCACCGCCACCGTTTCGTCGCGGGTCAGGTTCGCGCGGCGCGACTGCGCCCACAGCACGATCGCCGGCGTCACCACCAGCGCGCCGGCGGCGTCGCCAAGCCACCAGGTCACCCAGATCGGCGTGAACTTCGCCCAGTCGGCGAGGTTGGCCAGGCACAAGGTGGTCACGCCGATGCTGGCGCTGAGGATGGTCGCCGGCCCGACGCAGACCAGCGCGAATTTCGCCACCCGCGCCGGCGTGGTGAAGCTCTGCGCGCCGTCCGACCAGCGCCCGATCAGCAAGCCGCCGACCATGGCTTCGAGCGTATTGCCGCAGGCGATGATGGCGGAGGTCTCGAGCGTGCCGGCGGTGGTGGCGTTGGCGGCAAAGGCGCCCGCCAGAATCGCCGGCCAGACCCGCAAGCCGCCGAGCAGGATGGCGGCGAGCGCAATGCCGGTCGGCGGCCAGATCGGACTGGCGCTCGGATTGATCGAGGCGAGCATCAGCCCGAGCTTGGCAAACACGAAATAGGCGAGCGCGACGACGAGCAGGGTTCCGATATAGCCGAAGAAGGCGCGCCAGCTCGTGGCCGGGAACATCGTCAAGATCGCACCCCCTGCAATGCCGCTGCCTGAGTCCTATCTTAGACGACTCTTAGCCCTTTTCTTGGCCTTCGCGGTGCGGTACTCCGGTAACCCCATCCGTAACCAAAACGTTAGCAAAACCAGGGCAATGATTTGCCCCTTTGGCCGTCCCGCTTAGGTAAATTTTAAGTCGCCGCCTGTAGCTTGCCGACACGGTTTGTCAGTCGAGTTTTGTGCTTGTGAGTGTACCAATGACCGAACCCCACCGCCCGAGGGTCAAATACGTCATCGGGCCCGATGGCAGTCCGCTGACGATTGCGGACCTGCCGCCGCCCTCCACCAAGCGTTGGGTCATCCGGCGCAAGGCCGAAGTTGTTGCCGCCGTGCGCGGCGGCTTGCTGTCGCTCGAGGAGGCTTGCGCCCGTTATACGCTGACGGTCGAGGAGTTCCTGTCCTGGCAGTACTCGATCGACCAGCACGGGCTCGCGGGCCTGCGCACCACGCGCATCCAGCAATACCGGCAATAGACCGCCGCCCATTCGAGTTTGGCGCGCCGGCCCGTCGCGGCCGGCGCTGTCGTTTGCGCGTCGCGCCCGCCCGTTAAGACCTCGGTAATGCGCCGCCCGCAATCCGGCTCAGTCGAAGGTCCAGGACACGACCGGCAGCAAATCGGCGCTCGGCGCTGCCGACTGCGCCGGCACGCCGCCGGCGCCGCCTTGCGGCTTGGCGGCCTGCTCATTGCCTGGCGCAACGCCGTCGCCCGCCGCGGGCGTCTGGCGCACCATGGTTGCGCCCTTGGCGAGAGCCTGCACGCGTTCGGCCAGCACCATTGTCCGCCTGTCCTTGCCGGGCCATCCGGCGTTGCGATCAGTGTAGTCACCGAACCGGGCCGATGGCTATGCCGCCGTGAAAACCGCAATCATGTCCGCACGTTAACCGAACACTAACCATAAACTGGGCAAATCTTGCCGGGTGAGGCGCGAAAACCGCGCCCAAGAAGCCACCTGGGTGGGACAAGCCAAGTGCAAGGTTTCCTCGACTTCGTGAAGTCGCTCGGTGCGGCGCGTATGGCGGCGATGGCCGCGGTGACGCTGACGCTGATCGGCTTCTTCTCCTTCCTGATGATCCGGATGACGACGCCGCAAATGGTGCCGTTGTTCACCGACCTGTCGATGGACGATTCGTCGACCATCATCAAAGAGCTCGACCGCCAGGCCGTCACCTATGAGCTGCGCAACGACGGCGCCATCATCATGGTGCCGCAGGACAAGGTGGCGCGGCTGCGCATGAAACTCGCCGAAGGCGGCCTGCCCAAGGGCGGCGGCGTCGGCTACGAGATCTTCGACAAGTCGGACGCGCTTGGCGCCACCTCCTTCATCCAGAACATCAATCATTTGCGCGCGCTCGAAGGCGAATTGTCGCGCACCATCCGTTCGCTCGACCGCGTCCAGGCGGCGCGCGTGCACCTGGTGCTGCCCGACCGGCCGCTGTTCTCGCGCGACAAGATCGAGGCCTCCGCCTCCATCGTGCTCAAGGTGAACGGCCGGCTGGAGCCGAGCCAGGTGCGCGCCATCCGCCATCTGGTGGCGACCGCGGTCACCGGCATGAAGCCCGAGCGCGTCTCGGTGGTCGACGAGAGCGGCAAGCTGCTGGCCGACGGCGCCGCCGACAACAATGCCCTGACCGGCGCCGGCGCCGACGAGCGCAAGGTCGCCTATGAAAGCCGCCTGCGCAAGGATGTCGAGGACATCGTCTCTTCCGTCGTCGGCCCCGGCCGCTCGCGGGTGCAGATCAACGCCGATTTCGACGTCAACCGCATCACCCAGACCTCCGACAAGTTCGACCCCGACGGCCGCGTCGTGCGCTCGAGCCAGACGCGCGAGGAGCAGTCCTCCTCGGCCGGCGGTAATGGCGGAGCGGTCTCGGTCGGCAACGAACTGCCGGGCGGCGCCAAGACGCAGGGCGGCGGCTCCGCCGGCGACCAGAACAGGAAGACCGAGGAAATCGTCAATTACGAGGTGTCGCGCACCACCAAGACCGAGGTCATCGAGGCCGGCCGCGTCAACCGCATTTCCGCCGCGGTGCTGGTCGACGGCACCTACGGCAAGAACGACAAGGGCGAGGTCACCTATACGCCGCGCAGCAAGGAGGAGATCGACCGCATCGCCGCGCTGGTGCGCTCGGCCATCGGTTTCGACGCCAAGCGCGGCGACCAGGTCGAGGTGGTCAACCTGCGCTTTGCCGAAACGCCGGCGGTGCCGCTCAACGAGCCGACCGGCTGGATGAGCTATTTGCAGTTCTCCAAGGACGACATCATGCGCGCCGCCAATCTCGGCGTCATGGCGCTGCTCGGCCTGGTGGTGCTGTTCATGGTGGTGCGGCCGCTGGTCAAGCGCGTCATCACGCCGGACGGCGCGGTGGCCGGCCAGGCGGCGATTGCCGGCGCCGCGGGAGCCGCGGTCGCCGGCGCCATCGGCGTTGCCGCCCCCGGCGCCCCCGCCTACAGCGGCGGCGGCGGCAGCACCGTCACCGGCGGCGGCGCCGGCACCATCACCGACAGCGGCGGCGCCAATATCTCGATCGTCGGCGGCGGCGAACAGGTCGCCATCTCCAACCGCACCTCGGCCATGATCGACGTCGCCAAGGTGCAGGGCCAAGTGCACGCCCAGTCGGTGCAGAAGGTCGGCGAGCTCGCCGAGAAGAACCCGCACGAAGCGGTCTCCGTCATCCGCAGCTGGCTCCACGAGGACGCCGCCTAAGCCATGCCGTCAGCCTACGCCGAGACCCGCAAAGACGCCAAAAACCAGGTCCGCGAGGACATCGGCGGCCTGATGGCGGAACTTGCCAGCAAGCCGCAGGTCAATCCCGGCCGCCGCAAGCTCACCGGTCCCGAGCGCGCCGCGGTCCTGATGCTGGCGCTCGGCGAGCGCTACGGCGCCAAGATCTTCGGCCTGCTCGACGACGACGAACTGCGCGAAATCTCCATCGTCATGAGCACGCTCGGCACCATCGACGCCGAGTCGGTCGAGCAGCTGCTGCTCGAATTCGTCTCGCGCATGTCGGCCTCCGGCGCGCTGCTCGGCAACTACGACGCCACCGAGCGCCTGCTGCAGCAGTACCTGCCGCCGGAGCGCGTGCACGGCATCATGGACGAAATCCGCGGGCCGGCCGGGCGCAACATGTGGGAGAAGCTCGCCAACGTGCAGGAAGAGGTGCTGGCGAACTATCTCAAGAACGAATACCCGCAGACGGTGGCCGTGGTGCTGTCCAAGCTGCGCCCCGAGCACGCCGCGCGCGTGCTGTCGATCCTGCCGGAAGACTTCTCGCTCGACGTCGTCGGCCGCATGCTGAAGATGGAGGCGGTGCAGAAGGAAGTGATCGAGCGCGTCGAGCAGACGCTGCGCACCGAATTCATGTCCAACCTGTCGCAGACCAGGCGGCGCGACGCCCACGAGGTGATGGCGGAAATCTTCAATAACTTCGACCGCCAGACCGAGACGCGCTTCCTGACCGCGCTCGAAGAGGAAAACCGCGACGCCGCCGAGCGCATCAAGGCGCTGATGTTCACCTTCGACGACCTGATCAAGCTCGACACGCCGTCGGCACAGACGCTGATGCGCAACATCGACAAGGATAAGCTGGCGATCGCGCTCAAGGGCTCCTCGGAAGCCGTGCGCCAGTTCTTCTTCTCCAACATGTCGACGCGCGCCGCCAAGATGCTGGTCGACGACATGCAGGCGATGGGCCCGGTGCGGCTGCGCGACGTCGACGAGGCGCAGGCGCTGCTCGTCAATATCGCCAAGGATCTGGCGGCCAAGGGCGAAATCCTGATCTCCAAGGGCCGCGGCGACGAAGAGATGATCTACTAGATGAAAGCCCGCGCCAAATATCTCTTCGACGAGGACTTCTCGACCGGCGAGAAGCCGACCATTTCGGTCGTCGAGGCGGAGCGCCGGCGCGCCGACGCCGAATCGCAGGCCTATCGCAAGGGCTTTGCCGCCGGCGAAGCCAAGGCGCAGGGCGAGGCCGCCCAGCGCACTGCTGCCGCCCTTGCGCTGATCGCCGACGGCCTCGACAAGCTCAACAAGGCGCTTACCGACATCGAAACGCGGCTCGAGACCGAGGCGGTCGACGTCGCGGTGGCGGTCGCCGGCAAGCTCGCCCCGGCGCTCATCGCGCGCGAGCCCTTCGCCGAGATTTCGGCGCTCGCCACCGATTGCTTCCAGCATCTGGTGAAGACGCCGCACGTCGTGGTGCGCGTCGGCCCCGCCATCTACGACATCGCCAAGGGCAAGCTCGACGAGATCGCGCAGGCGCGCGGCTTCGACGGGCGGCTGGTGGTGATGTCGGAGGACACCCTTGCCGCCGGCGACTGCCGCATCGAATGGGCCGACGGCGGCGTCGTCCGCGACGAAGCCGCGACCCTTGCCGTGATCGACGACGCGGTCAGCCGCTACGTGGCCGCACGCAATGCCCAATAGGATTTTCCGGAGACGACGCCGATGAGTGACACCGACAACAAAGAGGTCCCGCTCCCCGACCTGGAGAGCGGCGCCCAACTCCAGACCGCCGCGGACTCCGGTCCGCTGGCGCCGAGCGAGGGCGAGTCGATTGCGCGCGGCGCGCAGGACCTCGAGGCCTTGTTCGACGTGCCGGTGCAGGTCTCGGCCGTGCTCGGCCGCGCCCGCATGGAGGTCGGCGACCTCCTCAAGCTCGGCCCCGGCGCCGTGCTCGAGCTCGACCGCAAGGTCGGCGAAGCGATCGACATCTACGTCAATAACCGCCTGGTGGCGCGCGGCGAAGTCGTCCTCGTCGAGGAAAAGCTCGGCGTCACCATGACGGAAATCATCAAGGCGGATCGCTGATGTGCACGCGCGCATTTTTGTCTCCCCTCCCCCTTGTGGGGAGGGGTCGGGGGTGGGGGTCGAGCGCGTTCTTTAGAGCCGCCACTACCCCCCTCCCCAGCCCTCCCCCACAAGGGGGGAGGGAGCGCGCTGTGCGTGCGGCGCGTCCGCGATGCGACCGAAAGGACTAATCCCATGCGCCTCTTAATCGTCGGCACCCTCGGAGGCCAGCTCACCACCGCGAGCAAGATCGCGATGGACAAGGGCGCTGCCGTGACCCACGCGGACTCGATCGAGCAGGCGCTCGCCGTGCTGCGCTCCGGCCGCGGCGCCGACCTCTTGATGGTCGACGTCTCGCTCGACATCCGCGACCTCGTCGGCAAGCTCGACGGCGAGCGCATCCACGCGCCGGTGGTCGCCTGCGGCGTCACCAACGACGCCCGCGCCGCCGTCAACGCCATCCACGCCGGCGCCAAGGAGTACATCCCGCTGCCGCCCGATCCCGATCTGATCGCGGCGGTGCTGGCGGCGGTGGCCGACGACCGGCGCGAGCTGATCTACCGCGACGAGGCCATGGCCAACGTCGTCAAGCTCGCCATGCAGATCGCCGGCTCCGACGCTTCGGTGCTCATCACCGGCGAAAGCGGCACCGGCAAGGAAGTGCTGGCGCGCTTCCTGCACGCGCGCTCGGCGCGCGCCAAGAAGCCGTTCATCACCGTCAACTGCGCGGCGATCCCGGAAAACCTGCTTGAATCCGAGCTGTTCGGCCACGAAAAGGGCGCCTTCACCGGCGCGCTCGCCCGCCGCATCGGCAAGTTCGAGGAGGCCAACGGCGGCACGCTGCTGCTCGACGAAATCTCCGAAATGGACGTGCGGCTGCAGGCCAAGCTCTTGCGCGCCATCCAGGAGCGCGTCATCGACCGCGTCGGCGGCAACAAGCCGGTCGCCGTCGACATCCGCATCATCGCGACGTCGAACCGCAACCTCACCGAGGCGGTGCGCGAAGGAAAATTCCGCGAGGACCTGCTGTTTCGCCTCAACGTGGTGAACCTGAAGATCCCTCCCTTACGCGAGCGGCCGGCCGACATCGGCGAGCTCGCCACCTACTTCATCAAGAAATATTCCGACGCCAACGGACTGCCGGTGCGGCCGCTGTCGGCGGAGGCAAGCCGCGCGCTCAAGACCAATCGCTGGCCGGGCAATGTGCGCGAACTGGAGAATACGCTGCACCGCGCGGTGCTGCTGACCAGCGGCCCGGAGATCGGCGTCGACGGCATCATGACGCCGGACGGCGCCCGCCTCGACGCCGCGCGCTCAACCGGCGCCGCGGCCCAGGCGGCGATGGCCGCCGAGCAGGTCACGCGCAATCTCGTCGGCCGCACCGTGGCCGAGGTCGAGCGCGACCTCATCCTCGAGACGCTCAAGCACTGCCTCGGCAACCGCACCCACGCCGCCAATATCCTCGGCATTTCGATCCGCACGCTGCGCAACAAGCTCAACGAATATGCCGGCGACGGCGTGCCGATCCCGCCGGCCAATGGCGGCGGCGAGGCGCTGCGCGGCGCGGCGTAAGCGCCCCCGCGACGAATCAAAAGCCCGGCTTGACGCCGGGCTTTTTTCATTGCCGCACTCAACCAGGGCCGCGTCAGCGCGCCGGCTTGTCGCCGCGCTTGTCGTCCTTGTCGCGCTTGGTGTCGAGTTCGACCGCCTTGGCCATCAATTCCTGACTGATGCTCTCCAGCCGCTCGACCAGCGTGCGGCCTTCGCGCGCCAGCCGGATGCAGCGGTCGGCCGTCTCGATCAGATACTCCTCGGTCTTCAGCATGATCTCTCCGTGGCGATTTGCCGGGGGATATGCATATCAATTGAGTCAACACAAGGTTGCCCGCGCGCATGGCCTTATGCGTTATTGCCGCAGGTGATAATCGTTGCTGTGCCAACGGCATAGCCGGGAGCGACGATGGCCAGGCTGTACAAGATCGTCGCCGCCTCACATTGGCAGGCGGCCGCGCATGACGGCGTCTTCCGCGGCTCGGCGGCGGATTTGCGCGACGGCTTCATCCATTTCTCGACCGCCGCGCAGGTCGAGGCGACGGCGGCGAAGCATTTTGCCGGCCAGGCCGGCCTCGTGCTGCTCACCGTCGACGGCGCGCGGCTCGGCGCCGCGCTGAAATGGGAGCCCTCGCGCGGCGGCGCGCTGTTTCCGCATCTTTACGGCGAGCTCGACGTCAAGGCCGTGACCAAGGTCGAGTCGCTGCCGCTGTCGGCGGCCGGGCGTCATATTTTCCCGCCGCTGGCGGAGTGACGGCGGCGCTTCCCGCCGCTGGCGCAGTGACGGCGGCGCTTCGCCGGTTGCGGAGTGACGGCGGCGCTGCGCCGGTTGCGGCAAAATCCATCCGAGCGCCGTCACCGCCGCGGGGCTCCGCTTGCGATTGTCGCTGCCGCCGACAAGCCGTAAGCTTGCGCCCGGGCGCGCATCCGGCGCCCGGCCCTCGGGGAGACATCGTTCATATGCGTATTGTGATCGCTGCCGTGGCGCTTGCACTGGGTGCCGCTACGGCATTTGCCGCCGACCCTGCCGGCCGCTACGCCGTCGAAGGCACCAATCCAGGCAATGCCTCGCGCTATACCGGCACCGTTCAGGTCGAACGAACCGGGCAGACCTTCCGCGTGGTCTGGACCGTCGGCACCGCGCGCTATGTCGGCACCGGGATCGGCAGCCGCGAATTCCTCGCCGTCACCTACGGCACCGGCCGCACAAACGGCATTGCGCTCTATGCCGCCGACGGCGGCAACTGGAAGGGGCTGTGGACCAATGCCGGCGGCCGCGACCTCGGCTCCGAAATCTGGAAACGCGAATAATCCATAAGTTCTCGGGCGATGGACCTCGATACCAACCGCAGCCTGATCGCCGCAGCGCTCGCCCGCATCCCGGGCGGCGACCGCGCCGCGCTGCAAACCGTCTATCGCCTGACGTCGGCGAAGCTTTTTGGCGTGGCGCTGCGTATCTTGGGCGAGCGCAGCGAAGCGGAGGACGTGCTGCAGGAGGTATACGTGACCGTCTGGCGCAAGGCCGCCGAATTCGATGCCGGTCGGGCAAGCCCGATGACCTGGCTGATCGCGATCGCGCGCAACCGCGCCATCGACCGGCTGCGTGCC
>Ga0070740_10003293_pt1 | contig 17419 bp, 17 predicted proteins | sample Coa_R2_FD_67286 | JGI IMG/M metagenome (GOLD analysis project Ga0070740, IMG submission 67286) | Surface soil microbial communities from Centralia Pennsylvania, which are recovering from an underground coalmine fire - Coalmine... | ecosystem: Environmental > Terrestrial > Soil > Unclassified ... | reverse complement strand
TACATTAATCAGGCAACCGGCAAAATGAAAAAGAGAGTAGCAAAAGGTATAAAACGTGGCAGAAAGTCTAAAAATTAACCTCCAAGTGGCGGCTCATCGCAGAGATCTTAGCGTAGGGCCGAAACCAGATCCAGCTCAAGCCGATCTTTCTGCGCCAGAAGTAATTTAACGAATACAGTATTCCCTCTGGATGCTGCAATCTGTAATGCTGTCATACCCCGCTCACCGTCAGGCTCATTGAGCTTAACTTCGGGACATTTGATCAGTAATTCAGCGAATTCATTGGAATCGTGATAAGCTGCGCAATGCAAAGGTGTCGCGCTTTTGATGGAATGATCCTTTGATTTTTTTTCTACTGATTTGATATTAAGCCGAGCCCGCTTGTGCTCGTCGGTGAGCAATAATGCGGCAACATCAGCATGATTCCGCATTGCGGCATAATGCAATGGTGCGAATCCATCTCCATCAATCGGATTCACTTCAGTCATTGGACTGGACAAGAGTAATTTCATATTTTTGACATTGCCGCGCAATGCAGCAAGGTGAATCGGTTTCAATCCTTCCACATCGCCCATATTCTGATAAACAGGCATTTCCGACATTAACAGACTGACTTCTTCGGTATTATTGGAATAACAGGAAAGATAAAGTGCGGTTTTTGATTGACTATCCGTGGCGTTGACCACTTCACGCAACTCTTTTTTTCCACCCTGAGCGATTTCAATTAACTCTCGAAATATTTTTTCAAAGTCCAGGTCATACGCATGATCCAGACAGTAAACATCCGAGGTCAAACCAAATCGATCCACATAGCAGCCATTAAAACCTTGCGGAATTTTTTCGAGAAAATATTCGAGATGATCCAGGTCAAATTGCAAATAGCCAAAGCGTTCATTGGGATTGTAATAGATGATTTTGCCATCATCAGTTACAAATGCGCGGGCAGCGTGACGGCTGGCGCTGAAATAGATCAGAACGCCCGGCCGCAATATGCTTTTAAATTTATGTTTTAATGTCTCCGTATTATGTACGAAAGAAATACTCATCACCGGCTGTGGAAGTGCTTTTTCCGAAATCATGCCGTTTAGCGCCTTGAATCGAGCCCGTTGATTTTCCTGTAAAGGCAAGGCAAACGCTTCCAGTATTTCAAAACATTCCTGGATACTACTGTCAATCGAGTTACCATCCCATTGACAAATTTTTTCAATCAGTTTTTCGAAGTTTGCGAGTTTGAATACTGGTGATTGTTCACTGTGCAGGACGGTCAGATTCTTCAGGAAATATTCAAATGACGAAGTGTAGGAAAGACCGGCGCAAAATCCATTTTGTATGTCATGTTCTTCTTCACTTCTCAATTTGCAATACTGGTTCCACTTATCGATAATGACGCCTTGAGACAGGTTTTTTTTGATTAATTTACGGGTTAAGTCGCTCAATGCGCTGTCCCACATATAGATATTTGTAAATTCGCCATCCCATTTTTGTACGTAATCGATTAATTGCCTGAACGCCTCATCTTCATCATACTGGCCTTGCAGTTTCGCCAACTCATCGTGCAGATTGATGTCCGAAAACATCCCGTCATTTTCAAACTTGTGCGCGATACCTGTGTAGGTAAAATATTTTTTTAATAAATTGACTAATAAATCAATTTTCATGTTCTGCTCCGGTAGTATCCACTCTCGTTGATTTGATTGTATGCCAATATTTTATAGATCAAATATTAAACAATTATTAAATCGTCATTTTTATATTTGTTAATATTATCAATAACATATAGATGCGTTAGACAGATATGATTGGTTGACAGGCATGAATTTACTAGCTTCGGGTAAGCGCGGGAAACTACCACACGGACGATGACTCTCAGTCCGTGCCGGTCGTCGTATATGTCATTTTAAAAATTTCCATGTTGTGCCATTGGGACCGTCTTCGATAACAACATACATTGCCGCCAATTCATCACGGATACGGTCTGCTTCAGCCCAGTTCTTTTCTTTTCTGGCTTTCTGGCGGTTATCAATCAATTCCATTATTTTTGCAGTATCAACTGTCCCACCGGTTTGAAAATATAATTCCGGATCAGTTTGTAATACACCTAACACAGCACCCAGACGTTTAAGTAACGCACCATGTGCAGCAGCCGCCTCCGGATTCGTTTCACGCAAACGATTAATCTCATGCGCAAGATCAAATAATACTGAAAGCGCAACAGGCGTATTAAAATCATCATTCATTGCATTGACAAACTGTTCTTCAAACCTGGTATTTTCAGGGTAGCCAGCATCAGGAAGAAAACGCAGTGAAGTATAGAACCGCGTTAATGATTGTTTGGCTTGAAACAAGGCGTCTTCTGTATAAATCAATGGACTTCGATAATGACTGGAAATCAGGAAAAAGCGCAGCGCCTCAGGATCATGATCTCGCAAGACATCGCGTATCGTGACAAAATTACCTAGCGATTTGGACATTTTTTCCTTGTCGACCTGAAGAAATCCCGCATGCATCCACAGATTGACAAACTTCGAATGAGTAGCCGCCTCAGACTGGGCTATCTCATTTTCATGATGTGGGAAGATAAGATCACGGCCGCCAGCATGAATATCGAATTGCTTTCCCAGCAGATCCATGGCCATTGCCGAACATTCAATATGCCAGCCCGGTCTGCCATTTCCCCATGGTGAATCCCAGAATGGCTCTCCAGGCTTGGCCAGTTTCCATAATACAAAATCCAGAGGATCACGTTTTACTTCGGAAATTTCAACGCGGGCTCCGCTTTCGAGTTGTTCAATATTGTGATGCGAGAGACAGCCGTATTCTTTAAAACTGCGTACATCAAAATACACATCACCATTACCGCCTATATAGCCGTGACCGTTTGCAATAATCTGTTCAATCAACGCGATCATCTGCGGAATGAATTCGGTCGCGCGCGGCTCATGTTCAGGCTTCAATAAGCCGAGTGCAGAGAAATCTTCATGCATCGCCTGTGTGAATTGTTGTGTGACATTCTTATAATCTTCGTTATTTTCATTCGCGCGCTTGATGATTTTATCGTCAATATCTGTAATATTCCGCACCTGGTTGACATCATAGCCCAGCCAGCGCAAATACCTGACTATCACATCGACAGCGGTATAAATTCGGGCATGTCCCAGGTGGCAATAATCATAAACCGTGACTCCGCACACATACATGCCGATTTTCCCGGGCACCAAAGGTTTGAAGATTTCTTTCTCGCGCGTCAACGTATTAAATATACTCAACATGTTTGTCATGCCCCACCCATTTTACTTCTGCTGGCTAATTTAAACGCCTGTCCCAATCGATGCTTGATTTTATTTTGCCCTAAAATTCTGGCGATATGCGCGAGTTCCGGTCCATGCGTTTTACCTGTTAGCGCTACACGCAAAGGCATGAATAATTTCTTGCCATGGATGCCCAAGGTCTTCTTCATCTCGGCCAGAACATTGGGAAAATCGATACCATATTTATCGACTGCCTGTTCTGCTTCTACAAAAAATTGCTCGCCTGCTTCCGTGATTAAATTCAATTCACTCTCGTCGATATGTACGCTGTCATGGAAAAATATTTTTGCCCACATGGCTGCATCACGTGGAAATTCAATATTGGTCTTGATGGTTTCAGCAAAAAGCTGCCGCTCCGTTTCCGGAACCTGATTTTCAATATTCTCACCCAACCACCGCCATAAAGCAGGCACATCCAGCATTTGCACAGCCATTTTTTGCCAGTACATTAACTGGCTTAAATCAAAACGTGCAGGTGAACGGCTCAGCTTTTCCAGGTAAAAATGCTCCGCCAAATCATCGAAGCCTAACAATTCCTGTGTATCGCAGACATGGCCCAGTCTCGACAGGTAATTAATGATTGCCCGTGGCAAATAACCTTGCTCACGCATTTCGTGCACACTATAACTTCCATGGCGTTTGGATAAAGGCGTACCATCGTCGCCGACTATCAACGATAAATGACCATACTCGGGATGCGGCAGATCAAGTGCATTCAATATCATGATTTGCCGCGGCGTATTCGCCAGATGATCTTCTCCACGCAGCACATGTGAAATTTCCATGACCGCATCATCGATCGCGTTACAAAACAGAAATGGAGCGGTGCCATCCGCGCGTCTGATAATGAAATCACCAATGTCGTCACTCTTGAATACCTGCGTTCCTTTGACAGTATCCTCGAATTCAATCGTCTTGTTCGTTGGAACGATAAAACGCCAGGCTGGCGATTTGCCTTCAGCAAGGCGCTTGTCAATTTCTGCCCGGGACAGCTTGCGGCATGTGCCTGAGTACCGCGGCGCTTGCCCGCGAGACAATTGTATTTTCCTGGCAAGCATCAATTCCTGGTCAGTACAAAAACAAGGATAAATCAGCTGCTTTTCCTCAAGAATCTTGTAATATGCTGCATAGATTTCCTGTCGCTGCGACTGCCAGTACGGGCCATGTTTCCCATTCACGCCAGGCCCTTCCTGCCAATTGACATTTAGCCAATGCAAATCCTCTTGCAATGATTCGACATATTTCATTTCTGACCGGGTTGCATCGGTATCTTCAATCCGCAGGATGAACACACCATGATGGCGCGCCGCATATAACGCACTGAACAATGCTGCGCGAGCATTACCCAGATGTATCATTCCTGTTGGACTTGGAGAGAAACGGGTACGAATATTTTTCATCTGGCCTCCAGCATCAAGCGTTTCATTTCACGTACCGCGGACTCCAATCCTGTAAAAATTGCCCGGGCTATAATACCATGACCAATATTCAGCTCATTAATCTCTGGCATGCGCGCGATATCGCTCACGTTATGATAATTCAGTCCATGCCCTGCATTCACGATTAACCCTGCCTGATGTGCAAAATTGACCGCCTTGGTAATGCGCTGCAACTCCCTAGTACGCTCTTCATGACTTTTTGCATCCGCGTAAACACCCGTATGGATTTCAATAACCGGCGCCTCGCAACGAATGGCCGCCTCAATTTGTTTGATTTCAGGATCAATAAACAATGACACTTCTATGCCTGATTGTTTTAATTGGCGGGTAGCATCCCGTACTCTGGATTCTTGGGAAACGACATCCAATCCGCCTTCGGTAGTCAATTCCTGACGTTTTTCTGGGACCAGACAGCAATGCTCAGGCTTTATTTTTTCGGCATATGCGACCATGGCGTCTGTCACTGCCATTTCCAGGTTCATGCGGGTTTGCATGACAGCCTTGATCAATTCAATGTCCCGCTCCTGAATATGTCGCCGATCTTCACGCAAATGCACAGTGATGCCATCAGCCCCGCCATTTTCAGCTGCAAAAACAGCTTCCACGGGATCGGGGTAGCGCGTCAGCCTTGCCTGCCGCAATGTCGCCACATGATCAATATTAACGCCTAATAAAATCTGATTATTCTTCATGTTTACTCCCGTCTTCCGGCTGCATAAATAGCCGCCGACTGAATATTGGTCGTGCTCCCAGCAAGGGAGCCAGCACAAACCTGGTCAAGCGCTTGGCATCGAGCAGGCTTTCCTCTTCACGCCAGTCTTCTCTGGCAATAGCAATTAAACTTTTCCCCGAAAATATATTAGCCATCACAGCTGGACGTCCACTATCAGCTTGTTTTACCGGTTCACAGGGAACAAAGCCGTGTTCCGGAATAAACCGGTAATATTTATCCGGCGAAAACGTATTATGCAGGGAAATTTCAGATTTTGGCAGGAGTCCGTAACCTAATTCTTCTAACAGGTATTTTTCAAATGAGCGCAGGATCCGCTGCTCAAGCACATTTAACTGCAAATTTGAAAGCGTATTCTCATATGCCGAGTACAAGCCAGGATGCGCGTCCCATTTTTGCAGTAATATCATCAACAACTCATTAAGATAAAAGCCGGCAAACAGACATTCACCTTGCAAGTGCCTGGCAGCCCCATTCGCTTCCACGTGAGTCAGACTCATTAGTTCACCCTTGCCAGACCAGGAAACCAATAGAGGCACAAACGGCTGCAATAAACCCTGGATTGATGATTTTGGTTTTCTGACGCCTCTGGCCACGACCGTCAAACGGCCGTGTTCAGGAGTAAATAACTCAATGAGAGAGCTGCTTTCGCGATAGGAACGACGGTGAAGAACATAGGCAGGCTGCAATAAAACCCGCCTCATCATTCATACCCCAGACTTTTTAGCGCCTTGTCATCGTCAGTCCAGTTTTCCTTGATTTTGACCCACAGACGTAAAAATACTTTGGTGCCAACCAGCTTTTCGATTTCACGTCGCGCCTGTATGCCGATTTTTTTTAACCGAGCGCCTTTTTTGCCTATGATGATGATTTTCTGGCCTTGACGCTCAACCCAGATCACCGCGCCAATTTCAGTGATTTTCTCATTCTGATTGATCTGCTCGATTTCTACTGTTGTTGTATAAGGCAACTCTTCCTCAGTTGCCTGGATAAGTTTTTCCCGGATAATTTCAGCAATCTGAAACCGCACATTCCTGTCAGTGAGCTGATCCTCGGGATAAAGCTGAGGCCCTTCCGGTAACAACCTGGCGATTTCATCTTCAAGATGTTTGGTATTGACCGCATCCATTGCCGAGATCGGAATAATATGCGCAAAGTTAAACTTGTCCTTCAGCTTATCAATCAATGGCAATAATTCACCTTTATCTTTTAACAAGTCAATTTTATTGATCACCAAAATGACCGGTTTCGTTGATTCTTGCAGCTTCTTTAACACCATTTCATCTTCACCGCGCCAACTGGTCGCGTCTACCATGAAAACAATGACATCAGCATCAAGAATGACAGAGCTGGCGATGCGGTTCATGTAGCGGTTCATGGCACGTTTCTCATCACGATGCATGCCTGGCGTATCAATATAGATAATTTGCGCATGATGCAGGGTTTTTATTCCCAGAATTTGCCAACGGGTTGTTTGCGGCTTGGGTGATGTAATACTCACTTTTTCGCCAATCAGGCAATTCAACAACGTGGATTTGCCCACATTAGGCCTGCCTATAATGGCGACAAAACCTGAATTTTTGATATTAATATTCATTTCATTCATATTGTTATTTCTTCAATATAGCCAGCATCGCCTGTGCCGCATCCTGTTCAGCGCGGCGGCGGCTTGTGCCTTTGCCCAATGTTATATTCTCCATACCGTCAACCCGGCAGCTGACTGTAAACGTTTGCTGATGAGCTTCTCCTTCTATCACATCCACTTTATAGATCGGCAGCGGCATACGGCGGCTTTGCAAGTACTCCTGCAACAAGGTCTTTGGATCCTTATGACTGGCAGCAGAAGATAACGTCTGTATTAACGGATCATACCATTCAATTATTTTTGCACGCGCCGCCTCAAAGCCGCCATCCAGATAGACAGCACCAATAATGGCTTCCATTGCGCATGAGAGAATGGATAATCTTTCATTCCCACCGCTGCGCAATTCGCCTGGTCCCAGATACAAAAAGCGCCCGAGTTCAAATTCCTTTGCCAATTCTGCCAGGGTGTCTCGGTTTACCAGTGAAGCACGCCATCGGCTTAGCTCACCCTCTGTCGCTTTGGGAAATTGCTGATAGAGAATTTCAGCAATAACAAAATTAACTACTGCATCACCCAAAAACTCAAGACGCTCATTATGCTCACCACCTTTACTGCGATGAGTCAACGCCACTTTTAGATATCTGGGCTGCTGGAATTCATACTTTAGTTTTTGTGATAATTCATCACTCATGATGCATCCATTAATGAATTAACCTTCCCATCCGATTAAACCTCATGGTCTTGTTGGCGCCATCCCAGCTCAACCAGATCAGCACAGCCTTGCCAACAATATTTTTGTCCGGAACAAATCCCCAGTAACGGCTGTCCGCACTGTCATCGCGATTATCTCCCATGACAAAATACATCCCTTGCGGAACAACAATGTCATGAAAATCACGGCTGGTTTTTGTCGAATCAATAAAGATACGATGCTTGACACCCAGCAAATCCTCCTGATTCTCCATTGCTTGCCAGGTACCACCCATTTCATCTGTCGCTGTGCTGTTTTTCAGGAATTCCTGGGGAATTTTTTGTCCGTTAACATACAATTCTTTATTAATGTAACTGATTTTATCGCCGGGAAGACCGATAACACGCTTGATAAAATCATAAGATGGATTGGGTGGCCAGCGGAATACTATAATATCGCCGCGCTGGGGAATGGCATTGCCAGATATTTTCTTGTGAATGACAGGCAAACGGATACCATAGTCAAATTTGTTTACCAGAATGAAGTCGCCCATCAACAATGTGGGCTCTAGCGAACCCGATGGGATTCGAAATGGTTCATATAAAAATGAACGCAGCAAAAACACAATAAGCAAAATGGGAAAGAATGACCGGGCATAATCAATCAGGATCGGCAGTTTGACTTCTTCTGTATCCTTATGCTCCAGCTTGCGTTTGGGTGCCAGAAAAATAATATCAAAGAGAGCTATCAGCCCACAGATGATGGTTGCATAAAATAAAATTAATTCAAAGTTAAAATTCATTGTGCACTCTCATTCCTTTAAAAACCAGTTTCATTCCCGCAAGCAAACCAGGCAAACTCACTTCTTTTCATCAATTTTCAATACTGCAAGAAATGCCTCTTGCGGCACCTCAACGCTGCCAAGCTGCTTCATGCGTTTTTTTCCCTCTTTTTGCTTTTCGAGCAGCTTGCGTTTACGTGTAATATCTCCGCCATAACATTTTGCTGTCACATTCTTGCGCATGGCTTTGACTGTTTGTCTGGCAATAATATTACCGCCTATTGCTGCTTGTACGGCCACATCAAACATTTGCCTTGGGATCAGCTCACGCATTTTTTCCGTTACAAGCCGACCGCGCGCCTGCGCCTGTTCCCGATGAACAATGGTGGCCAGAGCGTCCACACGATCCCCATTAATCAATATGTCCAATTTTACCAAATCGGCAGCCTGAAAATGTGAAAAGCTGTAATCCAAAGAAGCATAGCCACGACTGACTGACTTCAGCCTGTCAAAAAAATCCATGACAATTTCCGCCATAGGCAGTTCATAAACCAACGCCACCTGGTTACCATGGAACAGCATACTTTTCTGAACACCGCGCTTTTCAACGCACAAGGTAATCACACTGCCAAGATGAGCCTGCGGTACCAGGATATTAGCCTTGGCAATTGGCTCGCGTATCTCTTCAATATTATTCACAACAGGCAGTTTGGATGGATTGTCAACATGCAATACTTCCCCTTTTGTCGTCAAGACCTCGTATATGACAGTTGGGGCAGTGGTAATTAATTCAAGATTATACTCTCGCTCCAGACGTTCCTGGACAATTTCCATATGCAGCATGCCAAGAAATCCGCAGCGAAATCCGAACCCTAGCGCTTCGGATGATTCTGGTTCAAAAAACAGTGCGGCATCATTGAGGCGCAGTTTACTCAATGCATCTCTAAGCGCAGGAAAATCATCCGAGTGGATAGGAAATAATCCGGCATATACCTGGGGTTTGACCTTTTTAAAACCGGGAAGCATTTCAGTTGCCGGTTTATGCGCATGGGTCAGCGTGTCACCGACAGGCGCTCCATTAATGTCCTTGATACCGGCAATAACATAACCAACTTCACCCGCACGCAAAATATCGGTAGATAATCTTTTTGGGGTAAACACTCCAATGCCAGTGACCTCATATGCCCTGCCAGTAGACATCACCTGCATTTTTTCGCCTGTCTTCAGGACGCCATTTTTAACTCGTACCAGAGAAACCACACCCAGGTATGAATCAAACCATGAATCAATAATTAATGCCTGTAAAGGCGCTTCCACATTCCCAACCGGCGCAGGAATATCCTTTATCAGACGCTCTAGCAAGTCTTCAACCCCGACACCCTGTTTCGCACTGATCCTGACTGCATTTTGTGCCTCCAGGCCAATAATATCCTCAATTTCATGAATCACACGCTCCGGATCAGCCTGGGGCAAATCAATCTTGTTAAGAACCGGAACCACTTCCAGTCCCTGATCCAGGGCGGTATAACATACAGCGACAGTCTGTGCTTCCACTCCCTGGCCAGCATCCACTACCAAAAGCGCACCTTCACATGCGGCTAGTGAACGGGACACCTCATAAGAAAAATCCACATGGCCGGGGGTATCGATAAAATTGAGCTGGTAGGTTTCACCATTTCGCGCCTTGTAATTCAGAGTCACACTGTGCGCCTTGATAGTGATCCCGCGTTCGCGTTCGAGATCCATGGAGTCCAGAACCTGAGCCTGCATCTCGCGCTCACTCAGTCCGCCACACAGCTGAATCAGCCGGTCAGCAAGCGTCGATTTACCATGATCGATATGAGCAATGATTGAAAAATTACGAATATTTTGCATAGCTTGTTGTATACCCTAATAAGGGGAATGATGGTAACGTATTTTTCGATAATATTCCAAAAATTTAGGTATATTTCATCAGATGTGCTGGAGAATCCTGAGGCAGCTGTTGTCGAATCAGCCCCTGATCAACGATAATAGTCATTGTCGTGGAATAAGTTGCCAGGAACAGGGTTTTGTTGCGCTGTTGCCATGGCCACATTTGTTTTTTATATGACCAAACAGATAAGGACGTTACATGCCAGAAAGAACCCATCCCCAAGGTCAGTTAGTCATCCAGATAGTTGCCATGCCTGCCGATACCAATGCAAATGGTGATATTTTTGGCGGATGGCTGGTCTCATATATGGATATGGGTGCTGGTATCGCCGCCAAGCGGCGTGCCCGCAGCCGCGCGGTCACGGTTGCAATTGACTCCCTGACATTCATCAAGCCAGTCAGTGTAGGCGATACCGTTTCATTCTATGCAGAACTGTTAAAAGTTGGCCGAACCTCAATGCAATTCAGTATCGAAGTCTGGACACTGGCTATTAATGCGGAACATAACGAAAAGGCAGCCCAGGGACTTTTTACATTCGTTGCCATTGATGATTCAGGCAAACCGCACCCCGTAGACAGATAACATGCCGATCAGGATTCCTGACGCTTCATCCGCAGAATTACCAGCATTTGCCGGTAACAATCGGGTTGTACAAACGAATCCCGCAGGACGATACAGGAATGTTTCAAAAGGCCTGTTCCAGTCCTGAACCGCAAGATGGAAATCAGACCTGTCACTGTGCTATCCCCGCTTAACTCAGCCGCTCGCATACCCGCCCGGGTCTCAAGATGCCAGCTCCCATCCCCAAGGCATCTTATCCCAGTCACCGCATGTTTATGTCTCAATAATCCATAACGCCAAAAAATATGGCTGCCATAGGCTGCCAGCACAGCGAACGCAAGACTCTTCGCCGCCAGACCAAGAGGCAGAGACAACAGGATCAGGACACTGGCTGCCAGGATGACGGTCATGGCTGACAGATATACCCTGGAAGGTATGAATTTAAAAACGTGATCGCGCATGCTGTCTGATCAAATCGGTGATAATGGCAAGGTCCTGGTCTTCCGGTATCTCACTACCCATGAGCCAGGTTAATAATTCAGGATCCGGATAGCCAAGCAGCCGTACAAACCGCTTTTTGTTATCATCTGACAACCCCGGATAAGCCTCATTCAAAAAATTTCCCAATAAAACATCAAGTTCCAGCATTCCTCGACGACAGGCCCACTGCAGTTTGGTTAAATTATTCAAAAAAATATTTATTTCGCTGTCTTTCATTTAAGCTTCTCTTTAAATTTGGTTGCTATACTGATATTAGATTGGAAATTTAGAGGTGAAATCCAATGTCATATAAAACAGATCTTATCAAGTTCGTAAGCAGCATCAAGGGTACCACCTATGATGCACGCAAAGAGCTCGATAAGGTTGTACGTGTGTTAAACCATCCGGAAACATTGATTCCGGAAAACAAGTCAGGACAAATTCAGATAAGTGAATTTGTTTACCGTTTGTTCACCCGTTTCCCGGCTCTCAAAACCGAAGAAAACAAAAAATCAGTCCTGGAATTATCCTCAAATATAGGGATTGGCAACAAGAAAACCAAGTCATTTCGTATCAAGTAATACCTCAAATTGGCCATCCCCCTGCGCTTTCCGTTGCGTCAGGGCGCGTTCCTCTCTATTGAAAACATCAAATATATATTAAGATTATGCTCACGCTTCAGGGATAATCACAGCCGCTTACAAGAAGGTTTTCTTCTTCTGATAATCCTTTTGCATAACAATGACATATACACGAGTAAAAATATGCCAATTCATAAGCTCAAACTGTTAAACAAATGCCAGATTGCCAGAAACACCGTAGAATACGTATTCGAGAAACCCGCCGGTCTTGACTATATTCCTGGCCAATACGCAGGATTTACCCTGATCAATCCCGCTGAAACCGACGCGGGAGGAATCACACGCCGCTTCTCATTGGTCAGTACGCCAGACGAGAATTATATAACAATCGCGATGCGGATACAGACCTCTGCTTACAAACGGGTATTGAATTCCTTGCCAATCGGAAGTGAAATCAAGTTTGCCGGGCCGAGCGGAAATTTTACCCTGCACGCAGACACCACTGTTCCTGCCGTCTTTATTGCTGGCGGGATTGGTATCACACCTTTTTACAGCATGATCAAATACGCCGCCCAACATCGTTCGCAGCAAAAAATAATTTTATTTTATGGCAACCAGACACCGGATGATGCCGCTTACCTTGAAGACCTCCATTCACTTCAAAGTCAAAACCCGAATTTCACCTTTGTTCCTGTCATGGCTAACCCCGATGACAAATGGCATGGAGAAACCGGTTTTATCACACACACGTTGATCAAAAAAATCATTCCTGATATTGATATTCCCGTATATTACATCTGTGGATCGCCAGCGATGGTGACTGCATTGCAGGAAACACTGGTAGAAATGGGGATTAACGAAGATAAAATCAGAATCGAAGACTTTCCAGGTTATTAAAATAAATTGCCAAACCGGCAAATATCCAACGAGGTTATCATGACTACAAAGAAAATAATGATGTTTTTGTTTCTAGTTACTTTTACGTTCAGTTCGCTTTACACACAAGCTGGTGAACTAAAGTTTTTGTCCAGCCCAGACCAAACACTTAAAGATGTATATGAAAAATACAAGTCATTAAAGTCAGGCAAGAATGCTGATTACATACCTGAATTAGCCAAAGTGAATCCTGATTATTTTGGGATAGCGATCGTCACAGTCGACGGCAAGGTATTCTCCATTGGTGATATAAACGTTCCCTTTGCCATTGAATCGATTTCCAAGCCGTTTGCGTATGCGCTTGCACTACAGGATAACGGTGAACAATTCATTACTGATAAAATCGGCCTGAATGCGACAGGTCATCGTTTTAATTCAGTTTTATCAATCGAGGAAAAACCCGATCACCTGCAAAATCCGCTTGTAAATGCCGGCGCGATACAGGTCACAAGCACCATCAAGGGAAGCGGCAGTGCAGCCAAGTGGGAACGAGTGTTGCACCTGATGCAGGATCTAAGCGATGGCAAACCTTATCTGGGCAAGGCTGTGTATCAATCTGAAATGGCAACTAATCAACATAATCGTGCCATCGCGGAATTACTTGAGTCATACGGAATGATGTATGGCGATCCAATGGATGCCGTTGACCGTTATACAAAAGCCTGCTCAGTCATGGTGACAGCAAAACAATTGGCATTAATGGGAGCAACACTTGCAAACGGCGGGATCAATCCGCAAACACATCAACGCGTCATACCTGCCCGGTTTGTCCAGGATACACTGTCAGAAATGGTAGTTAATGGATTATATGAAAACAGTGGCGAGTGGTGGTGGAAAGTGGGCATTCCAGCCAAAAGCGGCGTTGGCGGCGGCATTCTCGCTGTCGTACCCAACAAAATGGCTATCGTTGTTTTCTCCCCTCCTCTGGATGAAGCTGGAAACAGTGTGCGCGCCCAGGCTGTTATTTCTGAGCTTTCTGCTCGCTGGAAGCTGCATTTACTGTCAGCCGCCAATCAATAGATTTTAATATACCTGCATTGCCTGGAGACATGAGGTGCGCGATTGGCGCCTCTTGTCTCCGGGTTGAATCATGGTCCATAATCCCAGCAACCACATTTGGGAGCACTTATGAAAAAAGAAGAATTTTTGCAATTTCTTGCCCGGGAATTGCAGCATTTGAAAGAAGCCGGACTTTACAAGCACGAGCGCGTCATCACGTCTCCGCAACAAGCTGTCATTCAGCTCCAGGATGGATCTGAAGTCATCAATTTATGCGCGAATAATTATCTCGGTTTGGCTGACGATCCGATGTTAATCGAAACAGCCAAACAATCCCTGGATAAATATGGCTACGGCATGTCCTCTGTGCGTTTTATTTGCGGGACCCAGTCAATACACACGCAGCTGGAGGAAAAAATCAGTCATTTTCTCGGCATGGAAGACACGATTCTATATTCTTCCTGCTTCGACGCGAATGGCGGCTTGTTCGAAACATTGCTGGGACCAGAAGATGCGATTATCAGCGATGCTCTCAATCATGCCAGTATCATCGATGGAATTAGACTCTGCAAGGCTAAACGTTTTCGTTATAACAATAACGACATGCATGATCTTGAAGAAAGACTCAAGGAAGCCTCAGATTGCCGCCTGAAACTGATTGCAACCGATGGCGTGTTTTCAATGGACGGCATCATTGCCAATCTCCCAGCAATTTGTGACCTCGCAGACAAATATGATGCCATGGTAATGGTTGACGATTCGCATGCAGTAGGCTTTATGGGAGATCATGGTCGTGGCACACACGAGTACCATCGTGTAATGGGCCGGATTGATATCATGACAGGTACACTTGGCAAGGCATTAGGCGGTGCATCTGGCGGGTATACAAGCAGCCGCAAGGAAATTGTTGCCTGGTTAAGACAACGCTCACGTCCCTATCTGTTTTCGAATACGCTTGCACCCACGATCGCCGCAACCTCTGTCAAGGTTCTGGAGATGCTGGAAGCCAGTCAGCACCTGATTCAGAAAGTACATGAAAATAGTGTTTATTTTCGCAATGGCATGGAGAAATTAGGCTTCAGACTGGTTCCTGGCGACCATCCCATTATTCCTGTCATGCTGGGTGATGCCAAACTTGCAAGCATGATGGCAGACCAGATGCTGCATGAAGGCGTCTATGTCATTGGATTCTCGTATCCTGTTGTGCCACACGGACAAGCCAGGATACGTACACAAATGTCCGCAGGACACGAAAAACATCATCTCGATAAGGCAATACAAGCATTCGCCAAAGTCGGCAGAAATCTTGGCGTGATTAAAGGAACCACATATGAAAGCACTCGTTAAAGCAAAACCTGAAACCGGAATATGGATGCAAGACGTCCCTGTTCCAACCGTTGGCCCCAATGATGTTTTAATCAAAGTTAAAAAAACCGCCATCTGCGGTACCGATATTCATATCTACAACTGGGATGAATGGGCACAGGAACACATTAAAGTTCCTCTTGTTGCTGGTCATGAATTTGTTGGTGAAGTTGTAGAAATTGGCAAGGAAGTGGATACCTATTTCAAATTGGGTGACCGAGTATCAGGCGAAGGTCATATTGCTTGTGGACACTGCCGCAATTGCCGTGCCGGTCGTTCACATCTATGCCGCAAAAATGTCAGCGTAGGCGTCACGCGCAATGGATGTTTTGCAGAATACCTGTCAATTCCAGCCACCAACGCCTATCCAATTCCTGATTCCATTCCTGATAAGCAGGCTTCTATCCTGGACCCGTTCGGCAATGCAACCCATACAGCATTATCCTTCGATCTGGTTGGCGAAGATGTCCTGATCACTGGAGCCGGGCCCGTTGGTATCATGGCTGCAGCCATTGCCCGTCACGTTGGCGCGCGTTATGTAGTAATAACAGATGTCAACGAATATCGCCTGAAACTGGCTGAAAAAATGGGCGCGACGCTTGCAATTAATGCAGCCAAAACTACACTCAAGCAAGTGATGGACCAGCTGGACATGAAAGAAGGATTCGATGTCGGACTGGAAATGTCTGGCAATCCGAGAGCTTTCAACGACATGATTACGCATATGAATCACGCCGGCAAAATAGCACTTCTGGGCTTCTTACCGCATAACACGGGGATAGACTGGAGCCAGATTATCATGAAGGGTCTGGTACTCAAGGGCATATATGGCCGCGAAATGTATGACACCTGGTACAAGATGATAACCATGCTGCAGAGCGGCTTGAATATCGCACCAGTCATCACCCATGAATTTTCGATAAATGATTATCAGAAAGCATTTGACACAATGCGCTCCGGTTTTTCTGGCAAGGTAATCATGAACTGGGACTAGGGTATTTTTAAAATAAACAACGAGGCTATCTTGGTGCAACTAACTTATAATCAGGTATTCAGGCTCATTGACTCAATTGATCCTGCGACATTTTCGCAAGTAGATTACGAACTGAGCGAGACAGAAGTGATCAATGCGCCTGAGTTACTGATGGTGGAAACCATATTAAAATATCAGTATGAATTTTGCATCGATACAGATAGTTTGCGGAATTTATATTCTGACGTCGACCCAGGTCAATCATTTGACACTGTCATTCAGGCACTGATCAATAAAAATATCATAGAAATAAATCATGGTGTCATAAAATTCATTGCAGTCAGGCCTGCCAGCCAGATGCTTCCGCCATTAACAACAGCCCATGATGTTTCCGTACCCAATTTCCTTTTAAGTCAGAAAATAGCTCGAACGCTAAACGAAATTGGCAGATTGCATAACGAAAATATCAATAGCTATTATGGATTAATCAGTTTATTGTCTGAACTCAATCCACAGCACGCACAAGCATTGGAAATCGATTTTTCCCAATCCGCAGAAGACAAAAAAATCGATGCAAAAAAACAATCCAGCAAGAGAGTCAGAAGATCAGAGCAACCCTTGAATCAAGGCAGGCTGGAAACAGGAAGAATTTCGGCCGCCCATCACAGAGTGACCCAAAATTATTCCCGTGAAGTCATTTCAAGATTATTAAACGATGTCATTGTCCATATCTCCGTGTTGCAGCAAACTCATTTTCTGGATATTAAATTACAAGCAATAGCAAACAATCTGTACTCTATTGCGGAGGCTTACAAAAAGGATTCCAGGGTAAGTGAATATTATCCCAGGTTAATGGATATATTAAAAAGTATTGATGCGACTGCCGCGGCTGACATTCGAGAAAAAGTTTCAATGGAAGTTAAAAGTGCTCAATCAAGATACAATAAACGTCATAGACATGATGTTCAGGCTAACAGGCGTCAAAGCGAACGTGAGGAATCCAATCAGTTATCGGCCCAGTTACACCGGAGCAGGGAAAAGTTCGCCAAAGCTGCGCTTGCAAAAATTCTTTCTC
>Ga0070740_10003290_pt1 | contig 17430 bp, 13 predicted proteins | sample Coa_R2_FD_67286 | JGI IMG/M metagenome (GOLD analysis project Ga0070740, IMG submission 67286) | Surface soil microbial communities from Centralia Pennsylvania, which are recovering from an underground coalmine fire - Coalmine... | ecosystem: Environmental > Terrestrial > Soil > Unclassified ... | reverse complement strand
TTTGCGTCTTGCCGGGGTAGAGTGCGCGCTGGAGAACGTCAAATTCGTTGGCGACTTGCAGATGGAATTTCCCTTTGTCGGTCACGTCCGCGTCGTCTGTGTAGAAGGGCTGCTGCGCGCGCGCCGCCGCGGGCGCGGCGAAGAGCAAGAGCAGGAGGAGCGCCGCTCGCCTGGCCGGAAAATTCGTCATGCGCTGTCCCTCTGTTCGGATGTGTCGCATCGTCTCGCAGGGGGAACACGGGAACGCTTTTGAAGATAGATACCACAAACTTCCGCGCCGCCGCACGAAAAGTTTTTTGCGCGCGGCGGTCAGAGCAGCGTCCCGCGCAGGATGACCATCGCCACGCTGAAGTAGATGATGAGTCCCGTCACGTCAACGAGCGTGGCGACGAACGGAGCCGAACTTGTGGCCGGGTCGAGTCCGACGCGGCGCAGCAGGAGCGGCAGCATCGAGCCGGAGAGCGTGCCCCACAGGACGATGCCGACGAGCGAAATCCCAATCGTCAACGCGACGAGGAGCCAGTGCGGCCCGTAGATGTTCGTGAAGGTTGACCAGATCGTGATCCGCAGGAACCCGATGCAGCCGAGTATCGAGCCGAGCGCCAGTCCCGAAAAGACCTCGCGCCGCATCACGCGCCACCAGTCGCGCAGGCGCACCTCGCCGAGCGCCATCGCGCGGATGACGAGCGTCGCGGCCTGCGAGCCTGAGTTGCCGCCCGAAGAGATGATCAGCGGCACGAAGAGCGCGAGGACGACGGCCTTCGCGATCTCGTCCTCGAAGAAGCCCATCGCCGTCGCCGTCAGCATCTCGCTCAGGAAAAGAATGATCAGCCAGCCGGCGCGCTTCCTGACCATGCGCGCCAGAGTGATCTCCATGTACGGCTCGTCGAGTGCTTCCGAGCCGCCGATCTTCTGTATGTCGCGCGTCGCCTCCGCCTCGGCGACTTCCAGCACGTCGTCAATCGTCACGATGCCGATGAGCACGCCGTCCGTGTCCGTGACGGGGAGCGCGAAGAGTCCCGTGCGGCGGAAGAGGTTGACGGCGGTCTGCCGGTCTTCGCTCGCCTTGAGCGCGTCGAAGCGGTTGTCCATCAACTCCGAGACGTGCGCGGTCGGTTGGGCGAGCAGGAACGCGCGCATCCGTATGTCGTCAACGAGCAGGCCGTCCTCGTCAACGACATAAACCATGTTCAGCGTCTCGCTGTCCTGCCCGTGCTCGCGCACGTAGTCGAGAACTTCCTGCACCGTCCATGCGGGGCGCACGGCGATGTAGTGCGGGGTCATCAGGCGACCGACGCTCTCTTCCGGGTAGCCGAGGAGCTTGACGGCGCTCGCGCGCTCGTCTTCGCTGAGGAGTTCGAGCAGTTGCTTCGTGACCGCGCCCGGCAGCTCTTCGAGGAGCGTCGTGCGGTCGTCGTCGGCCATCGAGTTGAGGATGGACGAGACCTCGTCGTGCCCCATCGACTTGATGAGTTCCTCCTGCTCGGGGCGCGGCAGGTACTCGAAGGTCTTGGAGGCGAGGTCGCGCGGCAGCACGCGGAACATGAGCGCCTGCTCGTCGGTGTGGATGCGGCAGATGAGGTTGGCGATCTCCGACGGCGGGAGTTTCTGGAACGACTCGCGCAGACCCGTGAAGTCGCGCGCGCGCACGGCGGCCTGAAGTTCGGTTTCGAGTTGCGACATGGATGACTTACTCTCCGCAGAAAGATTTATGCAGGCCGCGATGATAACACTAAGCGCGCCGCGCGCGCGCGGGTTTGTTGGAGAACGTCGGACTTAACCGCCCAGTCAATCGCTCAGGCTTTTTCGGCGCGCTGCGCGAGCAGCTTTTCGAGGTGCGAGAAGCGGCGCAGCATCTCCTCGTGGATGTGGTCGGCCTTCTCGTGCAGGTGCGCGACTTCGAGTTCGGCCTTGATGTTCACGTCGTACTCGATGTCGCCGCGCACCTTGTCCTTCTCGACCTGACGGTTCTGGCTGATGAGGACGAAGGTCGAGAGGAAGATGGCTTCGAGCGAGACGATCATCGTCAGCAGCCCGAACGGGAAGGGGTCGAAGCCGCTCACGCGGGGGATGTTGACGACGCCGACGTTGAGCACGATCCAGACGGCGAACCAGATGGTGTGGAGGAAGAGGAAGGGCATGCTCCCCGAAAACCACGCGAGCCAGTCGGCGATGCGCTGGACGGTCGTCAGCTTCTCCTCGACCTCCTCGTTGACGTTGCGCGAGACGCGCTTCTGCAAAAGCTCGTCGGCCTTGCGCGTCATCCGCCCCATCGCCGCCAGCATGCTCAAGGCCGACTCCGGCCTCTTCTGAAAAAGGAGCATGAGGTCGTCGCGGTCAAGCTCGATCAACTCCGAGGGCACGAGCGCCGTCGCCGTCGCCGAGCGCGCGCCCGCGTCGAGCAGGGCGATCTCGCCGAAGAAGTCGCCCGCGTGCGCGTTGTCGAGCGTGATCTTCTGCCCGGCGGTGTCCTTGATGAACAGCTCGATCTCGCCGGAGCGGACGAGAAAAAGACTCTCTCCCGGTTCGCCCGCCCGGAAGAGAGTCTGGTTTTCTTCAAGCTGGACGAGGTCAACGACCTCGGAGAGCGCGCGGCGGTCTTCTTCGCCGAGCATGTCGAAAAACTCGATGCCTTCGAGCGCCGACGGGTCAACGGCCATTCACTGCCTCCTGACGGTTGGCGGAGATTGCGCGGCTGGCGGCTGCGGGCCGCCCTTCGCCGTGTAGCCGGAGCGCGTGACGGCGATCCGCTTCTCGCGTCCGGGCGCGTCGGCCACGGCCACGCGGACGGGGCGGTACTCGCCGGGCCGCGCCGGGTTCGTAGGCTTGTAGCTTATGACGTACTGCGTGCGCAAGTCTTTTGTGATCTCGTCGGCGATCTGCGGCAGCTCGGAGAGCGAGTTCGGGTAGAAGGCGCGCCCGCCCGTCTCCTTCGCCATCCGGTCGAGCAGGTCAACGGCCTTGTCGCGCTTCGACTTCGAGATGAAGCCGCGATCCTTGTCGAGTTCGTTGACGAAGCCGATGACGAAAATCTGCACGTCCTCTTCCTTCAAAGACTCGAAGAGCTGCTCCTGCTTGTAGAAGCTCTCGCGGTCTTCGCCGTCGGTGACGAGAATGAGCGCGCGGCGGCGCTTGTCCTCGACGGGGTCGTTCTTGCGCCGCTCCGCCGCGTGCTCCGCCGAGAGATAGACGGCGTCGATGACGGCGGTCTGGCCGCCCTCGACGAACATGTCGTCGAGGGCGTCGTCGAGCGACTGCTTGTCGGCGGTGAAGTCCTGCTTCATCTCAATCTGATCCCTGCCGATGAAGCGGACGACGAAGGTCTCGTCGCCGGGCTTGTTGCTGTTGACGATGGTCTTGGCGGCGTCAATGATCTGGTTGATCTGCGAGCGGATCGAGCCGCTGTTGTCCACGACGAGGCCGTAGGTGATCGGCACCTCCTCGCGCGTCACGAATTCAACCTTCTGCGGCACGCCATTCTCGAAGACTTTGAACTCGTCGTCACGCACGTCGTTGATGGGCTTGTTATTCCGGTCAATGACTCGGACATGAAGGTTGACGAGGTTCGTCTCGACGCGGACGACTTCGTCAGGGTCAACTTCCTGCCCGGCCTCGTTCTTCTGCTGCGGGTCGTCGGGCGCGGCGGAGGGCGAAGACTTGAGCGCGGGCCTGCCGTCGTTGCCCTGCTGCGGCGTCGCGGTCGGCGCGGGCGTCGGCGTCTGCCTCTGCTGCGCCGGGGCTTGCGCGGGACTCTTCTGCTGGCTGGTCTGCGCCGCCTGCTGCGCCTGCGTCGCGGCTGCGCGCCGCGGGCGGATATCCTGCTGGCGGGCGTGTGTCGTCGGAATCAGCGCCGCGCACACGGCCAACATCGCGAACAGCGCCGCGGCGGGCCGCGCGCCCGTCTTCGCTCGAACGGAAAACTCTCGTCGTCTCATCTCGTCCCTCGAAAAGCTAGGGTCTTGTGGCTAGAGGCTAGTTGAGACTGTTTAAATTAACAAGTCTCTAGTCCCTAACCTCAAGTCTCTCGAAACATCGCCCCGCGCGTGTCCGGCGTGCCGGAGGCGCGGGGCGCTCGGTCGGTCGAAGCCCGTCTTGAATGAAGTCGGGTTGTGGGCTTCCGCGTGGCCGGGGCATGAAACATTATGGACTGAAAACGGTTCGCGCGCCACGCGGACGCGCGCCGTTTTAGAGATGCCAGGAGGCAGGCTGGCGTTGGCCTATTGCGGAATGCGGATTGCGGATTGCGGATTTGAAAAACGCGCTTGTCACAGTCGCCGCTCGAACTCATGCGCCGAAGTGATCATTGATGAAGCTCTGCTCTCATTGAGCGCCAATCCGCAATCCGCATTCCGCAATCGTTTAGTTCTTCGGCGTGTCGCTTGAGAAGTAGCCCTCGCGCCCGCGGACGAACAGGCGAGGGAAGCCGCGCGGCGGCTGAACCTTGACCTTCAGCTTGTGCCACTTGCCGTCGTTGGCGAAGTTCTTCGGGCGGAAGCCGATGGAGTACTGCGTGCGCAGCTCGAGCGCGATGCGCTCGAAGGTGTCGTTCATCTCGGCGGAGGTCGAGGGGAAGAAGGCCTTGCCGCCGGAAACGCCCGCGAGTTCTTCGAGGATGGCGCGCCCGCCGTAGCCGAGGTCGGAGTTGTCGTTCGAGTCAACGATGCCGATGGCGTAGATGATCACGTCCGACTCTTTGAGCTGCCGGCGCAGCTCCGAGAAGGTGTAGCGCGAGCTGTTGTCCTGCCCGTCCGAGATGAGGAGGATCGCCTTCTTCGGGTGCGTGCCGCGCGTCACCTTGTTGACGCCCAAGTAAACCGCGTCGTAGAGCGCCGTCTGCCCGTGCGTCTGCACGAAGGTGAGCTTCTGCATCAGTGCGTCGCTGTCGCGCGTGTGGTCGAGCAGGAGTTGCGCGCGGTTGTTGAAGCCGATGAGGAAGTATTCGTCGCGCGCGTGGCTCGTCTCGATGAACTTCGAGAGCGCCTCGCGCGCCTTGTTGATCTTGTCGCCGCCCATCGAGCCGGACACGTCGAAGACGATTCCGAGGGAGACGGGCGCGTCCTCGTCCGAGAAGAAGGTTATCTCCTGCGGGACTTTGTCGTCCGTCACGGTGAAGGCGTTCTGGCCGAGTCCCGTGACGAAGCGCCCGTAGGTGTCGGTGACGGTCACGGTGAACGTGACGAGGTCTGTGTGGGTGATGACGGGCTTGCGCTCGTCGTCGTCGTTGACCTGCACGACGGGGCCGTCCTGCTGCGCGGCGGGCGCGGAAGAACTCGCGCGACCGTTCGCCGCCGGGACGGAGCTTTTCTGCGCGGGCTTGTCCGTCTGGTCGGCCTGCTGCGCCGCCGCGGGCTTCTGCTGTTCCGTTTTCTGCTGGTCGGTTTTCTGCTGGCCCGACTGCGACTGCGCCTGCTCGGCTTGGGCCGAGGCGGCGCGCGGCGCGGCGAGGGCGAGCGACAGAGCGAAGAGGCAGGAGGCGAGCGCGACTTTGTTGAAGCTGTGGAAGCGCCGTGTCCTCATTGAACCCTCCCGAAAGATGTGTCTTCGACGAATGGAGAAATGAAACTCCGGCGCGTGCGCTCCCGCCTGCGAGGACGGCGCTTGCCCGCGTCGAAAAAACTGCGCGATGCCCCTTTGACGGCGGCGCGCGCCCATTCGGTTGTTCGCGGTTGCGGGGAAGACGGGGAGACTTCCTCTTTCCTTCCGCTGCATTGTATTGCACGGCGCGCGCGCCGCGCAACAAACATATGCGTTTCGACTTTATGACGATTTTATCTCCGCGCATCTATCTCGGCGCAACTTCGTGCCCGCAGCGGCGTGTAAGCGGGCGGGCGCGGTGTGAGGCGCTGGGGCTTGCGTGCTATAATTCGGGCCGTCTGAGTTCGGGCGTTCGGACTCACGCTGAACGAAACGCCTCCCCTCCGGGAAGTAAAAGAAAAGAAGCATGGCCGAATTCATCTGTCGTTTGGGGACGCCCGCGGGCGAGGTCGTGACGCGAACGGTCGAGGCCGTCGGCGCGGCTGAGGCGCGCGTCCGCCTCGAAGCCGAGGGCTTCCGCGTCTTCTCGGTCGCGCCGCCTCGCGCCGCCGGACTCGCCGCCGTCACGCGCGGCGGCAAGGGCGGGACGAGCGCGCGCGTCAAGCCCGGCGACTTCCTCCTCTTCAACCAGCAACTCTCCGCCATCATCCGCGCCGGCATCCCCATCCTTCAGGCCGTCGCGATGCTCAGGCGTCGCGCGGCCTCTTCGCGGCTGCGGAACGTGCTCGCCAACGTCGAGGAGAAGATCAGGAGCGGCATGGCGCTCTCCGAGGCGTTCGCCGCGCAGGGGCCGATCTTCCCGCGCATCTACACGGCCTCGATCCTCGCGGGCGAGCGCTCCGGCGCTTTGGACGACGTGCTGGCGCGCTACGTCGCGTACATGAGGCGCGGCGTCGAGATTCGACGCAAGATTCGCGGCGCGCTCGCCTACCCGTTATTTTTGTTCGCGGCGTCGCTCGGCATGGTCATGTTCCTGACCGTCTATGTCGTGCCGAAGATGTCGGCGCTCTTCGAGGGCTTCAACCGCGAGTTGCCAGCCGTGACGCGGCTCGTCATCGGCGTCTCGCACTTCACTTCGAGCAACATCTATTGGCTCGCGCCCGCGGTCATCGGCCTCGGCGTCGGCCTCTACCTCTGGACGCGGACGCCTTCGGGCGCGCTCGCGCTCGACAAATTCCTTCTGAAGCTCCCCATCGTCAACTCGCTCATCAAACAGCTCGCCGTCTCGCAGATGACGCGCAGTCTGGCGACGCTTCTGGCGGGCGGCATCACGCTCGTCGAGTCGTGGGAGATCGCCGCCGAGTCGGTCACGAACAGAGACCTGCGCGCGCGCAGCTCGGCGACGCTGCCGATGATCCGCGAGGGGCGGTCGTTCACGGAGAGTCTGGAGTCCGCCGGGTGGATTCCGCCGCTCGCCATTGACATGATCGGGGTGGGCGAGCGCTCCGGCAGTTTACGCGAGATGCTCGAAGAGGTCGCCGACTTCTTCGACCGCGAGTCCGAGGTCAGGCTCGAACAGTTGACGACCGTGCTTGAGCCTGCCATCCTGCTCGTGATGGGCGGCATCGTCGTGACGATCCTGCTGTCCATCTACCTTCCCATCATCCAGTCGATCTCGAACCTGAGCGTTCGGGGCTGACGGCATCCCCCGCCCGACTAAAAGCATCAGAAGAGACTCATGAGCGAAATCGAAAACAAGGTCACGGACAGTGCCGCCGCGGGCGTCGTCCACAACGGCAACGGCGGCAGCGGCGCACACGCGCCCGACGGCGACGGGCACACGCCGCCCGAAGTCCGCGCCGCGCTCGCGCTCGCGCGCCGCTACCGCCTCCCTTACGTTGACCTGCTCCCGCCCGTCGGCGAGTCGCCGATTGACTACGCGCTCCTCGGCGAGATTCCGGTTGACCTGATGCTGCGCCACCTCTTCGTGCCCCTGCGGCGCGAGGGCCGACGACTGCACATCGCGATGGCCGACCCGACCGACCTCGAACGCCTCGACGAGATCGCGTCGGCGCTGCACGCGCGCGTCGTCCCGCACGTCTCGACGGCGGGCGCAATCGAAGTCGTTTTGAGAAAAGGCGACGCGACGCAGCGCGTTCTTCAGGAGGCGGCTTCGGGCTTCCGCATCTCGCTCGTCAAGGAGACCGAGCAGGGCGAAGAAGTTTTAGACCTCGACCGGCTGGCGACCGACAGCGACATGTCGCCCATCATCAAGCTGGTTGACACGATCATCTACAACGCGATGGAGTCGCGCGCCTCCGACATCCACATCGAGACCGCCGACACCGCCGTCCACGTCAAGTACCGCATCGACGGCGCGCTCTACGAGAAGGTCGAGCCGATTGACATCACGTATCACCAGACCCTCATCTCGCGCATCAAGGTCATGTCGGAACTCGACATCGCCGAGCGCCGCATACCGCAGGACGGTCGCTTCCGCGTCCGCTACAAGGGGCGCAACGTTGACTTCCGCGTCTCGATCATGCCGACCATCCACGGCGAAGATTCGGTCATCCGTATCCTCGACAAGGAGCAGATCAACGAGCAGTTCCGCAACCTGACCCTCGACGTGGTCGGCTTCCTCCCGCAGGACATACGCGACTTCCGCCGCTACATCGCCGAGCCTTACGGCATGGTTCTCGTCACCGGCCCGACGGGTTCCGGCAAGACGACGACTCTGTACGCGGCCCTCAACGAGATTCGCAACGAGGAAGACAAGATCATCACCATCGAAGACCCCGTCGAGTATCAGCTCCACGGCATCACGCAGATTCCGGTCAACGAGAAGAAGGGTTTGACCTTCGCGCGCGGCCTGCGCTCCATCCTGCGCCACGACCCCGACAAGATCATGGTCGGCGAAATCCGCGACAACGAGACGGCGCAGATCGCCATCCAGTCGGCCTTGACCGGCCACTTGGTTTTCACGACCGTCCACGCGAACAACGTCATCGACGTGATCGGGCGCTTCCTGAACATGGGCGTCGAGCCGTACAACTTCGTCTCGTCGTTGAACTGCGTGCTCGCGCAGCGCCTCACGCGCGTGCTGTGCGCGGTCTGCAAGCGCCCGTACAAGCCTTCGGACGCGGAGCTGATCGAGTCGGGGCTGAAGCCCTCGGAGCACGCGCACCGCACTTTCTACATGAGCGTCGGGTGCGACGCCTGCAACCACACGGGCTACCGCGGGCGGACGGCGATTCACGAACTGCTGAACATGTCGGACAACATCCGCGAGATGATCATCGAGCGGCGGCCCGGCTCGGAGGTGCGCCGCGCGGCGCAGGCCGAGGGGCTTCGCAGCCTGCGCGAGGCGGCGCTCGAAAAGGTCTTCACCGGACTCTCGACGCTGCACGAGATCAACCGCGTGACCTTCGTCGAAGAGATCAAGGTGAACGGCGACGGGGTCGTGTCGGCGGGTAAGTGAGCAGTGAGCCGTGAGCAGTAAGCAGTGTCTGGGTGCCGGCGGGCCTCTCGCGTCTTTTCTTAAACTGCTTACGGCTCACGGCTCAAAGTTTACTTGTTAGTTTGCCTTTCAGGAACTATTATTTACGCCCCGGCGTGTAAGTTGACCATGCGGGGCGGGCGGCGCAGAAAGAAAGCGCCGCGGCGCGCGTGGCGACGCCAGGCTTTTCGAGAGCAGAGTCCTCGCAAAGACTTTCGTACTCCCCGGCACGACTACTTAAAAAAGGCCGCGACCGTGCGCGCGTCGGACGCGCGGGGAGCCGCGACCGAAGAGACAGCAGCAATCCAAGTGAGGTTCTAGATGAAGTCTTTCACCCTTGCCCGTCCCCTCGCGGCTTCGCTCCTCGTCGCCGCTATTCTGCTCGCGCCGCTGCCGGCGCTGGCGAAGAAGGGCGACAAGAATTACGACCGCGGCATGGAGTACGAGAAGGCGCAGCAGTGGGAGAAGGCCGCGCAGGAGTTCGCGCTCGCCGTCGCCGCCGACCCGTCGAACACGCAGTACCAGCTCCACTACCGCCGCTCCGTCTTCAACGCCTCGCAGGACTTGATGACGAAGGGCAGGTCGCTGGCGGATCAGGGCGACTACGTCGGCGCGTACAACGCCTACCGGCAGGCATACGGACTCGACCCGGTCAACAACCTCGCCGCGCAGGAGATGGACAGGATGCTCAACCTCCAGCGCGAGAAGGAAGGCGCGAGCAGCCCCGCGGGAGCGCCGACCGCCCCGGCTGTCTATCGCGACGGGCAGCGCGTCGGCGCGGCCCCGGCCCGCGGCGCGCAGCCGGACGGTCAGGCCGACGGCGTCGGCGCGCGCGAGCAGTTGCAGGACATCCAGTGGAACGGCGACCTCGAAGGACTCATCCGCAAGCTCGCCGACGAACTCGACCTCAACGTCGTCTTCGACCAGAACTTTTCGCAGGTCAAGCGCAACGTCAACATCCGTTGGAAGAACATGACTCCGGCGCGCGCGCTCGACTACGTCTTCCTCTCGAACGGGCTGTTCTTCCAGAAGCTCGACCGCCGCACCATCCTCGTCGCCGACCAGTCGAAGCGGCCCATGTACCAGCAGTTGGTGCTGCGAACCTTTTACCTCTACAACATCAAGCCGGAGGACGCGCAGCGGCTCCTCTCGGCCTCGCTCCCGGCGAACGCCGGACGGCAGCCGCAGTTCGTCACGAACCCGCAGACCAACTCGATCACGGTGCGCGACACGCCCGAAAACATACGCATCGTCGAGCAGCTCCTGAAGACGGTTGACAAGGATCGCTCCGAGGTCGTGATGGAGGTCGCCATCTACGAGATTTCCCGCAACGACCTGATGCAGCTCGGCAACCAGGTCGGCACGCAGTCAATGCTTCAGGGCGGACTCGGCGGCCTCTCCCCGGGCTCGCTCCTCTACCGCGGGACGCCCGCGGTCGCGCTCGGCACGGGCACCGTGGGCCTGGGTTCGGGCGTCGGCCTCCTCATCCCTTCCTCAGCGATCTCGATGTTCCAGAGCAAGACGAACACGCGCCTCCTGTTCTCGACCGCCGTCCACGCCTTCGACGACGAGAAGTCTTCGACGCGCGTCGGCTCGAAAGTCCCCGTCCAGACCGCCTCGGTTTATAACGGCCTCCTCCCGACATCTGGGACGGGCACGACGACGGGCACGGGCGCGACGGCCAACAACATCTTCGGCAGCGGCGGCTACCCCGTCATCCAGTACGAGGACGTGGGCCTCAACCTCGACTTCAAGCCGAAGGTCTATCCGAACCAGGACGTGCAGGTCTCGATGAGCATCGAGTCGAAGGACGAGGCCTCCGGCCCCGACCCGCTCACGCCCATCTTCACGCAGCGCAAGATCGAGGGCGTCGCGCGCATCCCGAACGGCAGGACGATGATGATCGCCTCCATCGCGCAGGACAGGCAGACCAACGGGCGGCAGGGCCTCCCGCTCGTCGGCCTCATCCCGATCCTCGGTCGGCTCTTCACCGCGCCCAACAAGAACGACCAGCAGAGCGACATCGTCATCACGATGACGCCGCGCGTCCTGCGCGCGCCCGAGATCACGCCCGAAGACCTGAAGCCGACCGACACGGGCACGATGCAGACGCCGCAGTCGCCCTCGCTCGAAGCGATGGTGAAAGAGGCCGACAAGGAGGATCAGTACGCGCGCCTCCGCTCGCTGCCGACCAACCAGAACGTCCAACTCCCGGCTCAGGCGGGCGAGGAGTACAGCTTCGCCCCCGCGCCGAAGGCGCTCGCCGGCGACGCCGCGAACGCGCCGACGAATAACGCGACCGCGGCCAACGCGACCGTCGCTTCGTCGCCGGGCGCGAGTAACGCCGCGAACGTGACGGCGAACGGCGCGAATACGGGGACACCAATCGTCGTCAACGCCAACCTGACTACGGCGACGGTCGCGCGTCCCGCAGTCCTCGACAACTCGAACGCGCCCGCGCCGTCGAACGCCGTCGCGACCGACGCGCAGACGAAACTCGCGCCCGCGAACGCCGTCGCGACGGGCGCGGCGTCGAGCACGACAGCACAACCGAAGCCCGCGGACTCGCCAGCGCCGAAGCCGGCGACGGACGCCGCGCCCGCGACGAACAACGCCGCGGCAAGCCCGAACGTGACAAGCCCCGCGGGCGGTGCGACGAGCACGCCGAACGCGCAGCCCGCTCCGGCGAACGCGCAGCCCGCCGCTTCGAGCGTCCCGGCGGAGAGCGCGGCTGAGCTTATGCTTCTGACCGAACAACAGGAGATGAAGGTCGGCGAGCGCAGGCGCTTGATGCTCTTTTTGAAGACCGACGCGCCGCTCGGACTCGCGACCGCGACGCTGCGCTTCGACCCGAAGTCGCTCGCCGTCCGCTCCGTCTCGCAGGGAGTCTTCGCCGCCGACAAGTCGCTCGCGCCGGTGCTCACACAGTCGGTTGACCCTTCGGGCGTGCTGCTCGTCTCGGTCTCGCCCGCGGCGGGCGCGCAGCCTTTGAGGGGCGAGGGCCTGCTCGTCGTCGTCGAGGTCGAGGCGCTCGCGCCGGGCGACGCCGGACTTCAGTTCGACGCCGACAAGGTTCACCTCATCGCGACCGACGGGCGCACCGTCCGCGCGCAAGTCTCCGGCGGCAAGTTCAAGGTCACGCAGTAGCGGAGGCGCGTGATAGAGGTGTTCAAGATGAAAGGGCGACGGGGCGACGCGGAGATGGGGAGAAAGAACTTGCTTCTTCCGTCACCCCGTCACGCCGTCTCCCCGTCTCCCCGTCTTCCGTTCCCACTGTCTCCGTCGTCCGGCGGCTGGACGCTCATCGAACTCGTCATCACGATGACGGTGATGACGATCCTCACGCTCGCGGTCATCCCGCTGGTCAAGACTTCGGTGCGGCGGCAGAAGGAGCAGCGGCTGCGCGAGGCTCTGCGCGAGATGCGGCTCGCGATTGACGAGTTCCACCGCGACACGGTCGGGATGCAGTGCGCCGCGGGCGGCATCAGCGGCCTCGGCGGCGACGCCAGCGCCAACGCCGCGGCGAACGTCGCGGTCCAGAACCAGAACGTCCAGAACCAGCAGCAGGGCCAGGTCTTCGTTGACCCGCGCAGCCGCGTCGTCATCTCCGACTGCTCGATCTTCGGCGTTGACAACCCCGACCGCTACCCGCCAGACCTTCAGACGCTGGTTGACGGGGTTGACGTGGTGCCGCGTTCGTCACTCAACGGCGCGCTGGCGCAGGCCGGGCGCGGACTCGACAGCGTGGGCGGGCAGGCGACCGACAACGCCGCGACCACGCCGAAGAAGAAGCACTACCTCCGCGAGATTCCGGTTGACCCGATCACGGGCAAGGCCGACTGGTGCGTGCTCTCGAACTACGACTCGCCTGACGAGGGCTGCTCGGCGAACCCCGCCAACCTCTTCGACGTGCGCTCGAAGGCCGAGGGCGAGTCGCTCAACGGGGAGAAGTACAGTGACTGGTAGATTAATTGCGGATTGCGGATTGCGGATTGCGGATTGGCGGCAGCGCGTCTCTCGTCTTTCATCTCGCGCGCAACGCGGCGGAGACAAGAGCGGCGCACGACCGTCGCCCAATCCGCAATCCGCAATCCGCAATCCGCAATCGAAAGGTTTTACGCTGCTCGAACTGATGATCGTCATCTCGATCATCGTCATCCTCGCCATGATCGCGATGGCGCAGTACGGCAAGACCGTGCAGGCCGCGAAGGAGGCGACGCTGCGCGAAGACCTCTACACGATGCGGAAGCTGATTGACCAGTACACCGCCGACAAGGGCAAGCCGCCGCAGTCGCTCGACGACTTGCAGAGCGCCGGCTACATCCGCGAAATCCCCGTTGACCCGATGACGAACGACCGCGACTGGCAGACCGAGCCGGTTGACGACCCCGGCTCGACCGACGGCGGGCAGGGCGTCGGCAACGTCCACAGCAACTCAAGCGACCTGTCCTCCGACGGCTCGACGCGATACAACGAATGGTGATGGGATTTTGGATTTTGGATCGGCGGCGGCACGCCGCCCGTCATTCAATCCGCGTCAGCCTGTGCGAAGAAGGGGGCGTGTGCTGCGCCTTTCATCGAATCCAAAATCCAAAATCTAAAATCCGATGAACCCACTCAGCAGACTCGTCTCGCCGCGCTACCCTTCGGCGGCTGTCGGACTCGCGGGCGACGGCGCGAGCGTCGTGCAGTTGGAGCGGCGCGGCGGCGCGCTCGCCGTCCGCAGCGCCGGATACTTGCCGCTGCCCGCCGGACTCGTCCGCCCCGGCTTCGACGAGCCGAACATCGCGGACGCGGGCGAGCTTGCCGCCTCGCTCAACGAACTCGTCGCGAGCGCCGGACTCCTGAAGCGCAGGCGCTGGTCGGTCGCGCTGCCCGAAGCCTCGACGCGCACCTCGATCCTGACGATGGAGACCGCGCCCGCCTCGCGCGCCGAGGCCGAGGACATGCTCAAGTGGAAGACCGAGCGCACGCTCGGCGCGCCGCTCGACGAACTGCGCGTCGCGCGCGAGCGCTTGCCGGCGGACGCGCAAGGGCACGCGCGCTACCTCGTCACGGCTGTCCGCCTCTCGATACTCGACGAGTACGAGCGCGTCTTCGAGAGTCTCGGCTGGCACGCGGGGCTGATCCTGCCGCGCCACGCGGGCGAGGCCTGGTGGCTCATGCGCGACGGAGCGGCGGCGCGCGCCGACTCGCTCCTCGTCAGCTCGCACGCGGAAGGCTTCACCGCCGTCATCCTGCGCGCGGGCCAGCCGCTCTACGTCCGCGCCGTCTCGTGCGAAACGGAAGACCGCGCCGACGAGCTTTACCGCTTCCTTCTCTTCTACCGCGACCGCGGCGCGCCGCCGGCTGAAGGCGAGACGGCTGCGCCTCCCGTCATCACCGAACGGATCGAGCGCCTGCTCGTCGCGGGCACTGGACTCGACGAGCGACAGGCGAGCGAGATCGTCGAGGAGACGCTCGCCTCGCCGCCCTACGCCGTCCACGCCCAAGACCTGCGCCTCGCCTTCCCTTCGAGCGAGATTGACTTCCGGCAGATCGCCGCGCCCGCCGGCCTCGCCGCGCTCGCGTTCGGGTGAAAGAGAACGATGAACCGAGACAAGGTGTTGGGTGCTGGGTGCCGGGGAGGACTAACTAAAACCCAAAACCTGGCACCCAACACCCTGTTTCAGCATCCATACTTCCGCGCTATGAAAAAAGCATTTCCCCTGCTCCTCCTTGTCATCATCACCGCGCACGCCGCGGCGCAGTCCGGCAGAAGAGCCGCGCCTCCGCCTCAGACCGTGACCCCGGCGGAAGCGCCGTCGGTCACTCCGTCCGAACCCGCGCCGCGCGCCGCGCCGGAAGAGTTCAAGAGCCTGCCGGAGAGCGTGCTCAACCGCCGGATTCAGTCGCTCGACAAAGACAGCTTCCGGCTCGCGGACTTCGGCGGCAAGGTGATCGTCGTGAACCTCTGGGCGACGTGGTGCGGCCCGTGCCGGATGGAGATACCCGAGTACGAGCGCGTGCGCCGGGACTACGCCGCGCGCGGCGTCGAGTTCATCGGCCTGACGCCCGAAGACCCGCGCACCGAATCCGACCGCGTGCGTCAGTTCGCGCGCGAACTCAAGTTCGGCTTCCGCTTGGGGTGGGCCGACCGCGAGACGGCGCTCGCCTTGATGAACGGCAGGGACGTGATCCCGCAGACCTACGTCATCGCCGCCGACGGCCAGGTCGTCCGACACTGGCGCGGCTACGCGTCAAACGGTCACAGCAGCGCCGTGCTGCGCGAAGCGATAGACCGCGCGCTCGCCGCCGGCGGGGCGAGCGGTACACGTTGAAACACGACGCGCTCCGGCGTCCCGCGACACGAAATATTTGTCGCCCGCGGGCTTGAAACTTTGCCCGCGGCGCGCGCGTAAAACTTTGGCGTCATGATCGCAGCAGAAGCAGTCGCACTTAAAAAGTTGGCCGCCTCCGCCGACCCGGAATTGGTCGTGCGCGCGCTCGCCGGGCGCGAGGACGGTTTCGAGGAGCTGGTGCGAAGGTATCAGCGCCCCATCGCCGCATACGTCTATCGCATGGTCGGCGACTACGACGCCGCGCTCGACCTGACGCAGGAAGTCTTCATCAAGGTTTACGGGTCGCTCGTGCGCTACCGACCGGAGTTCAAGTTCTCGACGTGGATTTACCGCATCGCGCACAACGCCGCGGTTGACCACCTGCGCCGCGTGGGCAGCGCGCGCGAGGGCGAGTTGGAAGTCGAGTGCGAGGACGGGCACACGTTCGAGAAGCCTCTGGCGAGCACGTCGCCCACGCCGGAGCAGGAGACCGAGCGCGGCGAGCGCCGGGCCGAGATCGAGGAGGTCGTCGCGCAACTTCCCCACGCGTACCGCGAGCTGATCGTGCTCCGGCATTCGCACGACCTCTCCTACGACGAGATCGCCGAAGTGACCGGGCTGCCGCTCGGCACGGTCAAGAACAGAATCTTCCGCGCGCGCGAGGCGATGCGCGAACTTCTCGTGGCGCGCGGCATCACGGGTGTTTGAGGCTCGGATGTCGGAAGTCTCGAAGTTGGGGCCGCGGTGCCCGCAGACGACTCTGACTGCCGCCTACCTCGACGGCGAGTTGGACGCGCGCGCCTCCTTTGATTTTGAAGCCCACGCCCGCGCGTGCCCTCCCTGCTCCGAAGCCCTGCGCGAACAGCGCCGCCTGCTCTGCCTGCTCGACAACGCGTTCGACCGGACCTTTGAAAAGCGCGTCGCGCTGCCCCGCGACTTCACGCGCGAGCTGACGGCGCGCGCGCAGAACGACATGAGCGGCGTGCGCGCCCGCGGCGAGCGGCGGCGGGCCGTGAAAATCTGCGCCGCGCTCGGCGTGGCCGCGTTCGCTCTCCTCGGATTCACCGCGCTCGACGCCGCGGTCGCGCCCGCCCTCGGCGCGGCGCGTGCGGCGGGCGGGGCGCTCGCCGTCGCGGGCCGCGCAGCCGCGGGCGCGAGCGCGGGCGCGGGGCTTGTGCTACGTGCGGTCGGCGGGAAGCTGGCCGCCGAGTCCGTGCCGCCCGCGCTGCTGCTTCTGGTCGCGCCCGCCGCGGCGCTCGTCGTGCTGCTGCTACTCATCAGCGCGTACCACCGCGAGGGCGCGCGCGACTGAGTAACGGAAAGTTTGATGGCCGTGCTGCCCGGCCAGCCCCGTCGGAAGTGTCACGAGAGACGGGCGCTGGCCGTTCGTTGCATCATGAATGTTTCTGTCGCATGTCGCCGCGTCGAACCCGTCTCCGCCGTCTCCGAGACGAGACGGGCGGCGCGCGCCTCATCGCTTCTCGCCTGCGCCGCGGTGACAATCCTACTGTTGCTGCCCGCGTCGCTCGCGGCGAACGCGCAGGAAACGGCGGCATCGAAGGCGGGCGACGAGCTGGTCGTCGAGGGCGGGAGCGACGTGTTCGGGATGGGGCGCGACGTGCGCGTGCGCGGCGAAGTGAAGAACGGCGTCATCGCGTTCGGCGGCGACGTGATCGTCGAGGGCCGCGTCGGCGGCGACACCGCGGCCATCGGCGGCTCGGTCATCCAGCTCGACGGCTCATACGTCGGCGGCGACGTGATGGTGATCGGCGGCGAGTACCGCCACGCGGAAAAGGCGGGGCGCAACCCGGCGAGCTGGACGATGATGATCGCGGGCTACGAGCAGGAGTTGAGAGACCTGGCGCGCGACCCGGCGACTTTGCTCACGCCGCAGCTCACGGTCTCCTTTGTCGGCTGGCGCTTGCTCGCCGTGCTCTTCTGGTTCGTCGTCTCGATAGCGATGACGGCGGTCACGCCGGGCGCGATCAGTCGCGCGGCGGCGCGGCTGCAACTGACGTTCGCGCGCGTCGCCCTCATCGGGCTGGTCGGCGCGCTCGTCGTCGGCCCCGGCGTCGGCGCGGCGCTCCACTACCTGCCGCCCGCGCTCGGCGCGCTCGTCGGCGTGACGGCGCTCTT
>Ga0070740_10003288_pt1 | contig 17431 bp, 9 predicted proteins | sample Coa_R2_FD_67286 | JGI IMG/M metagenome (GOLD analysis project Ga0070740, IMG submission 67286) | Surface soil microbial communities from Centralia Pennsylvania, which are recovering from an underground coalmine fire - Coalmine... | ecosystem: Environmental > Terrestrial > Soil > Unclassified ... | reverse complement strand
GCCAGTGATATCTGATACAGGCGTACCGGCGCTACTTGTCAGTTACAAACAGTTTGTGACGAGTTGATCGCTGGCCCTCTAGGAACTTTGTTGAAATAGGTACCAGACTTCGTGCGGTTGGGGTTGTCACAGCATCCATAAGGGTATGCAGGGGGAAGAGCGAATTCAGGACGGGATGTTCAGCTATGTTTCTCTGGAGCAGCCCAGAGACGATCTCGGGGCCATCTGAACCCCCATTAACACTGCCCAGAAGGCACTTTCAAACAAATCTGAACCGGAATGCCGCACAGATTCCCAAAAAACACCCAGTGCACATGCCTATTTCAACAAGTCTCTAGAGCATTTTTCCCTATGACTGTATCCCAAAGCACAGGCGTCATTCTGAACTGCATCGGGGCGATTTTTGCGTGTTGGAGCGACGGACGAAAAATCCCAATCAGCTTTTGGCTTGAGGTTCTTCTCCTCTTCCACTTTACGATGTCAGGGACCGGGGCGTCAGGATGGCTGCGGATATAACAATAAACATAAAAATGGCTGCGCCGTATGTGCGCAGCCATTGCCCTTTTCGTATTGCCCCAGGCGTTAATAAAGCCGGAAATTCACATCAACAACCACACGCACGGCCACTGGATGTCCCTGATACATCGCCGGCTTGAACTTATATTGCCTGACCGCTTCGATGGCCTTCTCATCCAGACCCATACCCAGATGCCTCACTACCTGAATATTCTGCGGATTGCCGTTGGTATCGACGATCAACTGTATCGAGACCGCGCCCGTATACTTCTCCCGGCGCGCCTCATCTGTAAATTCGGGATCGACTGCATGAATGACCTGCGGCGCAGCCACGCCTCCACCAACGCTCATAACGCCGCCGCCAAATCCACCACCGCTACCTGGCCCAACGCCATTACCATGTCCGGAACCGAGCCCACCACCTAAGCCCTGACCAAATCCCGAACCGCCGCCGCTGCCCTGCGAAGCCAGCGCAATCTGCGGAGATTGAGGAAGCCCGACATTGGGCATATTGCTGTCCGGAAGTTTTACCGCCTGTGGAATAACAACAGAGGGCGCGACTGCCAGCTTGGGATGATCGATTCGCAGTATCTGAGGCGGAGCTACCTGTGTTTTCGCAATTTTCGGCAGATGTCCCTTGCTGGGCTCGACGATTTGATGCGCACCTCCGCCGCCACCTCCTCCCATCGGTTTAGCTGTTGGCATGGTGACAGGGATAAAAGGCTTAATGTCAATCGGCGTAACAGCAGCCTTCGGAGTGAGAACCGCATGCGAACGTGCCTGCAGCGTGACCCACACGATCAGTGTAATTGCGCCTACGTGCGTGGCAAAGGAGAGGATACTGGTGGCGGGACCGCGTCTGACCCTGAGCGGATCGGCCACCGCAACAGGCCTTGACGTCAAGACGAGTGGAGGCTGCTTCTTCGGAAAGATGGCATCACTCAGATTGGAGAACAACGATCTCCAAACGGAAGTATCGGTTTCCAGTAGCATGCTCCGCGACAGCTCAACAGCGCAATTCTCGCCCGAATTAAGACTTAAGTTCGTTAATACCAGATTGCCCATATCAATTCGCCGGCAGGCAGAGATTCCGGCGCCTCCTCCCTGGTAACCGCATTCAGCAATTGTTTCTCGTTCGCTACCATATGCCCTTATCGCTTCCAGTGAGCTTTTGCCCCACTACTGCCGCAGTGGCAAGCCACGGCAATAAACCTAGACGCGCGCTGCTTTGTAATTCCCTTTTGCGCAGCAATCCACCCAGCTGTGAGCCATAAAGCGAAACAGACTGCGGCATAATCGGAACGCGCAGAAATTCTTTTGCGTAGTAAACCTGATCCCCGCCAAAACGGGCTGCAGTTGTAACAAGACGAGGTAAATCAAGGCCTTCGCCGCGGTACTTTTTCACGTAATCGGAGACGATAACCAGATATGTCGCAACGCCTTCCCATATGCCGGCCTCCGTCGCTGAAACATGCAGATCGGCATAATCAATAACGTCAGCTTCTACCAGCGCTGCGGAGTCAAGAATGTCACACAGTCGGAAATAAAAATGCCGGTACATGCGCTGCAAAGTCGAGATCATCAGGCGGTCAGAAATCGCGGGGACGCGAAATGCCTTGCCTTCAATTTCAACTGATCGTGAGCGGCCAGCAAGCCGCGAGGCCAGATATATCTGTTCCCCCGTTTGTCCCAGGCGGCCCATGTGGACCTCAACGGCCTCAGGCAGACCTGGGACCATGAAGTTCCATTTACATGCCAGTCGATCTCCCCAGCTGCGCGGCGCGATTTCAGCTTGAAATCGCCGCTTCATGAGCTCGGAAATTTTTTCTGCATCAGCGTTCGTATACAGATCGAGATCGCTGCCGAGATCGGGCCAGTGATCAAGTGATTTGATCACCGTCACATCATGCCCTTCCTCTTCAAAGGCAGCGCAGATCGCCTGGAGAAAAGAAATCGCATTCCGGATACGCCCCTGTTCAGCGGCCAGCGCTTGTAACGTCCATTCGATGCGAAGATCGTCTTCTGCAGCCCGTGTAATACCCAGAAGTACTTCGAATGCTCGGATCATTACATGATTCGAACTAGCCAATGCCGATAAGTCATCAAAGTTATACTTATTAATTTTTGACACCTTCTCCACAGCCAACGCTGAGATTTCTGCATTCGCTCCTGATTCGGGCAACAGTAGCTGAGAAAGAAGGATCATCGATTGTTTCGATACCCGGGAAACGGAAGACTTCGTCATAATTCGAGAGCTGTCCTTGTTGTTATTGGGGAGACTGCTGCCCAGATGATGGAACAGCCGGCCTGTCCTGAGATTGCGGCGCAGACTCATTGCCGCGCCGTTTCAGTTCAATCGGGCCGGTCTCCCGGCGTCGCGTTTCAGCATCCTGATCGATTCGGGTGTCCACCTTCTGATCGCTGTTGGCTGCAACAGCAACCAGATGCTGCCCCTCGGCTTCGCTTTGGGTTGCCAGACCCACGCGCGCGTTTGCATCATCCGCTTTTTGTGCTCGCTCGTAGAAAAACTCAGCCGTTTCCAGATCGCCATCCTTCTCTGCAACATAACCAAGATTGTTGAGAGTAAATGCACTGTACGGATCGAGTTTGTACGCATCGATAAAATCCTGACGCGCCGCGCGCCAGTCATTACGATTTGCGGCTGATACTCCGCGCACCGTCAGCATGGCAGCGCGTACTTTCGAAGCATCTCCGCCTTCAATATGTTTCTTCAGTCTTTGTGCGCTCTCTGCCGCCATCTCGCTAACAGGCTTCCCCCGCCATTCGTGGTTCAACGTCACCACGACCGGCTCAGTTGAGCGCGCGCTGGCGGCAGCGTCGTAATATCGTAGCGCCTTGTCATAATCCCCCAGTGCCTCCTCGGCGACACCCAGATTATTCAATGTAAAGGTGTTTCTAGGGTCCAGTGTGAGCGCTTCCTGCAAAAGTTGCTCTGCTTCGGTATTCCGGTTTTCCGAGAGCATTTGGACAGCTTCAACATTCAGGCGATTCACTCGCATGGGCCCTTCTTTCAAAGCCCCGAGTGCGTACCGCATAGATTTGCCCTCCAGTGCTTTCGCGCTGCTGCGGTCAACATATGCGTCGCTGCCCTGCTCCGCTGCCAATGCATAAAACTTTTGTGCACGGTCCAGCTGGCCCTGAAGCTCAGAAACGTAGCCAAGATTGTTCAAAGTGAAGGGATCAGAGGGATCGTAAAGATATGCCTTGTAAAAGATGGCCTCGGCCTTATCGTACTGATTTTTTCTGACGGCTTCCACGCCTTCGCGATTCAGACGCTGAACAGGAGTCAGTTCACTATGTCTGGGGATGGTAATCTTCAGGTCGCCGGCCCATAGGCTCTGAATGGCAGAACCAGTGATGATTCCGATGGCTGCCAGCAAGCCTAACTGTGTTCTGAACATTTTTTGTTTCTTCACTATTACATCCAGCCCCTACTCTATGGGATAGGGCTATGCAAGCAATCAATTTGATGCACAACACAGACATATGTTGCCTTGTGAAACACCTGGAAGGTACGTCGAGAATTTGAGTCCCCGGAATAGATTTCTCTTTTTGCATGCACCATCCAGACCAACCAGACACGACATTCATACATCAAACAATTGCTGAGTTTTTCACAGCAAGGATATGGAATGGTTCGTTTGATCGCGGCTGTTATGTTGAGCAGTTTGCCCTTTGCCCAACTGTCATTCGCAGATGCGAAATCAGATCAGGTTGCTGCTCGCCAGTTTGCCTCGAATACTGACGGCACGTCAGGAGATTTGCCTTCGCTGCCACCCGCGCCTCGCGGAAAAAGCACAGTCATAGGCGGCTCGATTCGTGATGTCGACCCTGTGCTTGACCGATTGACGCTAAATGTCGCAGGCAGTGATCACACTATGAAGATCCTGTTCGATGAACGCACGCGCGTTTATCGCGATGGCGTGAAGACTTCCCTTCGCGATCTGCGGCCCAACGACCACGCTTCAGTTGAGACGGTGCTTGATGGAACAAGCGTGTTCGCGCTCAGCATTCATATGCTGTCGCATTCCCCTGAAGGCGAATGTCAGGGGCAGGTTTTAAGCTACAACCCTGCGACCGGTGAACTGACCGTAAACGATATCCTTTCGCACGAACCTGTGAAATTGCGGGTACGTCCCGGAACAACGGTCACACGCGAGGGCCAGACGAACTTTTCGGGGCCAGCCAGTTTTTCGGATCTCGTAAATGGGGTGTTGGTCTCCATCAAATTCAAACCGGATAATCAGGGTCACGGCATTGCCGATAAACTTGCCATTCTCGCGACTCCCGGTGCCGCGTTTGTATTCAATGGCAATGTCGCATTCCTTGATCTGCACTCGAACCTGCTTGTGGTCACAGATCCTCGCACCGATACAAAGTATTCGATTTCATTTGACCCGGCCCGATTTCCTGAAGCCGGCAGCCTTCATGAGGGAGCACACGTGAGAGTGACGGCAAAGTTTGACGGCAGCCGGTACGTCGCCAGCGCAATTACGGCAGAATAAGTTCCTGACTGCACAGGAAAGTTAAATTAGATTCAGTGCTGAAGAATAGACGCGATTTTCTCAAGGACTGTACTGCATCTCTTTCTGCCTTCGCTTTTAAGAAGATAGCGGGCGACGCAACTCTCCAAGCTGCATATCGCACGCCCCGTTCTCTTGAGCGATATATTGATGCGTTACCGATTCCCCCAAAATTAGCGCCGGAAGAAACGCGCAACGACAAAATCTCATATCGGATTCGTATGCTGGAATTCCATCACCAGCTGCATTCTCAGCTCCCTCCAACAAGGCTATGGGGATACGAAGGTCAATATCCCGGCCCCATTATCGAGGCTCATCGCGGTAAGCCGATTACTATCGAATGGGAAAACCATCTTCCAGCTCAGCATCTTTTCAAGGTTGACCCGCATGTACATGGAGCGATGCCTCCAGCGCCAGCCGTCAGGACCGTGCCTCACCTTCACGGCTCGCGTACCCGATCAGAAAGCGATGGATTGCCTGAAAAATGGTTTACGCCAGGGCAATCAGCGCGCTACCTGTATCCGAACAATCAAAAAGCCGCAACGATGTGGTATCACGATCACGCAATTGGCATTACGCGCTTAAATGTGTACGCAGGACTCACAGGCTTTTTCTTCCTTCGCGATGATGCAGAGCAGCGCATCGGCTTGCCTGCAGGCGATTACGAAATCCCCCTGCTTCTCCAGGACCGCACGCTGGATGATCAGGGACAGCTTGTCTACTCGCCAACGATTGAGAATGGCACTAAGCTCCCACCCGGCGTCTGGGGGCCGGAATTTTTCGGTGACCTTCCGGTCGTGAATGGCGCAATTTATCCATACCTCGAAGTTGAGCCGCGTTGCTACCGGCTCCGCGTTCTAAATGGCTCCAATTCGCGTTTCTTCCATCTTTTTCTGAATCTTGCAAAGCGTCCGACCGACATACCTTCGCTCGTCACGCTTCAGCAGATAGGAACAGATGGAGGCTTTCTTCCAAAACCCGCGACATTGAACAAGTTGCTACTGGGCCCTGCAGAGCGCGCAGATATGATCGTGGATTTTTCCTCGTTTGCAGGGAAAAGCATTACCCTGTCCAATGACGCTCCATCCCCATTTCCCGGATGGGACATGATGAATGCACATCATGCCCCGCTTTATGAACTGATGCAGTTTCGAGTGAGCCTTCCACTCCGCGGAAAAAACAAGGCATTCAGCATCCCAACGGCCATGCCCTTTCAGAAGCTGGATGAGAGCGCATCTATCGTCACGCGAGATTTTGTTCTGTTGGAGCGCATGGACGGCAAGGGGCAATCATTAGGAGTACGGATTAATGACAAAGGGTATGACGATCCTGTGACTGAATTTCCGAAGCTCGGTTCAACAGAAAAATGGCGTTTTATTAATACTACCGATGATGCCCATCCGATGCACTTACATCTTGTGCAGTTTCAGATTCTGCAGCGGCAGGGATTCGATCCTGTCGCTCTGAGTAAGGGCAAAGTGTTGCCGATTGGAATACCCCGTCCGCCTCAGCCGAACGAAGCAGGATGGAAAGACACAGCCGTTGTCAGCCCAAATGAAGTGCTTACAATTCTTGTCCGGTTTGAAGGCTACACCGGACGCTATGTCTTCCATTGCCACATGCTTGAGCATGAAGACAACGACATGATGCGTCCCTATGAAGTCATCGCAGATGAACCTAAGCAGCGGAAGCAGTCTCAGGGGTAGAAACGGCCGTAAGCTCAGCTCCGCCTGCTGGCCTAAGAAGCGGCCAGTCTTTGCGCAATACATAGTCGAGCCACGTCCCGGCAATCTGTGAAGTCAGAATAGCGGCCAGAACCAGCGTTGTATAAAACTTCGTACTGATAATGCCAGCATCAAACGCCACGCTGGCGAGAACAATGCCGGGACCGCCACGCGCATTCGTTGTAATGGCAAGGTTAATCAGATCCAGGCCGCGAAAGCCCGCAAACCGTCCGGCAAGTGAAACGGAAAGTATCTTGATCACGCAGCTTCCTACAATAAATGCTGTAACCATCCACAGAGAAAAACCCTTAATCAGATCAAGCTTCAATCCGACAATGGCAAAGTAGACAGGAATAAAAAACGCAAAGGATACTTTCCCGATTGCATCCAGAGCCTCGGCAAAAAGCCTGCGCTTCTTGTGTACTACAGCAAAACCGGCAAGAAACGCTGCAAATACCAAACTGACATCGAGGGCCCCGGCAATCGCGCAATACCCCAGCAGGACGGCAATAGCGTAACCAACAGGAGAATACTGCGCCATCACATTGAACCGCGCCTTATTGATCCGCTTCACAATTTTAGGAAGCACCGTCAAGCCAAGCGCGAAAAACACCACGGTCGCAATCAGGTGATATGACATCTTCCGTGGATTCAATACACTCTGACCTGCAACTGCAGTGGCAATCGCAAGCGCCAGCCAGAGAACAATATCCTCAAGCACCGCAACACCAAGCACCAGCCGCGCAAATCGCGTGTGAAGTATCTTCAGGTCGGCAAAAATTTTGGAGACCACTGGAACCGATGTGACTGCAACACCCACAGCAAGCACAATGATGAGCGAGATCCGATTCCCGTGCGGACCTGCAAGCGAAGGACGAATAAGCCAGGGACCGAGCGTCAATCCAAGCAGAAACGGAATCCCCGTGCCCACAATCGTCAGCCAGCTTACCTCGCGTCGTTCATCTTTGCTAAACAACTGTCGTGTCTCCGCGCCTGACAGAAACATCAGCAGCAAAAGACCAAGCCAGTAGACAAAACTCAGCACAGAGCCGTGGTCAGCAACCTTCATCACGTTTCCGACAGCCGGCAGCCGCCCCATTAGTGCAGGACCGAGAACAATTCCCGCAAGAATTTCGCCAATAACTTTCGGCTGCCGCAATTTAACGAATAAATAGCCCAATAATTGGGCTAACCCAACAAGCAGCAGTAAAACCAGAAGGACTGAAGACAAATCCGAATTCGACACGTTGCGCTCCTAGCAGTTCTTTTACGGTCCCATACTGGTTGGCGTGCATGGATCATAGCCGAGAGACTGTGAAGTAACAGGGCTCGGCGGGGTCGGCGGAGTGGCCCACGGAATCTGATTAAAATCAAAAAAGTCTAACAGATTGGGCTGTGCCGCATCGCGCGCAGTCAGATGTGCATTGCTGCCGATAAACCGGTTCTCGACAAATTTGATTACCGCGGTATGGTCCATCGGCGTATGCGAAACATAATGTTTTCGTGTGAACGGCGAGATGATGATGTTCGGCAGTCGGAAACCAAGCTGCGCGGCAAAGCCCTGGGTTGCCGCCGCATCTCCGGCATTGGCTCCGGGATCGGTCGTTAATAGATCGCAATTGTATGTTGGTGTTCCGCCAGGAGGCACGCAAGGGTTGTAGTTATCAGGGTTCACCGCAATTTGTGAAATATCCGGAATCGCGCCAAGCAGAGGATTTGTGTTGTCATTCGAATGGCCCGGCACCGGCGGCACGTGGTCGTAAGGGCCTCCTCCTTCGTCATAGCTGAGGAAGAAGACAGAATCCTTCCACGCATGGCTTGTCATGAAAGCATTCACAATCTTTGCAACCTGGGCCTGTCCGGTCAAAATAGACTGACCTGATCCGGGATGCTCGTCATTGTTTGCATATCCCGCCTCAATAAAAGCAAAACTCGGAAGTGTTCCGTTCGTCAGATCAGTAAAGAACTGCGATATTGGAGCAATGTGATCCGTATCGATGCAGAATGAGTTTGTGGAATCACCTACTACGCTCGATGATTGTGTAGGAGGCGTGCAGGGTGTGCCAGTAGGATTCTCATACAAATATTGATACGAGTACGACAAACTGGAAAAATCTGTAGCAGGATACGCTTTGCTGGCTGAAGTCAGGCAATCATCCTCGTCCAGACAGAAACCCTGCGTGACCGTGTAATAAATCTTCCAGGACACCTTGGCCGTATCTAATTCCTGAAAAATATTTGAAATATTGAGCTGATTTGGCAAATGGTCGTCATTGCCGGGATCTTTCACAAGGCCCTGGGTCGTACCTCCAGTAAATGTGGCGATACGATTGGCTATGCTTTTGCTGGATACCGGGGAGAACCAACGGTCCGACACAGCAAACTGTGACGCCATGTAGTAGTAGTAGTTCAGGAAATCCTGATCGTAATAGCCCATGGCTCGTTGGCCGGCTGTATCCGTAAAGTTACCGGAGCATTTTCCTGAGGCAGCGCAGCTCTTTGCGAATCCTTCCGCGTTGTGCACAAAGCCGTCCATCTTAATCTGGCGCGCCGTTGAAAAGTCGTAGCGGTTGACATCCCCATAACTCGCCAGCCAATCAGAGCTCTCGTCATCCACGCAGGTGCTTTTCAATTTGAAGAGCTGGAACGACTGACCTTCATCATTCTCATTGCTGATTGTGCTGAGCTTGTCATCAATTCCATCCACATCATATTCTTTGCCATCATCACCTACGCTGAAGCCATTTGTTTTGCGATAAGGATTCAACATGCCGAAATAGCTGTCGAAGGTGCGGTTCTCCTGCAGCATGAAAATCACATGGTCAATAGATTGAATCGAGCCCGGAGGATCCACAGTCACCGTCGTGCTCGCTGAAATACTGCCTCCAGCGCCTGTTGCTGTGGTTGTGTAAATGACCGTCGCAGTCGGACTTACCGCCTGCGTACCCCCATTTGCTGGCAGTGTGTAGCTGCTCCCATCGGAACCGGTCACTGTCACTTGAGTGGCGTTTGTTGCTGTCACGGTCAGCGTGGATGAATTGCCTTTGATAATCGCAGTTGGGTTTGCCGTGATGCTTACAGTTGGCGGAGGCGCCGCCGTTATGGTAACCGTAGCATTCGCTGAAGCGCTTCCTCCCGGACCAGTGGCCGTTGCCGTATAAGTTGTGGTTTTGGACGGAGTAACCGTTTGCGTTCCGCTGGGCGCTATCAACGTGTAGGTGCTGCCGTCAGACCCGGTAATCGTCACTGCAGTCGCATTCGCAGAAGTGATGGTTAATGTTGATGAGCTACCCGCTGGAATGGATTCAGGGCTGGCGGTAATCGTAACCGTAGGCGGTGGGTTCGGAGTCACCGTTACTGTCACTGTTGCTGTTGTACTTCCACCTGCTCCGGTTGCTGTTGCCGTGTAAGTGGTCGTCGCAGCGGGTTTTACGGCTTGTATTCCGCCGGTTGGTTGCAGCGTATAACTGCTGCCATCGGATCCGGTTATTGTCACAGTAGTTGCGTTCGTCGCCGTTACTGTCAAAATGGATGAACTTCCCGCAGTGATCGAAGTTGGACTGGCCGTAATCGTCACGGTAGGGGCTGGATTAGACGTTACCGTCACCATCGCTGTTGCCGTAGTGCTTCCACCCGCCCCGGTTGCTGTTGCCGTATAAGTCGTCGTAGCTGCCGGCGTCACTTGCTGCGTTCCGCCATTCGTCGGCAGCGTATAAGAGCTGCCGTCTGAACCGCTCACCGTCACTGACGTTGCGTTCGTCGCTGTCACCGTCAGAGTGGACGAACCTCCAGGCAGGATCGAAGTAGGATTCGCCGTGATCGTTACAGTAGGAACCGGCGCTCCCGCAACCGTTACTGTTGTTGTTGCGGAAACCTTACCTGCCGCTCCGCTGGCAGTAGCTGTGTAGGTAACGGTGGCAGCCGGTGTAACATTCAGCGTGCCTCCGCTGGCCGGCAGCGTATAGGAACTGCCGTCCGAGCCGGTTATAACGACGGAAGTCGCATTTGTAGCCGTCACCGTCAGAGTGGACGCGCCTCCTTCCGAAATTGAAGTCGGATTAGCAGTGATTGTGACCGTAGGCGCTGCCGGCGGTTTGTGGCCACTGCTGAAGATGCCGCATCCGGCAAGCAACAAACATAACGACAGGCCCGATACTGCCCCTGTTAAAAGCCTGATTCTGGTAACGAGCCAACCAACATTCACCTTCAACAAGGTGTTCCTCCCTGCAAAGCCCTCAGCATGTGGACACAACATTGCTAAACCATCCGCTACGACGCACCATCAGCCGGAAAGCAAACTCATATGTCGTTTTCAAGCATTGCACCTGGTTGATAACTATCCCCATCCAGGTGCCCTGTTGGGCTTTCTGACCGGCGCCAAATGCGCGCCTCGGCAAACTTTTCTTTTTCGTTATTTGTTTTTTGGTCGACTCCGGCTGCATGTCCGCAATCTTCGTGCACAGTGTCATGCGCTGGATGCGGCTTCCCGTCAGATTGCAGCACGTTCGAAAGCAAGCGAAGACGGCGCCGTTTCGGAAGAAAACCATTGCGGCGAAGAGCACGCTTGTAGTGGTTAAGCTCAAACCAGCGCAGATAGTTGCTGACTACGCTAGCCATCGTCATCTGCACGCCGGCTGCATAGTTGTGCTGGGCCATCCGTCGCTGCAATTCTTCAGATAGCAGAATGGCAATAAGCTGTTCCGCCAGATCAGCTGCATCGCCTCTTTTGTAGAAGCGAATAGCCATGTTCTCGTCCGTCGCCATGTCACGAAAATCGGAGATGTCAGCGCATACGATCGGCACTCCGTACTCACATGCCTGATGCGCCGGCCCGCTCGAACCGGTTGCTGAATCGTAGGGCATCACCAGGACTGAAGTTGTACTGAAAAGTTCTGGGATATCGTCTTCGGGAACATATCCCCGAAAATCAATTGGCAGATCAGCGGGCTGCGCAGCGCGTATGGATTCCCAGTACCCCGCCTTTGTGTGATGATTGGCTCCTGCAATGACCAATCTGGCATTTGGTACTTTCTTCAGAACGATGGGAAACGCCTCCATCAGTGTTTCCAGCCGCTTGTAGGTACCCCAATGCCCTATCGCGAGAATACGGAGATCCGGATTGCCGCGTCTCGAAAAATCAGGAGGAGATGGAATCGTCGTCGCAAATGTTCCATGCGTGCCCAGCAGAACATTGCGCGCTGCATATTTCTTCGCAAGGGTCCGGCGATAACCCGAAAGCAGCACAGATACGGAATGCGCCTTCAGCAACGCTCTTGTCGCAATGTCCGTGCCCAGGCGGTACAACCTTTCCTGCCGCACCCCTGCGGCTGCAAAATCAACATGCTCAATAATGTGGTGCAGAGTAATATGCGTGTAATATCCGGAAGACCGCATGAGAGCGGGGGCGGATAAACCGGCAAATGCGGCAAAAGGATTCTCGGGCGTGGCAAAGCTCGAGAACACCAGATTGAACCAGACAATATCGGGCTTTAGTTGCCGGATTATCCTCAACAGACGCACAGGCGTCGCCATGCTGTTGAATTTCCAGCAGCGAATCACATTGAAGCCTGGCAACTCTTCCTGCTGTCTGGCGTTAATTGGTTTCCCGTTTCCGTCCGTTGCAAATTCATAATCGGTCAGCTCATCGGCAAGGATGGTCAACTGGATATTTGGATGGCGTTGCAGCTCTCGTGCAATGTGGAATGCATATTCATTTAACTGCCTTCCGCTGGGGGGAAATGTCGCAACTAAGCAAATCTTCATAGGGCCCGGCTCTCAAAATAATGTGATGCTTATATAGGGTTTGAACTGTTGGTTATTCCCACCCGGAAAGTTGAAGAAGCTCTCCTGCCGGAAGCCCGCCGAAAAACGGATCGGGTACTGCAACGAAATTTCTCCTGTCTCATCATTGAATTTGCGGTGGAACGGCATGGCATAAGAAACGGCAAATCCGCTTTGCACTGCGTCGTAGACGTGAAAACTTCGTGTGTTGGAATAAGCTGCGGAGAAGTCCACATTCCAGTTATGGGCGAGTTTAAAGTTAACGCTCCCGCTCGGACGCAGGTTCTGCGCGATTCCTGAGTTTTGCCCAAAGACTCGCCATGCTCGCAGGTCTTCAGCGATGGCTCTGGCCTTGAAACGGTCACCGAACCTGCGTTCCAGACCTATATAGGAAGATGTGAAGTAATTCTCGTATTTCATCGGGGTGAACAGCTGATCTGTTGATCCCCATCCGGTCACCAGAGCAGTCTTGCCCCATGGCGCCCCAACGCGAAAGTCAATTGCTCCTGTTAAAGTCTGCGAATGCTGATCGCTTTCAGTAAATGGTCCTGATTCGCGGATCACATAGCCGCTCGCCGAAATCACATTAAAAAAGGAGCTTGTAGACATATAGGTGAACACGCGAAACAGATTCTGGTTCATCGCCACCGGAGACTCCGAATCACGACGTACTGTGCTTTGCAGGCCCGCATTGAACGTCACCACGTTCGAGCCAAAACGAAGCGTGGGATTCACGCCGAAATTAAACGTGTAGTCATTGGTGTTCCGATTCACAATCGAGTTCGTGCTCGGCACAGATATTTCGCCCTGCGCGTTGCGGACCTGGAAAAACCCTCCGGGCGCGGGCAGAGAGCCGAGATGCAGATGGTATGCGACTGTCCCTTGCGTCTCAAGAGAAGAACGCGGAGGCGGCAGGAGCGATGTATCGGAGCTGGAAACAGGAAATGGCGCATCCAGTTTCGCGTCCAGAACATAGACAGTTGAATCTTCAAAGATCGGTTGAATCGAAAAATCAGAAAGAAGGCTTACCTGCGGCGCTACTCTCCATCCTTCGTTGCCGCTCGTCTCCATCAATGCCTGTTCGGCTGTCGGATCTTCTCCTGCATTATCTGCTGCCTGTGCAAAGGCGGTAAGCGCCTGGACGTTCTGGTGCTCCTGCCTATAAACATTGGCTTTGGCAAGGAGATATTGATAGTTGGGTTCGCTGTCAGCCGAATTGCTGATGGCAGATAGCTCTCCCTGCGCTCTGACCGTATCTCCCAGCGCCAGATAATTGTTGGCCATGCCGATACGAACAGACGTTTCGGAAGCGCCTGCTTCCTGAGCGCGCTCCAGATACGTCTGTGACAGCTGGTAATCATGGAGCCCGCGGAAAACATCCGCAGCCTCGACCAGCTGCTCTCCTGTCGGAGGCATGGTTTCGCCGGCCTGGGCTTCCATTTGCGCCAACGCAATCTGCCTGGCGGCATCATCAGAATCGCCCTTATGCACCATAAGTTGCGCAATCGCCAGCCGCACTCCAACACGATTGCTGTCCGGCGCAGTCAGCGCATTCCGAAAGCGCTCCATCGCAGCGTTTTCGTCGCCAAGCGTGCTCAGAGCCTCTCCGGTAGAAACAAGTATTTCGCTCTGGCCGGATGGCGAAGTGCTCTCGGCTGGCATCTTTTGCGCGTGTTGCTCGGCCAGTTGCACATATTTAAGGGTCTGGTCTCTATCCTGCAGCTGCGCGTACGAGCGCGCGAGCAGCGCATACGTCAGAGCATTGTCAGGCGTCAGTTTCTCAGCAATAAGCAATTCATCAATCGCTTCGCGATATTGCCGTTGCGAATACAGCGTGCCACCCAGCGCAAAGTGCAGCGCGCCATCATTCGGAGTAAATTTCAGGGCCGCCCGATATTCATTCGCTGCTTTCGTCAGCATGCCTTCCCGTCCGTAAGCAGTCGCTCGAATCAGATGCACATGACGCGAATCGCCCATCTCATCTTCTGCCAGCCGCGCTTCCCGCAACGCAGCCTGGTTCCTCTTCATATCGAGGTTGGAATACGCAAGTCCCAGATGCGCTTCTCCGTTCTTCGGCTCACGCTTGATGGCTTCCTCAAAATCTGCCGCTGCCGCCTGCGGCTGATGTAGATCGTTAAGCATGTAGCCCCGATTCACATATGCCGTTACTACGTTAGGATCGCGATTCAGCGCCTCAGTGAAGCACTGACGCGCCAGCTCCGCTTCGCCCTGATGTTTATGCACATATCCAGCCAGCAGAGGAATATCAGGCTCTTTCGGCAACACAGACATGTATTGAGCGGTCAGCTTCAGCAACTCGTCATACTTCTCCAGATTCAGCAAGTCGTATCCGAGATAAACCACCACGTCCCTGTCTCTGGGCAGCACCTTGATTGCTTCCTGACCAACCTGCTCTGATTGCTGATAGTCTCCCTTGAAGCTCAGATATCTTTCTTTCTCCCGCAGGATTTGTGGTTCATGTTGCATATCGTTCGTGGAACGGCCTAGCCATGTGCCGGCAAGATCGAGGTTATGTGCCTCGATGGCTGCATTCATTCCGCCGGCAACGATCAGAGCATTGTTTGGAGCGAGACCGTAGCCTTTGCTATATGCCGCTTCAGCCTTGACGAAGTCGCGATGCGCTGTATACATATCGCCGAGCGCGAGGTAGGAAACATACAACGAGGGATAGGCTTGCGCCAGTCGCTGAAAATACTTCGCCGCAGCCTGGTCATCTCCCGCCGCACGCGAGGCATAGCCAAGCGAAGTAAGCGCAAAGCGATTCGTCGGATCCTTCGCAGTAATCTGCTTATAAACAGCAATGGCATCCTGTGTGCGGCCAAGCTTCATCAACAGATCGCCATCAAGCTGAAGATTATTGGTATCGTCGGCATTCAGAGCCAACGCTTCTTTCATGTCGTTCAAGGCGCTGTCCAGGTCACCCGAATGCATTTTGATCAGCGCCCTCAGCCGCAGAAACTGCCCCCTGTTTGGACCGCGATCATCCAGCGCGCCAATCTGTGATCGCGCGATATCAAGCTGCTGCCGGGCAGCGTCTGCATTTCTTAGGTTCTGGTAAAGCTGCATCAGGTTCATGTGCAGCTGTATGCCATAAAGCGGTCCCTCACTCGGACTTTGCGGCAGATGATTCAGCGCAGCGCTGTACTCCCGCACCGCATCCTCATCGTGTTCCTTCAATTGCGCTATCTGTCCACGAATAGCATGCAGCCGATAGTAATCAGGATCTATGCCTGCTGCCCGCTGCAGAAATGGATTCGCGCGCTCCATGGAGCCAGCAGCTATCTGCGCCTGTGCAGCAGAAAGCTGTAGCCCCATGTCCCTTGGCATGGCATCGGCAGCTTGCGCATATATCTTCGCGGAATCATCCAGCCTGCCATCAAGCTGATAGGTGTACGCCAGCTCCGCTTTCACATCTGGCGGAGGATTGCGAATGGCTCTGAGCGAAGCAATGGCTTCTTTGTAGTTTCCAGTTTCACGATAGTAACCAGCCAAGGATCGCTGGACATCGGGGCTATCAGGAGCGCGCCGCTTGGCCATCTCCAGATAACGGCTGGCCATATCCATTTGCTTCTGGTGCTGATACGAGAGCGCCAAAAGCAGCTCCGACCGCGCATTGGGCTGCATCCGTTCCGCTCTGCTTAAAGCATCGATAGCGGCGTTGTAATCTCCGGACCTCATGTAGAGATCACCCAGCAACAACGCGTCATCTTTGCGTTTGGGATCAGAGGAAATAACTTGTTTTAGTAAACGCTCTGCTTCATCTGTCTTTCCCATCGCGCTGTAAGTCTGTGCGAGACCAGAAAGGCCTTCCACCGACGAAGGGTTCAGGTGTAGACCCTTGTTATACGCATCCACAGAGAGCTGGGTTTTCCCGTCCAACCTTGCAGCATAGCCCAGCAGGAACCATAACTGCGGCTCATTGGGAGCAGCCTCTGCAGCACGTTGCGCGTATTCCACAGCCTGCGCGCGATCGCCGCGTTTCAGCGCCAGTTCCGCGGCATGCGCCAGGCGCGCATTTTGAATATTCGATCCCCAACCCAATTGTTGGCCTGAAGCTGCCGTCTGAGCAGGCTTTGCCTGGGGTTTTCCGGAGGCGTCCGTCCCCACATTATAGGTTTGCGCCTGGACCGTCCGTCCAAGCGCAATGATCAGCAGGAACACAAATTCAACATTCAGAGATCGATGTCTAGCAATCAACGGGTCACCGGACGAACTTTCTAATTTCAACGAATAACTTTCGATGCAAATCGCAAACAGTCAAACTAAATTTTGATTAGCTCAACTGACTTCAAACTGGTCCAACTAATCGCATAGTTCACGACTAGCCAAATGCTCCAGTTCAATCACCACTTCTCTGATGCAACTGGAAACTTTTAATCGAAACTTTCGATGCTGAAAAATCAGCTCGTGTTGGCTGCTTTGCTGAACCGGCCTAGCCGCAATTGCTAAGCAACCTGAATGTGAATTTTCTGAATCAAAATGCTTTCATGAGAGGGGACCTTTGCAACGCATAGACTCTTCCGCGCCGTCTAACCGGCCCGTTCCATTAAGCCTCATTTTTATGGCGGCACTTGCGGTCCACTTGCCGCTTCTTTTGATGAAGTTGCCGCTCAGGTCTTACGACACCAACTTCCATATTTTTTTCGCGTCCCACTATGTTCATCACTGGTTCGATCCCTGGAACCCAAAGTGGTATGCGGGTTTTTCACAAGCTACATATCCGCCATTGCCTCAGCAATGGGTAGCACTGCTGTCTCACATCACAGGTCTGGATATGGCTTACATGACCGTGCAGCTTGTTGCCATCCTGCTGCTGGTGCTTGGTGTCTATCGCTTCTCTTTACT
>Ga0070740_10003285_pt1 | contig 17438 bp, 15 predicted proteins | sample Coa_R2_FD_67286 | JGI IMG/M metagenome (GOLD analysis project Ga0070740, IMG submission 67286) | Surface soil microbial communities from Centralia Pennsylvania, which are recovering from an underground coalmine fire - Coalmine... | ecosystem: Environmental > Terrestrial > Soil > Unclassified ... | reverse complement strand
CGATTGACCCACGCGCCACTTCCCACCCTTTCATTATGCAATCCCGCTCTCGGCACCATTCTTGCCCTTGACGCTTGGCGCGCCCCGAGTCCACGGCGGGCGCCCAAACTGGAGGTGGTAGAGAATGGCTGAAGAGCGACGACCGACAATGGTGCCCACGTTGGGCTTGACCGGGGTGACGGTCAACGCGATGGCGTTGATCGCGCCGGGAGCCTTCCTGTGGATCACATTCGTGCTACAGGCCGGTTACGTATTTCCGTCGGGCCTGGCCATGTGGGCCGGCATCCTGGTGGCTCTGCTGCTCGCTTATGCCACGGCGCTTTCCTACTCCGAACTGGCCAAGCTTTATCCCGGAGCCGGCAGCTCCTATCTGTTCGCGGAGCAGGCCTTTTTGGGTAAGACGCATGCCTACAAGTTCGCACGTATCGCCAAATTCGTGATCGGCTGGGCCTCGCATCTCTACTACTGGGTATATCCGGGCGTGATGGTAGCCACGATGGGCGTCATGATTGGCTACATCGTGGGCAACATCTTCCCCAACGCGATCAATCCCGCCACGCCGGGACCGGTGTTCATGGCCCTGACCGCAGTGATTTTCTCCTACGCGGTCGCCTACATCGCCTTTCGCGGCGTGACCGGCTCGACGATGGTCAACATTGCGATCAACGGCATCCAGATCGTGGCGCTGCTGTTCTTCTCCGCCCTGGCAATCGCCTATCGGCTGTCCCATCCGGCCGGCTCGATGGGGCTGGCTCTGGACTCCTCGGGCAACGTGATCAAAAGCGTGATCCACTACGGTATCGGTGGCGATAACCCCTCGCATGCCGGCGCGCTGTCGGTCATCCTGCCCCACCGCTTTGACTGGGTGATGCTGCAGGCGACGATCGCGATTCTGCTGCTGGTCGGCTTCGAATCGGTCACCGCGCTGGGAGAGGAAGCGAAGAATCCCAAAAAGGACATTCCGCGCGGCGTGCTCCTGTCACTGACCATCCAGGGCCTGTTCTGCTACCTGATCGAGTACTTCGCCGCCAACTACTTCCTGAGCAGCGCCTACAGCCTGGCCGCGGCCAAAGGCTCGGCGGCGCCGATCGGCGACATGATGGTGCTGGTGGGCAACGCGATGCTGGGCGGGCACGGCCAGGCCTTCATGCTGGTTGAGGCGTTCACCGTGTTCCTCGCCCTGATCGGCACCACGCTTAGCTGCATCAACACCGGGGCGCGCGTGACCTACGCGATGGGCCGCGACGAGGAGGTGCCCGAGCACTTCGGTCTGCTGCACGGCGACACCCTGACCCCGCATCGCGCGATCTGGACTTTGGCGACGATTACGGCGGTGCTCGGCGCCTACGCCGCCATCTACTTCTTCGCCGGCGGCTCGGCGCCCGACGACAAGGCTATCGCGGCGCTGCCGCACAACATCTGGTACGCGGCGGGTATGAGTTCCAACGGCTACCTTTCCTCGCTGCCCAACGGCCTGCTGCTGGTGACACTGGTATCCAACTTCGGCACCTTCATGCTCTATGGGCTGACCAACATCATCTGCATGGTGGCCTTCCAAGAGCATCACGAATTCCACGGCTTCAAGCACATGGTGGTGCCGATCTTCGGCGCAGTAGCCAATTTCGCCTGCATGGCCTTTTACATCATCGGGCCCCTGGAGGGCATCGGCAGCGCCAAGGAACCGTTGATGGCGGTGGCAATCTCGGCCATTTGGGGCATCTACGGCGCCATCTACTTCGTACGCAACTCCCGCAAACGCGGAAAGGAAACTCTGGTGATGGCCAAGAGCGCCTGACTTGTAATAAAGCAGTGGACAGTTGAACGGCGGGCGGACCGCGCGCACACAACGCGGTCCGCCTGCTTTGACTTTCAAGCCCGCCGCAAAACTCAACAGCGGCGCGTGACCAGCGGGAAACCCAAATCAAGTGCCCGACAGCACCGAGCTTGCCGATTTCGAAGTCGCGCTGCTCTCCGATATCGGATGCGAGCGCTCCAACAACGAGGACTTCTGCGGTCATACAATCGAAAGCCCGCGCGAGGTGGTGCTGGCGGTGGCCGATGGCGTCGGCGGTTATGACGGCGGCGAGGTGGCCAGCCGGATGGCGGTCGAAGTCACGCTGGGCGCCTATCGCGACAGCGCGCCCGCGCTGGGTCCGGCCAAGCGCCTGTATCGCGCTGTCCAGCGCGCCAACATCGAAATTCACAACCGTGCGCTGGCGGTGCCTGAATTGCGCCGCATGGCGACCACGCTGACCTGCGCGGCGGTGGCCGACGGCGTCCTGCATGCGGTCCACGTCGGCGATTGCCGCCTGTACTTGATTCGCGGCGGCCGCATCCAGCAGATGACCAAGGATCACACGGTGGTCGGCGAGCGGGTGCGGCTGGGCCTGATCAGCGAGAAGGAAGCCCGCAACCATCCCGAACGCTCGGCGCTCAGCCGATGCCTTGGGCGCGAGTTGATTGCCTCGCTGGACCGCCTGACGATGCGGCTGCGGGCGGGCGATCGCGTGATCGTTTGCACCGACGGATTGCACGGGATGCTGGAGGATCACGAAATCGACCTGCTCTGCCGCGGCCGGGCGCCGTCCGATGCCTGCCGCCGGCTGGTCGATGAGGCCAACGCGCGCGGCGCCGCCGACAACGTCACCGTCGCGATGCTGATCGCGCGCAACGGCTCCACCAGCGCCGACTTGCCGAGCCCCGGATGGCGCGAGCGTTTGCGCGGACTGCTGCGGACCGGCCGTTGACCCGTTTTAAGCGGCGGTGATAACGTGCGCGCCCATACCACAGCTAAACCAGGCGGATAAGCGGTGCGCGAGGTCAGCGTCGGGGAGCACCTCGACCAATATCACATCACGGAGTTGATCGCGCGCAGCGGCATGGCATCGATCCTCAAGGCGATTGACACCGAAACCGGCCGCACCGTCGCCTTGAAGGTTCCCTATCCGCAGTTCGAGTCCGACGTGGTCTTCTACGAACGCTTCCGCCGCGAGGAGGCGATCGGCCAGCGCCTGGACCATCCCAACATCATCAAGGTTCTCACCCCGCGCCGCAAAAGCCGCATGTATATCGCGATGGAGTACGTCGAGGGCACCTCGCTGCGCGCCTTGCTGCGCGACAAGCGCCCCTTTGCCCCCGAGCGCGCGTTGAAGTATGCGCGCCAGGTGTGTGGCGCGCTGGTTTACATGCACGGACAGGGCGTGGTGCATCGCGACCTGAAGCCCGAGAACCTGCTGGTGACCGACGCCGACCAGATCAAAATCATGGATTTCGGCATCGCACTGGACGAAAGCGCGCGGCGGCTGACCTGGGCCGGCCTGTCTACCACCATCGGCACGCCCGACTATATGGCGCCCGAGCAAATCAGCGGACGGCGCGGCGACGCTCGCACCGATATCTACTCCTTGGGCATGATTCTGTACGAGATGTTGACAGCCAATTTGCCCTACGAGGGGCCCAACGTCTATGCGGTGATGAAGGCGAAAGCGTCGGAGGACCCGCAGCCCCCCAGCCGATGGGTGCCCGACATCGACCCCAGGCTGGAAGAAATCGTCCTGCACGCCATTGAACGCGCGCCGCGCAACCGCTACGCCAGCGCCCGCGAGATGCTGGCCGACCTGGAGGATCCCGCCCGCGTGCAGGTCAGCGGGCGCGCCTCTCAATTGCAGCCGCCCGCCAGTTGGAAACGCTTGCGGTCAGTGGTTATGACCGGAGTGTTTTTCGCCTCGCTGGCCGCCATCCTGGCCCTGCTCGTCTACCTGGCGCGCCGCTACCCCGCGGCGCCCGCGCGCACTCAGGGAGCTTACCGCGGTACCGTACGATGACTCTGTCACGCCATTATCTGATTCTTGTGCCGGCCGCCTCCCTTGCCCTGTGGCCGGCGGCCGTGCTCGCCGCCGGGCCAGGGGCCGGTGTCGAGCAATCGCTCAACCTGGCCTGGGTACTGGTGGCCGGCTTCCTGGTGATGTTCATGCAGCTTGGATTCGCGATGCTGGAGACCGGGTTCACCCGCGCCAAGAACGCCGTCAACACCATGGCGATGAATCTGGCCATTTATCCGATCGGGCTCATCGGCTTTTTCCTGGTCGGATACGGCCTGATGCTGGGTGGGGTGGGCCAGTACGCCTCGCTGGGCTCGGCGGCTATCGCCCATCACGAGTTGACGCTGCATCTTGGGGGCCGCAGCTTCGGCCTGGTGGGCCTGACCAAGTTCGGTTTGCTCAGCGTCGCCGGCGATCCCGGCAGCATGGCCATGTTCCTGTTCGCGGTGGTGTTCATGGATACCGCCGCGACCATCCCGACCGGCGCGATGGCGGAGCGATGGAAGTTCTCGGCGTTCTTCATCTACGGACTGTTCATGTCGATGTTGCTCTACCCGTTGTATGGCAACTGGGTGTGGGGCGGCGGATGGCTGGCGCAACTGGGCGTCAACTTCGGCCTGGGCCATGGCGAGGTCGATTTCGCCGGCTCTTCGGTGGTGCACATGACCGGCGGCGTCACCGCGCTGGCCGGTACCCTGGTGCTGGGCCCGCGCATCGGCAAGTTCCGCCGCGACCGCACCATCGGCGCGATGCCGGGGCACAATCTGCCGATGGCGGTGGCGGGCACGCTAATCCTAGCCTTTGGATGGTTCGGATTTAACTGCGGCTCAACCTTCGCCGCCTCCGATTCGCGCATCGCGCTGATCGCTGTCAACACGATGCTTTCCAGCGCGGCAGGCGCATTGTGCGCCTTGATGGCGATGTGGGTGCGCTACGGCCGGCCCGACATCGCAATTACCTGCAACGGCCTGCTGGGCGGCCTGGTCGCGGTTACCGCGCCGTGCGCGTTCGTGTCGCCATGGGCGGCGCTGCTGATCGGAATTGTCGCAGGCCTGATCACGGATTGGAGCGTGATCATGCTGGAGCGCCATCTGCACGTCGACGACCCGGTGGGCGCGATCGCCGTGCACGGCGTGTGCGGGCTGTGGGGCGCGCTGGCCGTTGGCATCTTCGCCGATGGCAGCTACGGCGCGGGATGGAACGGCGTGGCTGGCAGCGTGCGCGGCCTGCTCTTCGGCGATGCCGGCCAGTTCGTCGCCCAGCTAATCGGCGTTGGCGTCAACCTGATTGTGATCTTCACCCTGGCTCTGCTCTTTTTCACCATCGTCGAGCGCACCATCGGCAACCGCGTCGCCGCCGAAGTCGAATGGTCGGGTCTCGATACCCTGGAAATGGGCAGTGACGCCTATCCCAGGAGCTAAGCGCGTTCACAGCCGGCGCAGCACGCCCCACCATCGGCGCTCGCACCGATCCAGCGGAGTGTCGAAGGACAGATCGCAGTAAGCCGCGATCAGTTTGAAGACGCCCGATGCGCGTGCCGCAAGCTCCAGCAGTTTGGGTGTAGTGTAGCGCACCGGAACCAAGTCGCGCGTTTTGACCGTGCCCTCGGGCAAGCGAATCGTGCACTCCAACTCGTAAATCCAGGCGCTGGCGTGCCAGGCGAGGGGACGCAGAAACTCGCGCACGGCAATCGAAACGCCCCGATAGCGCACCTTGCGCCGGCGCCACAACCTGCGCCGGCGGGCGCCTTCAATGTCGTCGTGGCGGTCGATATCCACACAATACAGCCCGCCCTTGCGCAGCACCGCCGCCACGGATCGCAGATGGCTTAACAGGTCGGCGTTCTCCACGATCACGGGCAGCGTTTCGGACATGAAAAAAGCCGCGTCGAAGCCGCCGCGCATAAGCCTGAAGCGTTCGATCCGGCGCCGATAAAATTCCAGGTTGCGCTGCCCGGCGGCCTCCCTGCGTCCTGCCGCGATCATCGTCGGCGAGCGGTCGATACCAGTCACGGCGATACCCTGCGCGGCCAAAAGCTGCCCGTGCGGCGAGTTGCCGCAGGCGATGTCGAGCACGCGGCGGACCGGCCGCGCCAGATGGCGCTGCCACACCTGCTTGAGGAATTCGACCTCCTCTGCGATTTCATGCGGCTGCTCCATGTGCACCACCCGAAACAGGTCGGGGAATTGGTAGATGCTGCGCTCTTTCATTCGTTGCTCCGCACCGGCAAGTGGCAGCATCAAGTCTATAGCGAGTGGATTAGCGCGCAATCGGATGCGATAATCTCCCCATTCGGCGTTTCACCGGGCAATGATCTTTCGAAGTTCAACGGGATGGGTACTTGTACGATGGGTGACATTTCGGCGGCAGATTACTTCACGCGGCGGCTGACGCCAGCCGACGCTCTGGCGATTCCCGAACTGACCAACCGGGTCAACGGCCCCGGCTACATCCACGCGGAGGTTTACCATCCGCAGCAATTGCTCAACCTCAACCGGACCGGGCGCCTGGTTTCGGTGGTGGCGGTGCACAAAAAGGACGGCGTGGTTGGGCACAGCGCGTTGGAGCGACCCGACCTGGGGCCGATCGCGGAGACCGGCGAGGCGATGGTTCTGCCCGAGCATCAGCACCATCATCTGCTCGACCGCATGAAGGTGACTTTGACCGAGGAGGCACGCAAAATCGGGTTAGCCGGGGTCTTCGGCAACGCCGTCACGCATCATCCTTTCAGCCAACGAACCGAGGAGCGCTTCAACGCGCATCCGACCAGTTTCCTGCTGGCCGCCTCGCCGGCCACCGCCCATCGCCTCGAGGCGGCGCATTCACAGCGCGTCAGCCTGGTCAGCTACTTTACCTATCTGGTCGAACCGGGCAGCACGGTGGCGTACCTGCCCGAGCGTCATCGCGAAATCGTCGGCCGGATCTACCAGTTGCTAGGACGGCGCGTCGAATTCCGCGCGCCGGGCGCACTCGGCGGTGCGGGCAAAATTGCCACTTCCTACGATCCCGCCACGCAGCAGGGAATGATCAAGGTGATCGAGCCGGGCGCGGACAGCGCCGAGCAGATCGATCAGGCGCGGCACGGGCTGCTCAACAACTTCGGGGCCGAGGTGATCTATCTCGAATTGCCGCTGGACCATCCCGCCAGCGCCGATGTATGCGGCGAGGCGGAGCAGCTGGGTTTCTTCTTCAGCGGCATCGTACCGCAGCCCCCGGGTATCGGCGACCGGCTGCGCTTGCAATTCGTCAAGACCCCGATCGACCTGGGGCTGCTGCAAATCGTGGGCGAATTCGCTCGCGAGCTGCTATCCTACATCGGCAGCGAGCGCACCCGCGTCAAAGCCTGACGCGCTCAAGCGCTTATAACCGGGGCGACGAACCAGGTCGCGCGCGGGTCGAAATTCCGGCGCGTTGACCGGGAGGAGCGGCTGTGCGCGGCTTCGCAGCGAAACAAAATCAAGGTCAGGGCGGCGCGCAATCGAGGACAGCCGGAGCAGGTGCCTGCGGCTCAATTTATTTGGGTACCCTGCTCGGCCGGCTCGACGCCGCGGCCAGGGCAAGCGCACCGCCATCTTCCCGGCTGCAGCGAGAAATTATGACCGTTCCCTTTGCCGACCCTCTCGCTTCGAGCGCGAGTCACTGTATGCTTTGATGAACTGCCGCGCGCGCTCGATTGGAATGGCGAAGCCTATCCCCTGGCCTTGGGCATAGATCGCGGTATTGATGCCGATCGCCTCGCCCACGATATTCAGCAGCGGACCGCCGGAGTTGCCGGGATTGATGGCGGCGTCGGTTTGGATCAGGTCGGTATACCCTGGCTCGCGCAGGCCGCGGTGCAGGGCGCTGACCACTCCCACCGTCACCGTGTGGGCCAGACCGAAGGGATTGCCGATGGCGATCGCGGTTTCGCCGATCATCAGGTCATCGGATTCACCCAATGCGACGGAGGGCAAAGGCTGCGGCGCGCTGACACGGATCAGCGCCAGATCATCCTTGTCCGAGACGGACACCAGCCTGCCCTTGAAAGTGCGCCCGTCTACGATTTGAATCCGGATCTCGGCTAACCGCAGGATCACATGGCGATTGGTCAGCACCAGGCCCTCGGGCGAGACTATCACCCCCGAGCCAAGCGAAATCTGCTTTGCCTTTCTGGGCTCGAGCAGGCGCGGATCCAGGAACTGGCCAAAGAACTGCTGGAACAGGGGATCGGTGAACACAAAGGGTTGAATCTCGACCGTTCGTTCGGTGGATAAATTGACCACCGCATTGGCGGCTCTTTGGACCGCGATAACCACCGGGGTGCGCCGCTGGAGTTGATCGCCGTGAAAGCTGGGAGTGCCAGCTCCAGCGGCACTGAACGCGGCCACGTCGCCGGTGCGCATGCGGATGGTTGAAGCACATAGGACGATGGCGCCAACAATCAGCACGATCTGCATCATTTTGGGCACAATTACATGTTTCACGTCACTGACCCCGGTTTTTTTGAAGAGTTTGCAAATTACGATGGTCGCCAGCATCGACGATGCAATCGCGACCCCATGTTCCCGCTCCGGCTAGCGCGGCGGCGGCACTATCTCGGGCGGACTATCCGCCGATTGGAAACACCGCAGCGTTGCGCCTTGTTGGAAAGACTCGTCCATCCAGCATATCCCCCGCGCCCGCGCCGACGCTGCCCGCTGGCGCGGCTCGATTTTCTGCCTGGAACGCCAAAATTAATCTCATTGATGCCCATGCCGTTGGCGATGTTCTCTGTTCGTCGGCACGCATTAAGCGTGCCTTTTTAAACATCGCTGGCGTACCGAACTTAACCGCCGCGAACTGGCGCGTTCCAGCAATCAAACCTGTCACGTCAGGTGCGGCGGCCGAACCGCTGGGCGAGGCCGTCGCCCAGAAAATTGAAGCCCAGCACCGACAGGCCGATCGCCAGGCCGGGCACGGTGGTAAGATGCGGCGCCACCAGCAGGAAGGCGCGGCCTTCATCGAGCATCCCGCCCCAGGTCGGCTGTGGCGGCGGAATCCCCAGGCCGAGAAAGGACAGCGCGGCTTCGGCGATAATGATGCCACCGGCGCCAAAACTGGCCTGCACGGCGAGCGGCGCCGCCACGCCGGGCAGCAGATGGACAAGAAGCAGCCGCACCGGCGAGGCACCCAGGCCGCGCGCCGCCTGCACATAATCGCGCTCGCGCAGCGAGAGGATCTCGCCGCGCACCAGGCGCGCATAGCCGGTCCATCCCATCGCCGCCAGCGCGATTACCAGGTCGAGCAGGCCGGGACCCAGGATAGCGGCCAGCGCGATCGCCAGCAGGATACCCGGAAAGGCCAGCAGCACGTCGACAGCGCGCATCAACAGCTCGTCGATGCGGCCGCCGGCCAACGCGGCTACGCCGCCGATGAGGGTGCCGGCCGCCAGCGAGACACCCACCACCGCGGCGGCGATTCCGATCGATACCCGCGCGCCCCACAGCGTGCGCGCCAGCAGGTCGCGCCCCAACGCATCGCATCCCAGCGGATGGGCGCGGCTGGGCGCGGCGAGCACCTGGCCCAGGTCGATCGCCAACGGATCGGCGGCGGTCAGATACGGCCCGGCGGCGGCGGCCAGCAGCAGCAATGATACGATCGCGGCGCCCGCCGCCAGCGACAGGTTGCGCATTATCCCAGCCTCACCCGCGGATCGATCAGGCTGTAGGCAATATCGGTCAATAGGTTGACCACCACATAAGTCAGGGCGAACACCAGCACGCAGCCTTGCGCCAGGGGGTAATCGCGCGCCGCGATCGCTTCGATCATCAGGCGGCCGATCCCGGGCCATGAAAAGATGATTTCGGTCACGATCGAGCCGGTCAGCAACGCGCCGGCCTGCAGGCCCATCAGGCTGACGACCGGAGTCAGGGCATTGCGCAAACCATGCGCGGCCAGGGCGTGGAATTCGCCCAGACCCTTGGCGCGCGCGGCGCGCATGAAGTCGGCGTCGCGCACGCCCGCCAGACTCTGGCGCAGCATCCGCGCCAGTATCCCCGCCATCGCGGTGCCCATCGTCAGCGCGGGCAGCACCAGATGGGCCAGGCCGCCGCGTCCGGTCAGCGGCAGCCATCCAAGACGCAGCGAAAAGACGATCATCAGCAGCGGGCCGAGGTAGAGATGGGGCACTGAGATGCCCAGGATCGCGAAGGCCATCGCGCCGAAGTCCGCTGCGCTGCCGGGGCGCGCTCCGGCGATGAAGCCGAGCGGAAAGGCGATCAGCACGGCGACCGTCAGGCCAGCCGCCGCCAGTTCCAAGGTCGCGGGAAAGCGCGCCGCAATCAGCGCGGTCACCGGCTCATGAAAAGAGATCGACGAGCCGAGATCGCCGCGCAGCAGGCCGCCCAGATAGGAGACGTACTGCGCCGGGAGCGGACGATCCAGTCCGAGCTGATGGCGCATGGCGGCGATATCGACCGGCGCCGCGTTCTCACCGAGCATCGCGATCACCGGATCGCCGGGCACCAGATGAATCAGCGCAAAGGTCAGCGTGGCCACTCCCAGCGCGACCGGCGCCAGGCCCGCCAGGCGGCGCAGGAAAAATCGCATCATCGCAGCGCCGCCTCCGGAGCCTCAGGCGGCAAGCGAAGAAGGCCGCCTTGGGCCAGGCTGATCGAAGCTAACGAGCGCAGACTGCCGTTGGGAAAAGGCCGGAAACCGGCGACCTCGCGGCTCATGACGGCGACGTTGTCCTGCCACCACAGCGAAAGATAGGGCAGGTCATGCGCGGCGAGCTTTTGCACTTCGGCGTAGATCGCCTTGCGCCGGACCGGGTCCAGGGTGGCGTCGGCCTGCTCCAGCAGCCGATCCATGCGCGGATTCGAGTAGCCGCTGCGATTGAGGCCTTTGGGCGGCGTCATCGCGGAATCGAACACCATATAGTAATGATGCGGGTCGTTGATCCCGATCCACGCCATCGAAGTGACGTCGAAGTTGCCACGCTGGATGTCGCTGTAAAACGTGGGCCATTCGTAGGTCCGGATTCTGAGCTCGATTCCCACCTCGGCGAGCATCGCGGCAAACGCCTGCGCCAGCAGGCGGCGCTCCTCACCCTGGGTAGTCGTATAGACCAGCGCAAAGCGCCTGCCGCCGGCGCGCATCGGATAGCCCGCGGCGTCGAGCAGGCGGCGCGCGGCCTGCGGATCGTAGGGATAGCGCACGACGTTGGCCTCGTAGGCCCAGTTCTCCGGCGCCAGCATCCCGGTGGCGACGCGCGCCGTGCCGCGCATGATCGAGGCGACCAGGGCGTCGCGGTCGATCGCCATCGCGATCGCCTGCCGCACCCGCAAATCGGCGAGGATCGGATCGCGAAAGTTGAACTCCATGTACTGATAGGTGCTGCCCGCTGCCTGCACCACGCGCAGCCCGCGCCGCCCGCGCAGGTAAGCAACCAAATCGGGCGGCAGGTTGTTCTGCGCGAACTGGGCGGCACCTTTGATCAATTCGAGCGCGCACACGGTGGGATCGGGCACGACTTTGAATGCGATGCCGCCGACCGCCGCGGGTGGGGCGCGATGGTACGGGTTGCGATCCAGTATCACCCATTCATCGCGCACCAACCGGCGCAGCCGGAACGGACCACTGCCGGGCGGCGCGGGCTGATTGCGCCCAGGAGGCGGCGTTGCGTAGGGCACCACGCCATGCAGCGCCCATTGCAGCGCCGGGGCGTAGGGCCGGGTGGTGATAAACTTGATGGTGAAATCGTCGGGCGCTTCAACCCGGGCCAGTGCGGCCATGTCGCCGCCTTTGGGCGACAGCGCGGCCGGATCCAGCATCGAATCGAAGGTGTACTTAACGTCGCGCGCGGTCAGCGGACGCCCGTCACTGAAGCGCACGCCGCGGCGCAGATGGAATACCAGCTCGGTGGGCGACGGCCGCTCGAGGCTTTCGGCCAGTTCTCCGACGATTGCGCCGCGTGCGTCAATGCGCGCCAGCGAGTCGAAGATCAGTTCGTTGATGCGGCTGGACACGGCGTCGGTGCCGTAGCGAGGGTCGAGCGACAGCGGCGAGGTGTCGATATCCACGCGCAGATAATTCGCCGGCGCCTGAACCGGCACCGCGCGGCATCCGGGCATCGTCAGCGCGGCCAACAGCGCGAGCAAAGACAGTGCACCGCCCGCGGCCTGCCCGGTCTGCCATCTTGTCTTAGACGCAGTCACCTTCGGATGCGATAATGGGGAATCGAAATCCCGGCTTGAGGAGAACTGGCATGAGCGGAGAATGGCGCACGCGCATTGTAACACGCCAGGGCGACCTGACCGAGTCCGACTGCGAGGCGGTGGTCAACGCCGCCAATACCGATCTGAAGCTGGGAGCGGGAGTGGCGGGCGCGATTCGACGAAAGGGCGGCCCGCGCATCCAGGCCGAATGCGACCGGATCGGCCCAATCGCACTGGGCGAGGCCGCGGTAACGACGGGCGGGAATCTCAAGGCACGCTATGTGATTCATGCCGCGGGGATGCATCTTGGCGGCGGCGTGGATGAGCGCAGCCTGCGCGACTGCACGCGCAATTCGCTGCGGCGCGCCCGCGAAAAAGGTATCAAGTCGGTGGCGTTTCCCGCCATCGGCACCGGAATTGGCGGCTTTCCAATGAGCCGCTGCGCGCAAGTGATGCTCGAGGAAATCCGCGACTGGCTCAAGCGCGAGAGCCTTCCGCAGCGGGTCGAGATCGTGCTGTTCGACCAGCCGGCGCTAAGCGCGTTCGAGCAGGCGCTCAGGGAGCTGAGCGACTGAGTTAAGCGAGCAGCACCGCGACAATGCCGGTCAGGAAGATGCCGTCGAAGGTGCCGGCGCCGCCGATTGAGGCAACCGGTGCGCCGAGCTCGCCAAGCTTGCCGATATTCATGAGGTCGGCCCCGATCAGCGTGCCCAGCACGCCGCCGACATACGCCACCGGCGCCGCGTGCTGCGCACCACCCAGGAAATAGCCGGCCAGCGCCGCCACGATCGGCGGGACGAACATCGGCGTCGCGATTCCCAGGCCCCGAATCGGGCGGGCGGCGCGGTTTACCACCAGGGTTACGATCGCGGTGGCCAGCAGCGCCTGTAACAACATGTCGGGCTGGTTAACCAGGATGTAGATGGTGATCAGAACCGGCACGACCGCTCCTCCCACATTGACGGCCAGCACAGTGGAGTCGTCCCATCGGCGCGGGGGCAGACGGTAGCGCACGCCATAGCTGGTAATCAGCTCCGCCGGATGCGGTTGGCCGCCGTGCAGCCGCGCCACCGGGATGTTGACGTAGCTGCCCAGCAGGCTGGCCAGCAGCGCGGCGAACGCCAGTCCGGGCGGCAGGCCGGCCAGGGTAAAGGCGTAGTTGATCACGTGGATTTCGATCAGCGCGAACAGAAACGCCAGTGCGATGAAGAACAGCAGGACGTAGATGAAGAGGAAGGGTCCGAAGATCACCCCCTGATGATAGCAGAGCGCGGCTTTGGCTCCAGCCCCGACGGACTTGTCAGGACTCCGTCCCCCCGCTTAGATTGCCTTCAGCATGGATGAAGACAAGCGCAAGGCATTGCTCCACCTGCTGGCCCGGCATTCCTACTTCGAGCGGCAACTGACGCTCGCTTCGGGCCGCCCTTCGACCTATTACGTGGACTGCAAACGCACCCTGTATCTGCCGATGGGCGCGCGGCTGGCCGGAGAATTGATGCTGGATTTGGTGCTGGCCGCAGGCGTCGGACAATTGGGCGGGATGGCGGTGGGGGCGGTGCCGGTCACCGATGCCATCATCGTCGCCGCCAGCTATCGCGGCGCCGAGCTGCGCGGCTTCTTCGTGCGCAAGGAAACCAAGGCGCACGGGCTGCAGCAGCAGATCGAAGGCGCCTTCGATCCCGCCCTGCCAACCGGGGTGATCGACGACACCATCACCACCGGCGGCTCGACGCTGGCCGCACTGCGCGCCCTGCGCGCCGCAGGCGCCAGGGTCACCACCGCCTTTGCCCTGGTCGATCGCGGCGAAGGAGCCGCGCAGGCATTTGCCGCCGAGGGATTGAAATACGCCTGGCTGTTTAGCGCGGAAGAAATTCGCCAGGCCGCCCGCGGTTAGCTTTCGATGGCGATCGGCGGCGGCACGCGGCTGACCGGGATCTTCGGCGATCCGGTGGCGCATTCGGCGTCGCCCGCGATGCATAACGCGGCCTATGCGGCGCTGGGGATGGACCGTGTCTATGTTCCCTTCCACGTGCTGCCCGGCCAACTGCCGGCCGCGCTGCGCGCAATCGAGGCGCTGGGGCTGCTGGGCGTCAACATCACCGTGCCGCACAAGGAGCGGGCTGCCCGCCTGCTCAGGCATCAGAGCGCCGAGGCCAGGGCGCTGGGTGCGGTCAATTGCGTATGGCCGCGCCGCGGCGAGCTTTACGGCGACAACACCGACGCGCGCGGCCTGGCCGCGGACCTGGCCGCATTGCGCGCGCCGCTCAAGGGACGGACCGCCATCGTGATCGGCGCGGGCGGCGGTGCCGCGGCAGCGGTTCTGGCGCTGCAGCGATTGGGCGTGCGCCGCCTGGTGATCACCAATCGCACGCGCCGGCGCGCGTTGAACCTGGCGGCGCGCTTCAAAAGCGCGCGCATCGAGGTGCGCGACCTGCGCGCGCTCAATGACCCCGACCTGATCGGCGACGCCGCATTGGTGCTCAACGCAACCTCCGTCGGGCTTGAGCCGGGGCCGTTTCTTCCGCTGGCCTGGGATGCTGCACGAACTGACTGCTTTTTCTACGACTTGATCTATGCGGCCGAGCCGACGGCCTTCCTGCGCCCGGCGCTGGAGCGCGGCCTGCGCACGGCCGACGGCGCCGGGATGCTGCTGCGCCAGGGAGCACTCGCCTTCGAGCTGTTCAACGGCGTCAAGGCGCCGCTGCAAGCGATGCGCGAGGCGCTATACGCCCGCCTGGGCCGCAGCGCTTAGCAGCAACCGTGTTCAGATACCGCTGTTGAAATAGGAAGCAACGCGCTACCAGTGCGCCAGGACGTCGCCGGCGCGGTCGGCAATCGCCATGATCGTGCCCACCGGATGGGCCGGGACGATGGTCGGAATCAACGAGGCGTCGACCACCGCCACGTTTTTTGTGCCGCGCAGGATGAGCGTCTTCGGATCGACTCCGCCCTCGTCGTCGCTGAGCGCGGCGGTGCCGCCATAATGGTTGATGATCAGCCGGTTGAAATGCACGCCGTCCACCGGCGACGGACCGGTCACGTAGGTGCGCACGTCTGCCAGCGAGTCGGGTTTTAGCTGCGGATGGCTCAGGCCGCCGGGACCGAACACGATTTTCAAGCCCGGATCCTGCGCGAACAGTTGGAGCATGTCGAACACCGCCTGCGCCATCAGCGCCTTGTCTTCCTCTCCTTCCGGCGTGTTGGGCAGATAGATACCGGGGTAATTGACGTTGCCTTTGGCGTCGAGCGTGATAATCCCGCGCGCCTTGGGATCGAGCAGCATCAAAAAGGCCGACAGGGTGCGCGGTCCGTAGTACTTCCCACCCGGGGTGCCGGCGCCGTTGGGGTTGAGAAAGATCTCCACGCTCGGGGTGGCGCCCTCCGTCGCATAGTTCAAAATCGATACCGGCTGATACTGCGCGTATGGACCACTGCCGCGGCTGAGGTATTTGTCCAGGTCCGCCGCGTGGCCGGTGTAATCGCCGTAGTTGTAGGCAAGGTAGGGCACCGGCCCATCGTAAGTGTAGGTAACCATCGTCATGACATGGTCATACACGCCCACGCCCACGCGCTGGTTGTCGATCGCAAAAGGCGGGCGGGATTGGCCGGGGAAAATCTCCGCCTCGCGGCCGCGCGGACCGACGCCGCTCAGCAGCAGCAGGCGCGGGGTGACCAGCGCTCCCGCCGCCATCACCAGCAGCCCCCCGCGGCGCAGACTGACGGCACCGCGGACGCCCGGCTGCGACTGGTCCAGGCCGGGGCGCCGCGTGTATTCCACCGCCGTCGCGCGCCCGCTCTTGTCGAACACGATGCGGTCGGCCTTGGTGAAACGCAGGATTTCCAGCCCGGGTACGGGCACCCCGGCCGGAGCAACCTCCTGGAAATAGCCGCTGATCGGGCCGGCGCGGCGCCCGTCGCCGACGGCGACGTAGGGCCGGCTGTAATAACCCGGCGCCTTGAAGGGCTGACTGGTATCGGCTTCGATCCATCCGGCGCGCGCGTACAGCGGATGGGCAATCAGGGCCGGTCCGGTATTGAACGCAATGCCGTCGGTGGAGGGGGTATTGGTCACCGGAACTCTGCGCCGCACGCGCTTGAAGTAGGGGCGCATCTGCTCCCAGTGCCATCGCGCAGGCCAGCGCTGGTCGAACACCGCGGGCGGATTGGTCTGAAACAGCATGCCGTTGAACATGCTGTTGCCGCCCAAGCCGATGCCCTGAAAAGTAAAGGGCGTCTCCGTGAGTTGATAGGGCTTGCCCAGCGGCATGAACGCCATCTGCGAGTATTCGCCCGGCACGTCGAAGATGGTCAGATCGGTGCGGCCGGCGGGCAGCCACGGGGGAAAGTCGGTGCCGCCGATCGAGGCAGCGGTGGGGCCGCCCGCTTCGATGATCAGGATTCGTTTGCGCCTGCCGCCGGCCTTATACAGCCTGGCGGCCACGATCGCACCTGCCGTGCCGCCGCCCACGATGATCGCGTCGTAACTGGCGGCCGGTCTCTCGACGGCCTTTGCAATCCCGTCCAGCAGTCCGAACTGCGATAAGATGCCGGCTGCCAGGCCGGCCTTGAGCACTTTCCTGCGGCTGATTGATGGCATACGAGTGTTCTCCGTCGATCGAACCAGCCGCGTGCAGCAAGGCAGTCAGGCCCGACTTTGCCGTGATGATAGCCGGAATGCCGCCGTTGTGCGACCAGCACCGTTACCGCAGGGACATCAGTTGGCGCTCCCGCTTGGTGATATCCACGGCCCGGGAGTCGAGTTTTTTCGGCGACAAACTGCGCCACTCCGCGAGTTTTGTTTTGCTACACATTGGCAGGTGCCGCGGACCGGCTGCCAAGCATCATCCGCATCTGCACCAAACGCGCGATACCGGAGCGCGTAATCAACCCCGCCAGGCGATTGCCATCCATCACCAGCAGGCGGCCCGCATTAACCTCGGCCATGCGATGCAGCGCTTCGGCCACCGTCGCCGACGCCGGGATGGCGACGCTGTCATCCACGCGCAGCATGATGTCGCGCACGCGGCGGGTGGCGCGCTCCTCGGCCGGACAAGCGCTGACATGCGGCAGAGACAGCAATCCCAGCACCTGTCCGTCGCTGACCACCGGAAAGCCGCCGAAGCCCAGATGCAGGAAGTATTTGTCCACCGCCTCGGAGACCGGCATGTCAGGCGGCAGCGTCACCGGGTCGCTGACCATTATGTCGCGCACGCGCAGCCGGCTCAGGAATTGATCGACGAAGACGTGTTGATAGCTGGCGAGCGCCGCGCTCCTTAAGAACAGCCCGATGAAGATCAGCCACAGGCCGCCGATCAGCGCGCCGGCGAAGATTTCGAACGCGCCCAGCGCGATCAGCCCGAATGCGATACCCTGGCCCCAGTCGGCGGCCTGCGCGGTGGCGCGCGTCAGATTGCCGGTGCGCCACCACAAGATCGCGCGC
>Ga0070740_10003284_pt1 | contig 17438 bp, 16 predicted proteins | sample Coa_R2_FD_67286 | JGI IMG/M metagenome (GOLD analysis project Ga0070740, IMG submission 67286) | Surface soil microbial communities from Centralia Pennsylvania, which are recovering from an underground coalmine fire - Coalmine... | ecosystem: Environmental > Terrestrial > Soil > Unclassified ... | reverse complement strand
GCCAATACAAAAGGCGGCTTGCCGGGCTGCCGGGGCTTTCGCACGTCACGATCGAGGTCGAGCGCTGCCCGGGCGAGCATCCGCACCAGGCTTAGCCGGAAGAAAAGACGGCTGGCGCCAACTCAGGTTATTTCCGCACGCAGATGATGCGCAGGGCGGCCTTGCGCGGGTCGGTCGCGGCGTCGGCCGGCGTCACGTTGTTCCTGGCGAGGAAATCGCGGATGGCGGCGGCGCCGACCAGCCGGACCGGCGGCAGCGCCGGCTGCGTGCTGGCGAGCGCGTAGGTGCTGGTCTCCATGATGCCGGCGAAGCGGCCCTGGCCGTCGATCGCGGCGGCGCCGGCAAATCCCGCCATCGGCACCGGCCGCGACAGCGCGATCGCAGCGCCGTCGGCGAGCTTGGCCTTGATCTCGGCGAGGGTCTTCGTGCCGTCCTGCTCCCTGGGCTCGGGGATGCCGATCAGCGTGATGTCACCGGCCTTGGCCGCGTCGCGCGGCAAGGCGAGCGCCGGCAGCCCGCGCGCGCCATAGACGCGCAGCAGCGCCAGTCCGTTCGCCTCGTCCTCGGCGACGCGCTCGGCATTGCCGATGGTATCGGCGACGATCACCTCGCAGCCTTGCGCCAGGCGGCGCGCGGTGACGATAAAGCCGTCGGCGCCGACGATCAGCCCGGTGCCGTATTCGACCTTCTTGGCGAGCGTGGCGAAGGGCGCCGGCCGCTCCGGGAACGGCGAGAAGGCGCTCGCCATCGCCACCATCGCCGGCGCGACGATGCCTTCCATCATCTGGTCGTAGTAGAGCGTGAAGCCGCGCACTTCGCCGTCGCGTTGCTTGGCGCGCACGGTGAAGTATTTCAGCCCCTGCATGCCGCTGACGATGAAGCCGTCGTCGTTGAGCACGCTGCGCTCGATCTTGCGGGTGTCGGGCTGCTTCTTCTCCTGCTCGAACAGCGCGGCGAGCGTCTTGTCCTTGATGCGGAAGGTCTCGACCTGCACCTCGCCATGCGGCGACGACCAATGCGTGCCGTGGGCGGCGTCGCGCGCGACCGGCACCAGCTTGCTCGGCAGGCCGATGCGCACTCCGGTCGCCGGATCGACGACGACACGCCAGCCGAACTCCTGCTCGTGGCTGTCGGCGGCCGCAACAAGGGCTGCACGTTGCTCCGCGGTGAGCACGCCGGTGATCTTGGACTTGTTGCGCTTCTGGAAGCTGCGGATGGCGGCATCCATGGCGTCCGGCCCGGAGACGCTGGCATAGTCGCCGGCCCAGTACAGCGCCGACTGGATCTTCTGCCGCTCGGCCGGCGCCAGGCGGGCGACATCGGCGGCGGCAGGCGCCGCGGGTGCGACCCCGGCCTGCGCAGGCTCGATCTTGGCGGGCGCTGCGCCTGCCGGCTCGGCCTTGGCGACCTCCGGTTTGACGGCAGGGCTCGTCGCGGCCTGCGGCTTGGCAGCGGGCGGCGTGACTTTACGCACCGCGCGGTGCTTTTTCACAGCGGGTGCCTGCTCGACCGGGTTCGGACTGCCGATGTCCGGCTGCGCAAGCGCCGGCGATGCGCCGGCAAAAAGCGCGAGCCCCAGCAGGGTGCAAACCCACCGCATTCTTGTTAACGCCGTCCCTATCGTCGTTTTGCGGCCACCTTAGCCCATAGCCGAGGTGGCGCAAGGCGGCGGTGGCCGCCGGTGGATTACGCCGCTAGCCGAAATCCCCGGTCCGCCATAGGGTTAACGATGATGCTCGAACGCGACGAACTCGAACGCTATGCCCGCCACATCGTGTTGCGCGAGGTCGGCGGTCCTGGCCAGGCGAAGCTGAAAGCGGCGCGGGTGCTGGTGGTGGGCGCCGGCGGCCTCGGCGCGCCGGCCCTGCTTTATCTTGCCGCCGCCGGCGTCGGCACCCTCGGCATCATCGACGACGATGAAGTCACGCTGTCCAACCTGCAGCGCCAGGTGATCTTCGCGACCTCCGATATCGGCCGGCGCAAGGTGGACGCCGCCGAGGCTGCGGTGGCGGGCCTCAATCCGCATGTGACGGTCGAAACGCACATGGCGCGGCTGACCAGGGCCAACGCGCTCGACGTCATCTCGCACTACGACATCGTCGCCGACGGCTCCGACAATTTCGCCACGCGCTATCTCGTCTCCGACGCCTGCTATTTCGCCAGGAAGCCGCTGGTTACCGCAGCGGTCGGCACCTTCGACGGCTCGCTGACCACGCTCAGGCCGCACGAGAAGAATGCTGCGGGCAGGCCCAATCCGACCTACCGCTGCCTGTTCCCCGAGCCGCCGCCGGAGGGCACGGTGCTGGCCTGCGCGGAGGCCGGCATACTCGGCGCGCTGCCGGGCGTGCTCGGCTCGCTGATGGCGCTGGAAGTGATCCGCGAAATCGTCGGCTTCGGCGACGGCCTCGTCGGCCGGCTGCTGATGGTCGACGCGCGCTCGCTGCGCTTCGAGACGCTGAGCTACGCCTGGGACCGCAACAATCCGCTCAGCGGCGACCATCCGACCATCAAGGATCTGTCGATTCATAAATAAGGCGGCCGCCTTAACATTCATCATGAATGGCGGATGTGGCGAGCCGCGGGAAGCCGCCCGGCTAGATTGACGCCGGGGGATTTCCTGCAAGCCGCCATGATGAGGACGTCGCGCACCATCGCCGCCGCGCTTGCCGCCGCGCTTGTCAGCAGCGGCGCCTGGGCCTCGTGCGCCAATCCGAACGCGCTCGGCACCAGCCGCGTCGTCGCCGTCAATCCGCGTGTCACGCCGGCGGTCGGCGGCGCCGACTACGGCGTGCGGCTGCCGCTCAACCGCGGCGAAGTAGTGCTGACCTTCGACGACGGGCCGAACGCCGCGACGACGCCCGTCATCCTCAGGGCGCTGGCGCAGGAATGCGTGCATGCGACGTTCTTCATGGTCGGCCGCCAGGCGCAGGCTTTTCCGCAGACCGCGAGGCAAGTCGCCGCCGCGGGCCACACCGTCGGCACGCACAGCCAGACCCACCCGCTCGGCTACCTGCACGGCGAGCGCGCAACCCGTGAGATCGACGCCGGCATTGCCTCGGTGACGCGCGCCCTCGGCCGCAGTCCGGCGCCGTTTTTCCGCTTTCCCGGCCTCTACCGCACGCGCGAGGCGGAACTTTATCTGCGCCGGCGCGGCATCATGGTGTGGAGCGTCGACGTCGATTCCTACGACTGGAAGCACAACAACACGAGCGTGATGCTGCAAAGCGCGGTGTCGCGACTGGCGGCGCGCGGCGGCGGCATTCTGCTGATGCATGATGTCAAGCAGCGCACCGCCATGGTGCTGCCGAAGCTGCTGGCGATGCTGAAGGCGCGGGGCTTGCGCGTCGTCCACGTCGTGCCGGGCGGCGCATTGCATCCGGGCATGATCGCTGCCGCGCAGCAGAAATTGCAGCGTGCCGCCGGCCATCCGCTGCGGCCCATCGTCGTCACCGACAACGCGCCCGACCAGCCGCTTCACGCCGGGCGGCGCGGCCTTGCCTCGAACAGTTTTGAGGCGATCTTCAGAGCGAGCATCCGGCGCTGAGCGCCTACAGCATCGACGGCAGCACGCGGTCCGGCGGCCGATGGCCGTCCATGAAGGTCTTGATGTTGATGATGACCTTCTCGCCCATGTCGATGCGGCCCTCGACCGTGGCCGAACCCATGTGCGGCAGCAGCACCACCTTGCCGGCGCGCGCCAGCTTGACCAGTTTCGGGTTGACCGCGGGTTCGTGCTCGAACACGTCGAGGCCGGCGCCGGCAATTTCGCCCGCCTCGATCAGGCGGGCGAGCGCGTTCTCGTCGATGACCTCGCCGCGCGAAGTGTTGACGATATAGGCCTGCGGCCGCAGCAGCTTGAGCCGGCGCGCCGACAGCAGATGGTAGGTCGCCGGCGTGTGCGGGCAGTTGACCGACACGATGTCCATGCGGGCGAGCATCTGGTCGGGACTTTCCCAGTAGGTCGCGCCGAGCTCCTCCTCGATGCGCGGCGCCACGCGGCGGCGATTGTGGTAGTGGATCTGCAGGCCGAAGGCGCGCGCCCGCCGCGCCACCGCCTGGCCGATCCGCCCCATGCCGATGATGCCGAGCCGCTTGCCCCAGATACGGTGGCCGAGCATCCAGGTCGGCGACCATCCGGCCCAGTCTTTGTCGGCGCTGATGACCTGCGCGCCTTCGACCAGCCGGCGCGGCACCGCGAGGATCAGCGCCATGGTCATATCGGCGGTGTCCTCGGTGAGGACGCCGGGCGTATTGGTGACGGTGATGCCGCGGGCAACAGCGGTATTGACGTCGATATTGTCGACGCCGTTGCCGAAATTGGCGATCAGCTTGAGCTGCTCGCCGGCCCTGCTGAGCACCGCGGCGTCGATCTCGTCGGTCACCGTCGGCACCAGGACATCGGCGGTTTTGACCGCCTCGGTGAGCTGGGCGTGGCTCATCGGCCTGTCGTCCGGGTTGAGCCTGGCGTCAAAAAGCTCCCGCATCCGCAGCTCGACCGGGTCCGGCAGCTTGCGGGTGACGATGACCAGCGGCTTCTTGGCCTTCGGCATGCGCCGATTCAGTCCTCTTTAACCGTGCTCGTCGACACTCCGGATTCGGCATCGCCCGGGGGCGTAATCCGTTCATTTTTCCTACCAGATGGCCGGGACAAGACAAAGCAGACGACAAGGCAAGGGCCGTTTGGCCGGTTTGGCGCTTGCGGCCCTGCTGGCCGTGCTGGCGCCGGCGGCCCGCGCCGCGGGCGACCTCACCACCGGCTCGGTCAGCGGCCTGCCGGTGCCGCGTTTCGTCAGCCTCAAGTCCGACAAGGTCAATGTCCGCGGCGGCCCCAACCAGGAGCAGGAGGTGCGCTGGGTCTATACCCGCGCCGGCATGCCGGTCGAGATCACCGCCGAGTTCGAGAACTGGCGGCGCATCCGCGACTGGGAAGGCGCGGAGGGCTGGGTCTATCACTCGCTGTTGTCCGGCAAGCGCACCGCGGTGGTGGTGCCGAACCTGAAGGACGAGCTGGTGCCGCTCTACGAGAGCGCCGACGCCAACTCTGCCGTGGTCGCCAGGCTGCAAGGCGGCGTGCAGGGCGCGCTGCAGTCCTGTACCGGCACGTGGTGCGAATTCCGCGGCAAGGGCTTCGCCGGCTGGATCCGCCAGGACCGGCTGTGGGGCGCCTATCCCAACGAGAAGATCGAGTAGCGCTCTCCGTCATCCTGAGGTGCGCGCTCTTGCGCGCCTCGAAGAATGACGGGCAACACGTGGCCGCCATCCGTCGAGGCTCGCGCGAAGACGCGCTCGCACCTCAGGATGACGGAGAAACCGCTGAAAATTGCCGCTTAGCTCTTGCGCCGCAGCCGCACAATGACGTCGACGCGCGCCACTTCGTAGCCTTCCGGCGGCGTCGGATTGGCGCCGATCAGCACGTCGCCGCTCTTGATGTCGAGCAGTTCGTCCTCGCTCTCGACGAAGAAATGATGGTGCGTGGACGTATTGGTGTCGAAATAGGCCTTGGAGCCGTCGACCGCGATCTGGCGCAGCAGGCCAACCTCGGTGAACTGGTGCAGCGTGTTGTAGATCGTCGCCAGCGACACCGGCACCTTGGCGCGCGAGGCTTCCTCGTAAAGCATCTCGGCGGTGAGATGGCGGTCGCCTTTGCCGAACAGGAGCCAGCCGAGCGCCATGCGCTGGCGCGTCGGGCGCAGGCCGACTTGCCGCAGCATCGCCTTGACGTCGTGCCAGGGGCAGCCGGTCAATTCGGCGCCTGGCTTGATCGGCGGCCTGGCGGCCGGATTGGCTGCGCTACGCAAAAGGCTCATCGGCAGGCCTCATCGCCTTGCGCTCGACCGCGCCAGGCAAAAACTGTTGCATTTGCAACATATACGCAATTGCCTGCGTAGATGCAACTGCCTCGCAATAACGCCTGGTCCGCCGCCAGCGATCTGCCTTCGATTTGTAACAGTTCGAAACGGCGCGGCTGGCAGGGTTCGGGGCGCGGCGGCGAGCCATCTTCCCCGCATCAGCCGCCTTATGTTACGAATTTCCTATGGAAATTCAGACCAGCGCACCCGCCGCGACCACCGCCCGTCGCAACAGCTTCGAATACGAAGACCTGCTGGCCTGCGGCCGCGGCGAATTGTTCGGCGCCGGCAATGCGCAGCTGCCGCTGCCGCCGATGCTGATGTTCGACCGCATCACGGAAATCTCCGAGCAGGGCGGCGCGCACGGCAAGGGTCTGATCCGGGCTGAGCTCGACGTGAAGCCGGACCTGTGGTTCTTCCTCTGCCACTTCAAGGGCGATCCGGTGATGCCGGGTTGCCTCGGCCTCGATGCGCTGTGGCAGCTGGTCGGTTTCTTCCTCGGCTGGCTGGGGGCGCCGGGCAAGGGACGCGCGCTGGGCCTTGGCGAGCTCAAATTCTCCGGCCAGGTGCTGCCGAGCGTGAAAAAGGTGATCTACGGCATCGATTTCAAGCGCGTGATGCGCTCGAAGCTGGTGCTCGGCATTGCCGACGGCTGGCTGTCGGCGGACGGTAACGTGATCTATCAGGCCTCCGATCTCAAAGTCGGCCTGTTCAAGCAGGAAGAGGCCTTGCAGCCGAGCGGCGTTTGAAGGCCCTTGCGGAATTGCTTTGGCCGGCCAATCTGTGGCCCAACACCAACAAGACGTGAGGTAGTGCGGCGATGCGTCGGGTCGTAGTCACCGGGATGGGCATTGTCTCATCCATCGGCAACAACACGCAGGAAGTGCTCGCGAGCCTCCGCGAAGCCAAATCCGGCATCAGCCGCGCCGAGGACTACGCCAAGCTCGGCTTCCGCTGCCAGGTGCAAGGCGCGCCCACACTCAATCCAGCCGAGCAAGTCGACCGCCGCGCCATGCGCTTCCTCGGCGGCGGCGCCGCCTGGAACCACGTCGCCATGGAACAGGCGATCCGCGATTCCGGCGTCGAGGAAAAAGACATCTCCAACGAGCGCACCGGCATCATCATGGGCTCGGGCGGGCCGTCGGCGCGCGCTATCGTCGATGCCGCCGACATCACGCGCGAGAAGGGCCCCAAGCGCGTCGGCCCCTTCGCCGTGCCCAAGGCCATGTCGTCGACCGCCTCGGCGACGCTTGCCACCTGGTTCAAGATCAAGGGCGTCAACTACTCGATCTCGTCGGCCTGCGCCACGTCCAACCACTGCATCGGCAACGCCGCCGAGATCATCCAGTGGGGCAAGCAGGACATGATCTTCGCCGGCGGCTGCGAGGAACTCGACTGGACGCTGTCGGTGCTGTTCGACGCCATGGGCGCCATGTCGTCGAAGTACAACGCGACGCCGGAGAAGGCCTCGCGGGCCTATGATGTCGACCGCGACGGCTTCGTCATCGCCGGCGGCGCCGGCGTTCTGGTGCTGGAAGAGCTCGAGCACGCCCGCGCGCGGGGAGCGAAGATTTACGCCGAAGTGGCGGGTTACGGCGCGACCTCGGACGGCTACGACATGGTGGCGCCGTCGGGCGAGGGCGCGATCCGCTGCATGAAGATGGCGCTCGAAACCTGCAAGGCGCCGATCGACTACATCAACCCGCACGCCACCTCGACGCCGATCGGCGATCTCAAGGAGATCGAGGCGATCCGCGCGGTGTTCGGCGCCAAGTGCCCGCCGATTTCCGCCACCAAGTCGCTGACCGGCCATTCGCTCGGCGCCGCCGGCGCGCAGGAGGCGATCTATTCGCTGTTGATGATGAACAACGGCTTCATCTGCGAGAGCGCCAATATCGAGAACCTCGACCCGGCCTTCGCCGACATGCCGATCGCGCGCAAGCGCGAGGACAACGTCAAGCTCGGCGCGGTGCTGTCGAATTCGTTCGGCTTCGGCGGCACCAACGCCTCGGTGGTGTTCAAGCGATTGGATGCGTAGTGCTCGGACTGTCATGCCCCGCGAAAGCGGGGCATCCAGTATTCACGGTCTTGTATTGTCATGAACACAGGGGTTACTGGATCGTCCGCTTTCGCGGACGATGACACGGTGCGGTGATAGAAATGCCGGGACTGATGCAAGGAAAACGCGGGCTGGTGATGGGGGTTGCCAACGACCACTCCATCGCCTGGGGCATCGCCAAGACGCTCAGCGACCATGGCGCCGAGCTCGCCTTCACCTATCAGGGCGACGCGCTGGCCAAGCGCGTCAAGCCGCTCGCCGACTCCGTCGGCGCCAAGATCGTGCTGCCCTGCGACGTCGAGGACGTCGCCTCGGTCGATGCGGTGTTCGACGCGCTGAAGAAGCAGTGGGGCACCATGGATTTTCTGGTGCACGCCATCGCCTTCTCCAACAAGGAGGAGCTGAAGGGCCGCTATGCCGATTCGACGCGCGACAACTTCATCAAGACCATGGTGATCTCCTGCTACGCCTTCACCGAGGCCGCCAAGCGCGCGGCGGCGCTGATGCCGAACGGCGGCGCCATGGTGACGCTCACCTACAACGGCGGCGACCGCGCCATGCCGAACTACAACGTCATGGGCGTGGCCAAAGCGGCGCTCGAAGCCTCGGTACGCTACCTGGCGGTCGACTTCGGCCACCAGAAGATCCGCGTCAACGCGATTTCCGCAGGCCCCATCCGCACGCTCGCCGGCGCCGGCATCACCGACGCGCGCTACATGTTCGCCTTCCAGCAGAAATATTCGCCGCTCGGCCGCGGCGTGACGCTGGAGGAATTGGGCGGCGCCGGGCTTTATCTGCTGTCGGACCTGTCGACGGGGGTCACCGGCGAAGTGCACTTCGTCGATAGCGGCTACAACATCATCGCCATGCCGCAGCCGGACGCGCTGAAGCAGGCTGCGGGCAGCGTCGAGAACGGCGAGAAGTAGTTTCTTTCTTACCCTTCCCTCTTGTGGCGAGGGTCGAGACAAGAACGGCCGGGGACATCCCCGGCCGTTGCGCGCTGTGCCGTCGCGTGCGCTACGCCGCCTTCTTGGCCGCCAGGTCGAAGCGGTCGGCGTTCATCACCTTGGTCCAGGCCGCCACGAAGTCCTTGGCGAACTTCTCCTGGGAGTCCTTGCAGGCATAGACTTCGGCGAACGCCCGCAGCTGCGAGTGCGAGCCGAAAATCAGGTCGACCCGCGTGCCGGTCCACTTCAGCGCCTTGGTCTTGCGGTCGCGGCCCTCGTAAACGCCTTCGGCGTTCGGCGGCGACCACACCGTGCCCATGTCCAGCAGGTTGACGAAGAAGTCGTTGGTCAGCACGCCGGGACGCTTGGTGAAGACGCCGTGCTTGGAGCCATGGGCGTTGGCGCCGAGCACGCGCAGGCCGCCGACCAGCACCGTCATTTCCGGTCCGGTCAGCCGCAGCAGTTGCGCGCGGTCGACCAGGGCCTCCTCGGGCAGCATGAACTGCCGCTTGTTGCCGACATAGTTGCGGAAGCCGTCGGCGCGCGGCTCGAGCGGCGCGAAGGAGGGAACGTCGGTCTCGTCCTGCGAGGCGTCCATGCGCCCCGGCGTGAACGGCACCTTGATATTGACCTTGCCGTCCCTCGCTGCCTTCTCGATCGCGGCGCAGCCGCCGAGCACGATCAGGTCGGCGAGCGACACCTTCTTGCCGCCCTTGGCCGACTTGTTGAACGCGGCCTGGATCGCCTCCAGCTTGCCGAGCACCTTGGCGAGTTGCGGCGGGTCGTTCACGTCCCAGTCCTTCTGCGGGCTGAGGCGGATGCGCGCGCCGTTGGCGCCGCCGCGCTTGTCCGAGCCGCGGAAGGTCGAGGCCGAGGCCCAGGCGGTCGCGACCAGTTGCTCCACCGACAGCCCGCTCGCCAGGATCTTGCGCTTGAGCGCGGCGACGTCGGCGTCGTTGATCAGCCGGTGATTGACCGCCGGAATCGGGTCCTGCCAGATCAAGGTTTCCTTGGGCACCAGCTTGCCGAGGTAGCGGGCGCGCGGTCCCATGTCGCGGTGGGTGAGCTTGAACCAGGCGCGGGCAAAAGCGTCGGCGAACTCGTCCGGATGCTCGTAGAAGCGCCGCGAGATTTTCTCGTAGGCCGGATCGAAGCGCAGCGACAGGTCGGTGGTCAGCATGGTCGGCACATGCTTCTTCGTCTTGTCGAAGGCGTCGGGGATATCGGCCGGCGCGTTCTTGGCCTTCCACTGCGGGACGCCGGCCGGGCTCTTCGTCAACTCCCATTCGTTCTCGAACAGGTTCTTGAAGAAATTGTTGCTCCACCTGGTCGGCGTCTGCGTCCAGGTGACCTCGGGGCCGCCGGTGATGGCGTCAGGGCCCATGCCGGTGCCGTGCTTGCTCTTCCAGCCGAGGCCTTGATCTTCGAGCGCGCCGGCTTCCGGCTCCGGCCCGACCAGCGACGGATCGCCGGCGCCGTGGGCCTTGCCGAAGCTGTGGCCGCCGGCGATCAGCGCGACGGTCTCCTCGTCGTTCATCGCCATGCGGAAGAAGGTCTCGCGGATGTCCTTGGCGGCGGCGAGCGGGTCGGGATTGCCGTTGGGCCCCGCCGGGTTCACGTAGATCAAGCCCATCTGCACGGCGCCCAAGGGTTCGGCGAGCTGGCGCTCGCCGCTGTAGCGCTCGTCGCCGAGCCAGCTGCCTTCGGGCCCCCAGTACAGCTCCTCCGGCTCCCAGACGTCGGCGCGGCCCCCCGCAAAGCCGAATGTCTTGAAGCCCATCGATTCGAGCGCGACGTTGCCGGCGAGGATCATGAGATCGGCCCAGGAGATCTTGCGGCCGTATTTCTGCTTGATCGGCCACAGCAGGCGGCGCGCCTTGTCGAGATTGGCGTTGTCCGGCCAGGAGTTGAGCGGCGCGAAGCGCTGCTGTCCGGCGCCGGCGCCGCCGCGGCCGTCGGTGATGCGGTAGGTGCCGGCCGAATGCCAGGCCATGCGGATCATCAGCCCGCCGTAATGGCCGAAGTCGGCCGGCCACCAGTCCTGCGAGTCGGTCATCAGCGCCTTGAGGTCCCTGACCACGGCGTTGAGGTCGAGGCTCTTGAACTCCTTGGCGTAGTCGAACTCCCGGCCCATCGGGTCGGACAGAGGCGAGTTGCGGTGCAGGACGCTCACGTCGAGCTGGGCCGGCCACCAGTCACGGTTCGTCGGTCCGTGCAGGAACGGGCATTTGGCTGCGGTCTTGTCGTCGGTCTTGGCGTCCATGGTCGTCCTCCAGTCGCGGGCTTTGGCGCACCCATAGTGCGCGCCTGCGGCGCTTTTACGAATTGCGCGCCATCAGGTCTAATCGTATTGAATAGGCTTATCGATAAGCCTAGCTTATCGGCAGCCCAAGCCCATGATCACCTTGCGTCAGTTGCGTTACCTGTCGTCGCTTGCGCGGCTTAAGCATTTCGGCCGCGCCGCGGAGGATTGCGCCGTCACCCAGCCGGCCTTGTCGATGCAGATCCGCGAGCTCGAGCGCGAAATCGGCGCCGACCTGGTCGAGCGGCGGCCGAACGAGATTTGCCTCACCGACACCGGCCTCGAGGTCGCCGAGCGCGCCGAGCGCATCCTGGCCGCGACGCGCGACCTCGTCGATTTCGCCCGCCACCGCGATCTGCTGAGCGGGCGCCTCAAGCTCGGCATCATCCCGACGCTGGCGCCTTATGTGCTGCCGAAGGTGCTGCCGCGCCTGCAGAAGCGCTATCCGCGGCTGCGGCTGGAGGTGCGCGAGACGCAGACCCGGCTGCTCGTCGAGGAGCTCGCGCGCGGCGAGCTCGACTGCGCCATGCTGGCGTTGCCGGTCGAGGGCGCCGAGGTCGAGACGCTCAAATTGTTCGACGATCCGTTCGTGCTCGCGGTGCCGGCGAGCGAGCGCAAGCCGGCGCGCGCCCGCGTCGGCATTGCCGATGTCGATCAGAGCCGGCTGATCCTGCTGGAGGAAGGCCATTGCCTGCGCGATCAGGCGCTCGCGTTCTGCGGCGCGCCGCGGCGCGACCAGCCCGCCGGACTGGGCGCGACCTCGCTCGCCACCGTGATGCAGATGGTGGCGAACGGCTACGGCGTGACGCTGCTGCCGCAGGTCGCGGTCGACGTCGAGTTGCGCGACCCGCGCGTCAGGCTGTTGCGTTTCCGCGAGCCCGTGCCGGCGCGCAGCGTCGGCCTCGCCTGGCGGCGCACCTCGCCGCGGCGGCCGGATTTCGAGGCGCTCGGCGATATCGTCACCGGCGCCGTCGGCTCCGGCCATGGCGCCGGACACTGACCGTTACAGCTCGATCTCGCGCCTGAGCTTGGCCTGGTCCTCCAGGCAGTAATAACCGGACAGCCGCGTGATGATCTTGGCGCGCATCCAGTCGTTCATGATGCGGCTGACGTTCTCGCGCGCGATGCCGGCCATGGCGGCGAGGTCGCCCTGGCTCACCTTCTGGCGGATGACGACGCGGCCCTGGCCGACGTCCTTGCCGAAAGCGTGGGCGAGGTCGAGCAGGGCGCGGGCGACGCGGCCCTTGAGCGGCAGGAAGCTTCCCGCCGCGACGATCTGGTCGGTGTCGCGCAGGCGCGCCGCCAACACCTTGGCGAGGTAGTGATAGATCTCCGGCTGCTTCGCGGCGAAGGCCTCGAAGCCCTTGCGGCTGACGAAGCGCAACCTGCATTCGCGCAGCGCCCCGACGGTCGCCGAGCGCGGCAGGCCGTCGATGATGGCGAGATCGCCGACAATGGCGCCGGGCCCGAGAATGGCCAGGATGCGCTCGGCGCCGGCGGGCGAGACGATGGAGACTTTGAGCAGCCCCTCGTCCAGCCGGTAGAAGCCGTCGCCCGGGTCGCCGGCGAAGAACAGCACCTCGTCGGCGGCAAGCTGCATCGACGTCGCATGCGCCAGCAGTGCCGACGACAGCGGCTCGGGGAGATCCGAGAGCAGATTGACGGAGCTTTGCCCGGCCATGCTCGCCCGCACCAATGAAACGCGGCCGGCCTTTTCGAGGCCGACCGCACCCAATCTAGCAGACTCTGTCGCCGTGGCGTGTCGCCGCTACTTCCAGTCAACCTCGAGGCTGACCGGCGTCGTCGGGTTCAGGCCGCCCTGTTGCGGATGATAGACGACGAGGTTCGCCGCCCAGACGCCGAAGACGAGGAAGAAGACGGTGACCGCAGTCGTAATGGTGCTGGTCATGACGTGGCTCCCGTAATCTCTGTACTGACGCTTGGAGCGTTTTCGCTCTCTCGTTAGTCAAACTAGGAAGCCGGCCGGTTCGATGCTGTGACTCGCGTCACAATTAATTGCATTTTTCCTAAGGGATTGATTCTAAAAGAAAAAGGCGGCCACGAAGGGCCGCCTGGAGTGTTTGGAGGTAAGGGTAGGGAACCCGGGGCCCCGAGGGGCCGCAGGTCAGATGGCGTCAAAATTCGAGGCCTTCAGGGTGCTGGTGGTCCGCACATGCGAGACCGAATTCACCGACACTTTGCCGCTGAACGAGGCATCCGCCCGGATCAGGTCGGTGGCGACCGTGACCACGGCGAGCGCCGCAGTGGCAATGGCGAGAATGGTGGTTTTACGCATGACCCTGCTCCCTGAAGGCCTGGAAGCATCGCTGCTTCCAACGATTGCAAGACTAGGGGAGCGCGCGGCGGGCCGATGTGACGTGGGTCACAAAACAGCGGAATCTTGGGATCGGCAAAAACCCAGAAAATTCAATGAAAAAGGCGGCCTCGGGAGGCCGCCTTTGGTGTGTCTTGCAACTTGTCCTGGCCGGGCATCGCCCGTCGAAGACGGGCGTGAACGCCCTTATGTCCCGGCCATCTTGCTCAGGTGGGCACGGTGCCGACCTAAGCGGGGTCACCGGGACAAGCCCGGTGACGACAGCTCCATTTACTCCGCGGCGCTGCCGCCGGCGGCCTGCGCCGGCTCGCCGCCGCGGCCCTTGTGCTCGATGTCCTCGCCGGTCGTCTGGTCGACCGCCTTCATCGACAGCCGCACCTTGCCGCGCTCGTCCATGCCGAGCAGCTTCACCTTCACCTTGTCGCCTTCCTTGACGACGTCGGAGGTCTTGTTGACCCGGTGCGGCGCGAGCTGGCTGATGTGGACGAGGCCGTCCTTGGCGCCGAAGAAGTTCACGAAGGCGCCGAAGTCCATCACCTTGACCACGGTGCCCTCGTAGATGTGGCCGACCTCAGGGTCGGAGGCGATCGACTTGATCCAGTTGATCGCCGCCTTGATCGACTCGCCGTCGGCGGACGCGACCTTGACCGAGCCGTCGTCCTCGATGTTGATCTTGGCGCCGGTCTTCTCGACGATCTCGCGGATCACCTTGCCGCCGGTGCCGATCACTTCGCGGATCTTGTCGGTCGGGATCTTGAACATCTCGATGCGCGGGGCGTGCTCGCCGAGCTCGGCGCGCGCCGCGGTCAAGGCCTTGGCCATTTCGCCGAGGATGTGCAGGCGGCCGTCTTTTGCCTGGGCCAGCGCGACCTTCATGATCTCCTCGGTGATGCCGGCGATCTTGATGTCCATCTGCAAGGAGGTGACGCCGTTCTCGGTGCCGGCGACCTTGAAGTCCATGTCGCCGAGATGATCCTCGTCGCCGAGGATGTCGGACAGCACCGCGTAGCGCTTGTCCTCGAGGATCAGCCCCATGGCGATGCCGGCGGTCGGGCGCTTCAGCGGCACGCCGGCGTCCATCAGGGCAAGCGACGAGCCGCACACCGTCGCCATCGACGACGAGCCGTTCGACTCCATGATCTCGGAGACGACGCGGATGGTGTAGGGGAACTCGAGCGCGGTCGGCAGCATCGGGTGGATGGCGCGCCAGGCGAGCTTGCCGTGGCCGATCTCGCGGCGGCCGGGCGAGCCGATGCGGCCGGTTTCGCCGACCGAGAAGGGCGGGAAGTTGTAGTGCAGCAGGAACGTCTCCTTGTACGTTCCCTGCAACGCGTCGATGAACTGCTCGTCTTCGGCGGTGCCCAGGGTGGCGACGACGAGCGCCTGGGTCTCGCCGCGGGTGAACAGCGCCGAGCCATGGGCGCGCGGCAGCACGCCGACTTCCGCCACGATCGGACGCACCGTCTTGTTGTCGCGGCCGTCGATGCGCTTGCCGGTGTCGAGGATGTTCCAGCGCACGATCTTGGCTTCCAGCTCCTTGAACACGCCGGCGACGCGCTGCTTGTCGTAGTCCGGGTTGTCGGCGCCGCCGGGGAAAAAGTGCTCCATGACGCGCTCTTTGACCGCGTCGATCGCCTTGTGGCGCTCCTGCTTGGCGGTGATGCTGTAGGCGGCGCGCAGGTCCTTTTCGGCGAGCCCCAGGATCTCCTTCTCCAGCTTGGCGTTGTCGGGCAGCACCAGCTCGCGCGGCTCCTTCGCCGCCTTTTCCGCGAGCTTGATGATGGCCTGGATCACCGGCTGGAAGTGCCGGTGGCCGAACATCACCGCGCCCAGCATGATGTCCTCGGACAGCTCCTTGGCTTCCGATTCCACCATCAGCACGGCGTCATTGGTGCCGGCGACCACGAGGTCGAGCTGGCTCTCGACCATCTCGTCGAGCTGCGGGTTGAGCACGTATTCGTTGTTGATGAAGCCGACGCGGGCGGCGCCGACCGGGCCCATGAAGGGCACGCCGGAGAGCGTCAGCGCGGCGGAGGCCGCGACCATGGCGACGATGTCGGGGTCGTTCTCGAGATCGTGCGACAGCGTGGTGACGATGACCTGGGTGTCGCAGCGCCAGCCGTCGGCGAACAGCGGCCGCACCGGGCGGTCGATCAGGCGGGAGGTCAGCGTCTCCTTTTCGGTCGGACGGCCCTCGCGCTTGAAATAGCCGCCGGGGATGCGGCCCGCGGCGTAGAACTTCTCCTGGTAGTTCACGGTCAGCGGCAGGAAGTCGACGCCTTCCTTGGGCTGCTTGGCCGCCACCACGGTGGCGATCACGGTGGTTTCGCCGTAGGTGGCGAGCACGGCGCCGTCGGCCTGACGCGCCATTCTGCCGGTCTCGAGCGTGAGCTTGCGCCCGCCCCAGTCCAGCTCAACACGATGCATATCGAACATTGTCTTTGTCTTTCTCAGGTTCCGGCAAGTCGCGGAAGCCATGAGCAAGACGGCGAGAGGCTGCGCTGCAACAGCAACAGCGTCCGGCGATCCTGCTCATAGGTCTTTCGTGCCTTGCTCTCGTACACAAGAGCCGATCCTTATCGGCTCCTGCTCGTCGCGGCGGTCACCGCCGGACTGTTCAGCGAACGCTTTCCTCGCATTCGCTGCGGGTGAAACGCGCCGGGCCTCGGCCCCGCGCGCAAAAAATCAGCGGCGGATGCCGAGCTTCTCGATCAGCTGCTGATAGCTCTTCTCGTTCGAGCGCCGCAGGTAATCGAGCAGCTGCCGGCGCTGGCTCACCATCTTGAGCAGGCCGCGCCGCGAATGGTTGTCCTTGACGTGGGTCTTGAAATGCTCGGTGAGGTTGTTGATCCGTTCCGACAGGATCGCCACCTGCACTTCGGGCGAGCCGGTATCACCGGGCTTCTTGGCATAGGTCTTGATCACTTCGGCCTTGCGGCCGGTTGTCACCGACATCGGTCATCCTTTCGTTGCGCCGGCTCTTCCGACGAGGCCGGCGAGGTTGAACACGCGCTTGGGAACGATCTCGCCGTGGTCCACTTCGGCGAGAGCCAGAAGCTGGCCCGCGACCGTGACATAGACCGGCCCACGGAAAATGGGAGCGTCCCGTCCGCGCACTATGACGGCTTGGCCGCGTTGCAGCCTCGCCGCGTCTGCCCGGCTGACGGCCAGCGCCGGGATGTCGTCCAGCGCGGTCTCAACGGGCAGGATGAGATCGGCGAGGCTACCCTCGCCGCTGGCGGCTCTATGGCACAGAGCCTCCAGTTCTGCCAGTGGAATCATGGCGTTTTCGCCGAACGGCCCGACCGCGACCCGGCGCAGGGCGCTGACATGGCCGAAACAGCCGAGTTCGCGGCCCATATCGCGGGCGAGCGAGCGCACATAGGTGCCTTTACCGCATTCCGCCTCGAAAACCGCATGGTCGGCATCCGGCGCGTTAACCAGCTCCAGCCGGGCGATTTCGACCGGCCGGGGGGCCAAGTCGACCGTTTCGCCGTCGCGGGCGAGATCGTAGGCGCGTTCGCCCTCGACCTTGATGGCCGAATAGCGCGGCGGCACCTGCTGGATCAGGCCGGTGAAGGCCGGCAGCAGGGCGCGCACGGCCTCGGGCGACGGTCGTTCGGCGCTCGTTTGCGTGACGCGGCCTTCGGCGTCGTCGGTATCCCGCTCCTCGCCCCAGCGCACGGTGAAGCGATAGAGCTTGCGGCCGTCCATGACGAAGGGGACCGTTTTGGTCGCTTCCCCCAACGCGATCGGCAGCGCGCCGGAGGCCAGCGGATCGAGCGTGCCGGCGTGGCCGGCGCGCTTGGCGGTGAACAGCCGCTTGATGACGCTGACGGCGTGCGTCGAGGTCATGCCGACCGGTTTGTCGAGCACGATCCAGCCGTGCACGTCGCGCTTGTCGCGTTTGAATTGTTTGTGGCGCTTCTCCCCACGATCGGTGTGC
>Ga0070740_10003283_pt1 | contig 17439 bp, 12 predicted proteins | sample Coa_R2_FD_67286 | JGI IMG/M metagenome (GOLD analysis project Ga0070740, IMG submission 67286) | Surface soil microbial communities from Centralia Pennsylvania, which are recovering from an underground coalmine fire - Coalmine... | ecosystem: Environmental > Terrestrial > Soil > Unclassified ... | reverse complement strand
ACTCCAATCAATACGATGGGGCGCGTGTTCAGCGACGAGCACATTCGCGCGCGCCAATGCTTTTCACCGCTGGATCAGCCCGGCGTCGGCACAGTGCCGCTGCCCGGTCCGCCATGGCGATTCTCCGCTGCAGATTTACCGCCGCGCCGACCCGCTCCCGCGCTGGGGCAACATACGGAGGAGATTTTGACGCAAAGGCTTGGGATGGGCAGCGGCGAAATTGCCGTGCTGCGCTCACGCCGGGTGATCTGACCAATCATGGAACATCTGCCGCTTGCCGGAGTGCGGGTTCTGGATTTCAGCTGGGTGTGGGCGGGGCCGTTTTGCACCATGCAACTGGCCCACATGGGTGCCGAGGTGATCCGCGTCGAATCCGCCGCGCGGCTGTGCACCTCGCGGCGCATCCCGCCCTTCGCCGACGACGTTGCGGGGATCAATCGCGCCGGATACTACAATCAGTACAATCAGGGCAAACGCAGCATCACGCTCAACCTGCGCCATCCGCAGGGCCTCGCCATCGCGCACGGCCTGGTAGGCCTGTGCGACGTCGTGACCGAGAATTTCGCCGCCGGCGTGATCGAGCGGCTCGGGCTCGGCTACGAGACACTGCGCAAGATGCGTCCGGATCTGATCATGCTGTCGATTTCAGGCTTCGGGCGCACCGGGCCGTACCGGGCAGTGGCCGGATACGGGCCGGCGGTCTCGGCGCTATCCGGATTCGTGTCGGCCACCGGCTACGAAGGCTACGCCCCCCAACTGCTGGGCATCTCCTACGCCGACCCCAGTACGGGGGTGCTGGCCGCGGCGGCAATCGTGGCCGCGCTCATCAACCGCGACCGCACCGGGCGCGGGATGTATATCGACCAGTCGCTGCTGGAGCCGTCACTGGCGCTGATGGCCGAGGGCTTGGTGGAGTACGCGATGACCGGGCGCGAGCCGGCGCGCATCGGCAATCGCGACCCGCTGCTCGTCCCGCACAACTGCTACAAGGCGCGCGGCGACGTCAATCAGTGGGTGACGATCGCGGTTGCCACCGAACATGAATGGCGCAGCCTGTGCCGCGTGATGGGCGATGAGCAACTCGCCCAGGATCCGCGCTTTGACAGCGCCGCGAAGCGCAAGCGCAACGAGGACGCGCTGGATGAAATCATCACGGCATGGACTTCGGCGCACGATCGCTGGGACATCACGCGCCGCCTGCAGGAGGCGGGCGTGTGCGCGTTCCCATCGATGAGCAACAAGGACCTCGCCCACGATCCGCATCTGCAGGCGCGTGGCTTCCTTGTTACCAAGGAGCATCCTGAAGTCGGCAGGCGAATCCACGCCGGCATCCCGTGGACGATCAACGGCGCCCCCGTGGACGTGAGCGGCGCCGCACCGATTCTCGGCGCCGACACCGACGCAATCCTGACCGAATTGCTGGGGCTCAAGCCCGATCAAATCGAACGGCTGCGCAGCCAGGGAGTTTTGGAATGACTGCTTTTGCTCGCGAAGCTGGCGGATTGGTCATGTTGACAGGCCGCGCGTGGGCGGGATATAGATAATAGCCAATTATGCGTTGCGAAATCCGCACAGCTTGGGCGACTTGGCGTTGGAGCATCGGCGCATCCGCCTGGGCTGCGGTTTCGTAGCGACGCGAAACCGAGGACTGAAAAAGGCCGCAGGCGGAAGCACCTGCGGCCTTTTTTTATGGCTGCGATGAGGTAACATGCGGCGCGCCGATCGGAGACGGGCGCGCTTAAGGAGGCGCGATGCTGACGCCCAGCGAAGCGGACTTTGAACTGCTGGCCGGCAGGGACTTCGACATCATTCCGGTTTGCCGTGAGATACCCGGGGACCTGGAAACTCCCGTCGGCGCATTCCTCAAGATCGGACGTGGCGACTACGCGTTCCTGCTCGAAAGCGTGCGCGGCGGCGAAAAGTGGGCGCGCTACACCTTTTTGGGCGCCGAACCCGCGCTGGTGTTCCGCGCCCGCGCCAGCCATCTGGAACTGATCCGGCCCGGCGTAGGGGTCGAGGTGCGCAGCGTCGAGGATCCGTTCGAAGCCCTGCGCCAGGAGGTCAAGCGCCGGCGCGCGCCGCAACTCGACGGCCTGCCGCGCTTTTTCGGCGGCGCGGTTGGGATGCTGGCCTACGACATCGTGCGCTACTTCGAGCGCCTGCCCAACTCTCCGCCCGACGACCTCGGCGTTCCCGATCTCTACATGATGTTTACTGACACGGTGCTGGTGTTCGACAACGTGCGCCAGACCATCAAGATCATCGTCAACGTGCCGATCCGGGAATTCGCCACGGCACGTGCGGCGTATCGCTCCGCGGTCGAGAAGATCGAGGAGACCATCGCGCGGCTGGCGACGCCGGTTGTGCTGCCGTGTCTTGATCGCCCTGCGGCGGCCGCCGAGCCGCGGATCGCTTCCAATCAGACCCGCGAGGGCTACATGCAGATGGTGCTGGCGGCCAAGGAATACGTCGCCGCCGGCGACATCATCCAGGTCGTCCCCTCGCAGCGCTTCGAAGCCGACTTGACGGTGCATCCCTTCAACCTTTACCGCAGCCTGCGCACGATCAATCCTTCGCCCTACATGTTCTACCTGCGGTTGGGCGACCTGACGCTGGCCGGCGCGTCGCCCGAGGTGATGGTGCGGCTGGAGGGCAGGGAGGTGACGCTGCGGCCGATCGCCGGCACGCGTGCGCGCGGTGAGAACGAAGAGGCGGACCTGCGCCTGGAGCGCGAACTGCTGGCCGACCCCAAGGAGCGGGCGGAGCATGTGATGCTGGTCGATTTGGGGCGCAACGACGTGGGGCGCGTGTCGGAAATCGGCTCGGTGGAGGTCACCGAACTGATGGTGGTCGAGCGCTACTCGCATGTGATGCATATCGTGTCCAACGTGCGCGGCCGGCTGCGCGAAGACTGCGACGCTTTCGACGCCTTCCGCGCCACCTTTCCGCAGGGCACGGTGTCGGGCGCACCCAAGATTCGCGCGATGGAGATTATCGACGAGCTGGAGCCGGTGCGCCGCGGCGTGTATGCGGGCGCGGTGGGCTACTTCAGCTACACCGGCAACATGGACACTGCGATCGCGCTGCGCACGATGCTGATTCGGAACAACCGGGTCTACATCCAGGCCGGCGGCGGCGTAGTGGCCGACTCCGACCCCGCTGCCGAGTACCAGGAATCGGTCAACAAGGCCAAAGCGATGCTGCGCGCGCTGGGCGCGGCGACGCAGTTCGAAAACGCCGCCCGCGGTAATCGAGCATGAATAATCGCATCCTGATGATTGACAATTACGATTCCTTTACCTTCAACCTGGTGCAGTACCTCGGCGAGTTGGGCGCCACGGTTGTCGTCAGGCGCAACGACGCGATCGACATCGCCGCCGCGCGCGCGATGCGGCCCGATGCGATCGTGATCTCGCCCGGGCCGTGCACGCCCCGTCAGGCCGGCATTTCCGTAGCGCTGATCCGCGAGATGGCGGGCGAGGTGCCGATTTTGGGCGTCTGCCTGGGCCATCAATGCCTGGGCGAGGCGTTCGGCGGACGCGTGGTGCGCGCCAGCCGTCTGATGCATGGCAAGACCTCGCCCATCCTGCATGATTCGCGCACCATCTTCTCCGGCCTGCCGTCGCCGTTCGAGGCGATTCGCTACCATTCGCTGCTGGTCGAGCCGCACTCGCTGCCCGAATGCCTGGAAGTGTCGGCATGGACGGCGGAAGGTGAGATCATGGGGTTGCGGCACAAGAGTCTGCCCGTCGAAGGCGTCCAGTTCCATCCCGAGTCGATTCTGACCGAGCATGGCAAGGAGCTGCTGAAAAACTTTCTGGCCGGAGCTGCGCATCGATGACCACCGTGCGCCAGGCGCTGGAGATGGTTGCGGCGGGACGCTCGCTTGACGAGCCCCAGATTCGCACCGTGTTCGATGAGATCCTCGACGGTGCGCCCGGCTTTTTGGTGGCCGGTCTGCTGGTGGCGCTGCGGATGAAAGGCGAGGAGCCGCAGGAGCTGGCCGGCGGTGTGCGCGCGTTGCTGGCCCGCGCCCGGCCGCTTGATCTGGATGGCGGGGAATTGCTCGATACGGCGGGCACCGGCGGCGACGGCCTGGGCACCTTCAACATCTCCACCGCGGCAGCGCTAATTGCCGCCGCCGCCGGCGTCAAGGTGGCCAAGGCGGGGAATCGCGCGGCCAGCGGCAGGGTCGGCGCCGCCGACGTGCTGGAGCGGTTCGGCGTGCGTATCGAGCTGGACGCAGCGGGACTCAAACGCTGCCTGGCGCGCGCCGGAATCTGTTTTCTCTTCGCCCCGTATTATCATCCGGCGGTCGCGCGCGTGGCCGCGATTCGAAAGGAGCTGGGAATCAGGACGCTGTTTAACCTGCTCGGTCCGATCGCCAACGCCGCGCGTCCCGCGCGCCGGCTGGTGGGCGTTGCCGAGCCGCGGCTGGCGCCGGTGATGGCGCAGGCGTTGGTCGAACTGGGTGCGAAGCACGCGATGGTCGTGCACAGCGAAGATGGAATGGACGAGATATCGGCGTGGGCGCCCACCCGTACCTTCGAGGTACGCGACGGTGCCGTAATCGAGGCGATGATTCGTCCCGGCGATTTCGGTATCAAGGCGGGACGCGCCGCCGACGTCATGATCGAGAACGCGGACCAGGCGGTCGCGATGTTGTGCGCGGGGCTGGGCGGCGCGCCGGGCGCCGCGTCGGACGTGATGGCGCTCAACGGCGGCGCGGCGATCTACCTCGGCGGCCGGGCTGCGTCGCTGGCCGAGGGCGTCGAGGCGGCGCGCGACATCCTGCGCCAGGGCCTCGCGCTCCGGACGCTGCAGGCGCTGCGCGCGGCCAGCCGCGAGGAGAATTAAATGGCGTCGCTACTGGAGCGAATCTTCGCCGACAAGCGCGCGGAACTTGAGCAGCGCCGCCGCGAGATCGGACCCGACGAAGTCAAGGCGTGCGCGGCAAAAGCAGCGCCGCCGCGCGATTTTATCGGCGCGCTCGACCGCTGCCGGCCCGCGATTATCGCTGAAATCAAACGCGCCTCGCCCAGCAAGGGCGACATCCTGCCGGATTTGGAGCCGGCGCAAATCGCCGCGACGTACGCGTCCAACGGCGCCGCCGCGATCTCCGTGCTGACCGACGCGCATTTCAAAGGCTCGCTGCAGGACCTGCGCGCGGTGCGCGCCACAGTCGATCTGCCGCTGCTCAGAAAGGATTTCATCTTCGACCCCTACCAAGTCCACGAAGCCCGCGCGGCCGGCGCGGATTGTATTCTGCTGATCCTTGCGATGCTGGAGGAACGCCAGGCGCAGGAACTGGCGGCGCTTGCCGCCGAACTCGGAATGGCAACCCTGGTCGAAGTGCACGATTATCCGCAACTCCAATCCGCGCAGCGAATCGGCGCGCGGCTAATCGGGATCAATAACCGCGACCTGCACACCTTCAAGACCGATATCGCGGTAACCGAACAGCTGATGGCCGCCTGTCGCGGCGATGCTTTGGTCGTGTCGGAAAGCGGGATCGAAACTCCGGCCGACATCCGCCGCCTGTCCGCCGCGGGCGCGCGCGCCTTTCTGATCGGCGAAAGCCTGCTGCGCGGCGGCGAGCCGGCGCGTCAGCTGCGCGCGCTGGCCGCAGCGCTCGCGGGCAGCGGTGCGGGAGGAGGCGTTGATTAAGGTCAAAATCTGCGGAGTTACGCGCGTGGAGGACGCGCTGGCCGCGTGCGAATTCGGCGCCGATATGATCGGGATTAATTTCTACGATCGCAGTCCGCGTTATGCCTCCTTCTCTCAAGCAGCGAAGATTCGCGCCGCGATCGGCGCGCGCGCAAAGGTGGTGGGCGTGTTCGTCGAGCCGGCGCGCGAATTCGTCGCGCGGATGCTGGCCGAGCTGGCGCTTGATATGCTTCAGATTCACGGCGCGCAAAGCCAGGGATTGCTCACCGCATGGCCGGTGCCGGTGATTCGTCCCGTCAGTCTGCGGCCTGAGCAATCCGCCGCTGCGGTGTTTGAAGCGGCGCACAGCAGCGCTCTGACTCTGATCGACAGCTACGACCCACGGCTTTACGGCGGCACGGGGCGGGCGATTCCGATCGAGCATCTGCGCAAGCTCGACCTGCGCCGCTGTTTGGTGGCGGGCGGGCTGACGCCCGATACGGTCGGCGCGGTGGCGGCGCTTGGACCCTATGGCGTCGATGTCGCCAGCGGCGTGGAGGCCGCGCCCGGAATAAAAGATCACGGCAAACTGAGGAGTTTCATCAAGCATGCAAAATCTGCCGGATAAGCACGGCCATTTCGGCGAATACGGCGGCCGATGGGTGGCCGAGACGCTGATGCCCGCGCTGCTGGAGCTGGAACAGGCCTACAAACAGGCGCGGCGCGACCCCAAATTCCGCGCCGACCTCGAGCGCTACGCGCGCGAGTACGTCGGACGCCCGACGCCGCTTTACTTCGCGGCCAACCTCACCGCCCGCCTGGGAGGCGCAAAAATCTACTTAAAGCGCGAGGACCTCTGCCATACCGGCGCGCACAAGGTTAACAACACGCTGGGCCAGGCGCTGCTGGCCGTGCGCATGAACAAAAGCCGCATCACGGCGGAGACCGGCGCCGGGCAGCATAGCGTGGCGACCGCGACGATGGCGGCGCGCTTCCAGCGCGAATGCGAGGTCTTCATGGGCGCGCTGGACGTCGAGCGCCAGTCGCTCAACGTCTTCCGCATGAAGCTGCTCGGCGCCCGGGTGCATCCGGTGGACGCCGGCAGCCGCAGCCTCAAGGACGCGCTCAACGAGGCGCTGCGCGACTGGATCACCAACGTCAGGACCACCTACTACCTGATCGGCACCGCCGCCGGGCCTCATCCCTATCCCATGATCGTGCGCGATTTTCAGGCCGTGATCGGCCGTGAAGCGCGCCGCCAGATCCTCCAGCACGAGGGGCGTCTGCCCGATGTGCTGGTCGCCTGCGTCAACGGCGGTTCCAACGCCATCGGCCTGTTCTACCCGTTTATCAGGGAAAGCAAGGTGAAGCTGGTTGGGGTTGAAGCGGCGGGTCTGGGGCTCAACGGCCCCTCGCACGCGGCGACGCTGACCGCGGGCAGCGTCGGCGTCCTGCACGGCAATCGCACCTATCTGCTGCAGGACGAGATGGGCCAGATTCGCGAGACTCATTCGATCGCGGCCGGGCTGGATTACCCGGGCGTCGGCCCCGAGCACGCATGGTTGAAGGACAGCGGGCGCGCCAGCTATGTCACCGCCACGGACGAGGACGCTCTGGAGGCGCTCAAACTGCTGTCGGAGACCGAGGGGATCATTCCGGCGCTGGAAAGCGCGCACGCGGTGGCGCATGCGGTGCGGATAGCGCCGGCGATGGCACGCGACGCGATCATGATCGTCAATCTTTCCGGCCGCGGCGACAAGGACATGCAAAGCGTCGCCAAAGCGCTCGGCGTCACTCTGTGACGGGGAGGCGGCGCGATGGCGAAGGAGGCAAGAATTGCGCGCAAGTTCGCACAACTGCGGGCCCGCAACGAGGCCGCGCTGATCCCGTTTATCGTGGCCGGCGACCCCGACTTGCGGCACACCGGGATGCTGGTAACCGAGATGGAGGCGCGCGGCGCCGACCTCATCGAACTGGGAGTACCGTTTTCCGATCCGATGGCGGACGGGCCGGCCAATCAACGCGCGCTGGCGCGCGGCCTGGCCGCGGGCGCGTCGCTGTCCGCGATCCTGGGGCTGGTCGGCGAGTTGCGCAAACAGACCCAAATCCCAATAATCCTGTTCGGATACTTCAATCCGTTTTACCGCTACGGATGCGAGCGGCTGTGCACGGATGCCGCGCAGGCCGGCGTGGACGGGCTTTTGGTCGTGGATATGCCGCCCGAGGAAAGCCGGGAACTGGCCAAACCCGCGCGCGCCGCGGGCGTGGACCTGATCTACCTGCTCGCCCCCACCACCCCGCTGGAACGCAGCCGCACCATCGCGCGCTCCGCCAGCGGTTTTCTCTACTACGTGTCGGTCACGGGCGTGACCGGAGCACGCGAGCAGGTGGGCGCTGACGTCGAATCGCATGTGCGCGAGCTGTCGTCGGTAACCGATCTGCCGATCGGCGTCGGCTTTGGAATTTCCACGCCGGCGCAGGCCCGGCAGGTCGCCGCCTACGCCGACGCCGTCGTGGTCGGCAGCGCGCTGTCGCTGCTGATCGAAGCCCACGGCAAGAGCGATCAACTGCTGAGCGCGGTCGGCGGCCTGGTCGGCGCCATGAAGGAGGCGATGCGCGCCGCCCGACCCGCCCACCTTTTATCCCCTCTTCCAGACCAGGGAAAAGGTTAGGGAGACGCCATGCCCACACCACGTGTAGAAACGCCGCAGGCGCTGCCGCCCGAGGATTTGTGGGTCAAGTGTCCGCGCTGCCGCGACATCGCCTATCGCAAGGAGGTCGAGCGCAATCTTAACGTCTGCCTCAAGTGCGGCCATCATTTCCGTCTCACCGTCGAGCAGCGCCTGGCGATTACCGTGGACCGCGGGTCGTGGCGCGAGATGAGCGCCGGGTTGACGGGCGGCGACCCGCTTGAATTCCGCGACTCCAAGTCCTACCCCGAGCGGCTGGCCCAGGCGCGCAGCGCCAGCGGGCGCGCCGACGCGCTCGTGATCGGCACCGGCCGGATCGGCGGGCGCGCGGCCGCACTGGGTGTGATGGACTTCAACTTCATGGGCGGCAGCATGGGTTTGGTGGTCGGCGAGAAACTGGCCCGGCTGTTCGCGACCGCGCGCACGCGCCGCCTGCCGGCGGTGGTGTTCTGCGCCTCGGGTGGGGCGCGAATGCAGGAAGGGGCGCTGTCGCTGATGCAGATGGCCAAGGTGTCGGCGGCCATTGCGCGCCTGCGCGACGCGCGCGTCCCCTACATCTCGATCTGCTGCGATCCGACCACCGGCGGTGTGGCGGCGTCCTTCGCGATGCTGGGCGATCTGAATCTGGCCGAGCCGGGCGCGGTCATCGGCTTCGCCGGCCGGCGCGTGATCGAACAGACCATCAACCAGCGCCTGCCCGATGATTTCCAGAAAGCCGAATTCCTGCTCGCCCACGGCATGCTCGACGCAATCGTCCCGCGCCATCAGATGCGCCAGACTCTGACCAATCTGCTCGGCATCCTGCGTCCCCGGCGTTAGCCCGGATGCGGCCAAACGCCGCGCTAGGATTTGGATTGGGTGGGCAATTGCTGTGCACGGAGCGCCGATTTTTTGCTTGGACGCGGCCTTGGGCACCGCTACAATAACGCCCTTATGGAGCGGCTGGCGCAGACTCTGGAATGGCTGTATTCGCTTGAAGCGCGCGGCGAGATCTACAAGCTGGAGCGGATGGAGCAGGCGCTGGAGCGCATTGGCAATCCGCATCTGCGCCTTAAGGTCGTACATATCGCCGGCACCAAGGGCAAGGGCTCGGTGGCGGCGATGCTCGATAGCTGTCTGCGCGCCGCCGGTTACCGCACCGGACTGTACACCAAGCCCCACCTGGTCCATTTGACCGAACGCACCCGGATTAACGGGGCCGAAATGCCGGCCGCACAGATGCTGGAGTATATCGAGCGCTTGCGCGCGATTTACGAACGCGCCGGGCTGGGGCTGACCTTCTTCGAATTCACCGTGGCCTTGATGTTTCTGTACTTTGCCGAGGCAAAAGTCGATATCGCGGTGGTGGAGACGGGATTGGGGGGACGGCTGGACTCGACCAACGTGGTGCGCCCGCTGCTGAGCGTGATCACCCCCATCGGCTTCGACCACATGGAATACCTGGGCTACACGCTGCGCTCGATCGCCGCCGAAAAGGGCGGCATCATCAAGCCCGGGGTGCCGGTGGTGATAGGCGCACGCGAGGAGGAAGCCCGCGCCACGCTGACCGATATCGCGGCCCAGCGCTGCAGCGCCGCGATGCTGCTCGACCGCGATTTCACCTACTCTTCACGATCGCCGGCCCATCGGCTTGACTATACCGGTCTGGGGTTCAATATGGAGGCGGTAGAACTTGGGGTGGCGGGCCGGTTCCAGCATGAAAACGCCGCAATCGCGCTGGCCGCGCTCGAGACGCTGCGCGGTATGGGATGGGGAATTGAGGAGGACGCCATCCGCCGCGGGCTGCACGAGCTGGATTGGCCGGGCCGCTTCGATATCGTGCACCGCCGCCCGCTGGTGGTGCTGGACTGCGCGCACAACGAACTGAGCGTCGAGGCGCTGCTGGAAACAATCGCGATCGAGTTGGGCCCCCAGGCTCGCCCGCGGCTGCTGTTCGGCTGCCTGTCGGACAAGAACTGGCCGCGGATGGCGCAGATGCTGGGCCCCAGGGTACGTGACGTGACGCTGACGCGGGTCAAACCCAAGCGGCCACTGGAGCCCGAGCTCCTGGTCGAGCATTTCTCGCCCTATGCGCCAACCCGGGTGATTCGTGAGCCGCTGGCGGCAATCGAGCAGGTAATGGCGGAGGCGCGCGATGAGGACTTTGTGCTGGTTACCGGCTCGGTGTACCTGGTGGGCGAAATCTATCCCTATTTCCTGGCGGCGCAGGGCCGCACAAGGTTGTTCCCTGAAGCGATTTAGATCACCGCTGCTGTGTGCACTGGGGTTGGCGCTGATTGCCGCATCCAACGCCTTGGCCCAGGACCTTCAATCGCTGGGCGGCCTGCGCACCACGCACACCGGCAAGGTCGATCTGAGCGGCAACGAATTCGTTTACGACGCCCGCACCGACACCTTCATCGCGCGCGGCGATGCGCGCCTGGCGCAAGGACCCACGGTGCTGCAGGCCGACGAGATGCAGTTCAATCGGCGCCGGCAGACCCTGGCCGCCCATGGCAACGTCCGTTTGTCCGATCCCGAGGTCGACCTGACCGCCTCCAGCGCCGAAGTCAACGTCGAAGACGAAACCGGCCAGATGCACGACGCGCGCATCGCGGTCAAGCAGAGCGACTACTACCTGGCCGGGCGCGAGATTACCAAGTTCCTGGGCCAACACTACCGGGTCCGCGACGGCTACTTTACGACCTGCGGATGCGAGTCGGGCACGCCTTCATGGAGTATCGCGGGGCGTGAGATCGATGCCACTTTGGGCGGACGGGGCATTGTCAAGGACGCCAAGTTCCAGGTCCTGGGCCATACCGTCATCGATATTCCCTACGCAGTGTTCCCCGCCGACACCGAACGCCAGAGCGGATTTCTAAGCCCGCTCATCGGCCAATCGCGGCTGCGCGGATTCCAGTACTTCCAGCCCTACTATATCGACATCAACCGCAGCATGGACGCCACCGTGGCGTTCGACGTCGAGACGCTGGCGCGGGTGGGCGGGATGGCGGAGTACCGGCTGCAGAACGGAAGCGACGATTACCTGCGGGTCACGGGCGGGTTTTTCAACGAAAGCATCCGCAGCAATGCCAACACCGACGTGGTCGACAACCAGATCGCGGACCCGACCGTGCCCATCAACCGCTACGGGCTGATCGGGCTGCTGCGTCAGCACATCACGCCCGACCTGGTGGCCTACGCCGACGGTATCATGACCAGCGACAGCCTCTACCTGCGTGATATGGATGTCTACACTCTGTCACGCGGCTACGGCTCCAACTACAATTTCGGCCTGCTGCGCACGGGCAACTCCGACTTCGGGCTGATCCAGAGCTTTGAAAACTCCTATTTGATGCTCGACGGCATGTGGATCCAGGACTACATCCAGGCACAGGAGTTTGCGCTGCAGAAAATGCCGGAGTTGTTGTGGAGCGGGCGTCAGGACCTGGGCTTCGGTGCGGCGTTCGTGGACTACGACTTCCAGGCGGTCAATTACATGCGCGAAAACGGGATCGGAGGATTGCGCTTCGACCTCCATCCGCAGCTCACGGTGCCCTGGCATCTCAAGGATTATCTCTACGGCTGGGGCCGGCTCGGGGTGGAGGAGACCGCCTATGACGTGTCGGGCCACAACCTGGTTATCTTCCCGCAGGGCAGTTTCGATCCGGCGATTGGGCAAGTGCTCAACTTCAACAACCAACTGGGAGAAAATCCCTCGCTGGCGCCCGGCGGGTTGCTCCATCGGGAGCTGATTGACGGGGGGTTCACGATCGGCAGCCGCCTTCAGAAGGTCTATGACCTGCACTGGCGCACGCTGGAAAAGCTCAAGCATACGATCGAGCCGCTGGTTTCCTACGACTACGTCCCGGTGGTCGATCAGGCGCAGTTGCCCCTTTTCGACGAAACCGATCGGGTTGAACCGCGCAGCCTGTTCACCTGGGGTGTGGTGTCGCGGCTGTACGGGAAGTTTGGCGGGCAGGAGGAATCCAATGCCGATTCCGCCGGACCGTCAGGCGGTACCCAGAGCGCGGCCAGCTTTCAGTCCGGCGGCGGACAGGTGATGGAGCTGGCGGAGTTCAGCCTGTTGCACGAGTACGATACCTCGCATGCGCTTACGCCCGCCGGGGCCCGGTTTTCAGACGTCTCCGCCAACGTGACAGTGTTTCCCACCACCTACGCTTCGCTGGGCAGTTTCACCGATTTCAATCCCAATACCCGTCAGTTCGCCGGCGAGACTGTGTTTCTGGCGCTGCGCCCGCCCTGGTACCAGCCCGCGCCCGAGCATCAGCAGCGCCTGGGGCGCGCCTACACCGGGGGACCCTATTTGCAGCTCAACTACGCCTTCGTGGGCGGGCGCAACGCGGTGCAGCAAATCAGCGGCCGGGCCTATTACGAGTTCTTCGATCGATTGGGTCTGTACTATGAGCCCGCCTACGATATTGCCGACGGCAAGCTGCTGTACAGCGAATACGGTTTGCGCCTGAAGTCCAAGTGCGACTGTTGGATCTTCGACATCGGTGTCAACGATTCGGTCAATCCCAGCGAGGTGCAGATTTTCGTTCAACTGACCCTGGGCGGGCTGGGCTCCATCGGCCGCAACCCCTTCGGCGGCAACGTGATGCTCAGCAATCCCTACGGCGCGCCGCAGGGCCCACTGGGCGGATAACAGGTGCGGGGCCGGTTGTTCTGAGCGCTGTTTGCCGCTTTAATGGTCAGCACCTATGGCTAAAACTGCGCTGATCACCGGCGTTACGGGTCAGGACGGCTCCTATTTGGCCGAGTTCCTGCTGGCCAAGGGCTACAACGTTCACGGCATGGTGCGGCGCACGTCCAGTTTCGCCACCGGACGCATCGACCATCTGCGCCAGCCCTTTGACGGCGGCCACAATGGGCTGCAACTGCATTACGGCGACCTCGGCGACGGCACCGGCTTGCGCCGCGTCATCGAGCTGGTCGCACCCGACGAGGTCTACAATCTGGCGGCCCAGTCGCACGTGCGGATCTCCTTCGACCAGCCCGAGTACACCGCCGACGTGGTCGGTCTGGGCGCGCTGCGGTTGCTGGAAGCGGTACGCGACCACAGCCGCAGCACCGGGCGCCAGGTACGCTTTTACCAGGCCGGGTCCTCCGAGATGTTCGGCAAGGCGGCCGAAGTGCCGCAGCGCGAAACCACCCCGTTTCATCCGCGCAGCCCCTACGCCTGCGCCAAAGTCTACGCCCATTGGCAGACTCGCAACTATCGCGAGGCGTACGGGATGTTCGCCGCCAACGGTATTCTGTTCAATCATGAATCGCCGCGCCGGGGCGAAAACTTCGTGACCCGCAAAATTACGCGCAGCGCCACCCGCATCAAGGTCGGCTTGCAGGACAAACTGGCGCTGGGCAATCTGGACGCCAAACGCGACTGGGGTTTTGCCGGTGATTACGTGGAAGCGATGTGGCTCATCCTCCAGCATCCCGAGCCCGACGACTTTGTAATCGCCACCGGCGAAAGCCACTCGGTGCAGGAGTTTCTGGAGCTGGCCTTTCAGCGGCTGGGGCTGGACTGGCGCAAGCACGTTGAATTCGACCCGCGCCTGATGCGCCCGGCCGAGGTTGATATTCTGCAGGGCGACGCCACCAAGGCCCGCACGCTGCTTGCTTGGCGCCCCAAGGTCGGCTTCAAGGAACTGGTTGCGATGATGGTGGACGCGGACCTCGAACTGGCCCACCGCGAACTGAAGGCCCAGAGCTGAAAGACGACGCCCCCGGCGCTTGGGCCGGGGGCGTCGTCAGAGATGTGGCGTCAATCGGCGCGCGGCCCTCACGGCAGTTGCGCCTGGTCGTAGTGGCACTGCTTGCCCGACAGCGCCTGGTCCTCGGCGTTGAACGGCACCTTCCAGTTGTAGGTCTGGTCGCTGGCGAATGATACCGGAGCGGGCCGATGATGGTCGGCGGCGTCATCCGCCTGGAAGTTGTCGGGCATGGTGAACTCGACCGCCTCGCATCCGGCCAGCGGACAGTCCAGATCCTTCACTGACCAACTGCAAATCGCATCCACGCACTGCGGGTCGTTGGGCGTCTTGGTGCAGTCGATGCTGCAGTTGGGCGCGCATTTCGCCGTCTTTTCGTGACAGACATCGTACAGATAATTGTTCTTGTCGCTGATGTTGCACTGGCATTGATTGGTGCCCTTGTTCCACGAACACATGGTCGAGGGCTGGCACAGCTCGCTGCCCAGCGGCTTTGAGTCGGGCTTGGTCAGATCGAAGTCATCCTGGAGCTCCCTGGCGCTCATATCGACGCCCAGCGTCAAATAACCTGTGCTCGAATCGTAGTTTCTCACCCAGCCCGTCGGCCACACGTTCACCGGCTGGCCATTGCCCTGCCGCGTGGCCGGCGTAAAGGCGAACTTCAGGCCGTGAGAGATGTCGGTGTGGCCATACAACACCTTCTTGGTGACGTCGTAGTCGCTGAGGCCCTTGCCGATAAAGAGCTTGTAGGTCTGCTTGATGGTCGGCTTTGCATACAGAAAGTATAGCTCATATTTCTGGCCCTTGACGAACTCGTTGGGGCTGAAGCCATTGGTGAACGGCCCCTTGAACTGTTTCTGGGCGCTCGCCGCGGTCACGCTGGTGTCGATGTAATAGCTGCCATGGTTGACGGTCAGCCCGCTGCGCTGGAAGCTGTTCTGTCCCATCATCCGCTTGGCCTGCTCCAGCGGGTCGGGTTTCTCCGCCAGTTCCTTCTCGGTCAGGAACTGGCGATAAAGCAGGATTCCGGCGCAGGTGTTAACCTGCGAGGGGTCGGTGCTGGTGCACGCGCTGCCCCATTTGTTGGGTGGGTTGCACAGGCGCAGGGGGGCGTCAGAGTCGGGCACATCAAGCCCGCATTCTGCGAACAGGGCGGTGGTGACGTACTCGTAAGGGCTGGTTTTGGCGGTGGCTGGAGCCAGCTTGGCATCGCCGGTGGGATTCGCGGCGACGTCGGAGGCGCATTCCAGCGTTTCGGCGGGAGCGTTGAAGAAATCCTCCTGGTTGACCGAAATCGTCTCGGTCTTTCTGGTCGGAGGGTTGTTGACCTGGCTGGTCAGGCCAGTCAGCGAACCGTCATCGTCATTGAGAACCGTTTCCCGATCGATGTCGGTAAAGCCGTTGAATGACCCGCCGGGCGAGGTGCCATCGGGCGGCGGCTGCGCCCAGAAACAATATTCGGTTTTCTGCTGCGGCAGGTTGACCTCGAAGGTGCCCAGTTTGAAGAGCGGCTCGGTCACGAAATGGCGGATATCCACACCGTCGAAGAACAGATTGTTGGAATGGAAGGCCGGTGCGTAGTAAAAACCGTTGGGCTGTTTCCATCCGATCGCGGCATTGGGCAGATAGCAGCCCAATACGGTTTCGGTGGCGCTTTTCTTCAGCCGATACGCCCGTACACCGTTGGTGTAGCCGTTCATGTAGCCCGAATTGGCGCATGGATTGCCGTCCGTGTCGGAGGGCTTGCACAGGGTATTGCTTGGGCCGGGCCCCTTGCCGTCACTGGTGAGATATGTCGGATGGATATTCAGATAGGCGTTGGAATCCTGGTAGGCGGGCCCATCATAGATGCTGAACATCCGCTGCGCGACGGAGAAGTTGGATAGCTGAATGCTGATACCTTCCGCTTTGGCCAGGCAATACAGGGAATTGTTGGCCGCGCTGTTGGGAAAGGGCGCGCACTTCAATCCTGTCAGTCCGCTGCTGCCCTTGAGCGGATTGAAGGGACCCGATTCGTCCGCCAGCGGGTTGCCCGACTGCGTGGTACCGACAAATACGGTCTGGCGCGCCAGCGCCCAGAAACCGGTCAGCACGTCGGATTTCGAATAGCCGCCGCTGGTGACGAAGTTGAGCCCGGCGTTGAGCACGTCGGTGATCGCGCTGTTGATGACCAGCGACCACTGGGGACGCATCCAGACCGCGGCCAGGTTCTTCTCCGCCCAGTTGAACGAAGTGGTGAAGCGGTCGAGCACGGTTACGTCGCAATTCTCCCGGCTGGTCTCGTCGCAGCGCGGAAAACTGGTGCATTCGGCATCGTCCCGGCCCTGGTCGGCGTCGGGACAGCGGGTTGCGTAGCGGTTGCCGCCGCTGACGTGCGGCCAGTACGTGTCAGTGGCAGGCAGCGGAAACTTGTAGTTCTTCTTGGCCCCGTCCGAGGCCAGCATCGTCAGTTCCGACTCGGTGCTCGCCGCGTTGCGCACATCGACCCCGTTGCAGGTGGCCGTCTTGCTGTTGACCGTAAACGCATTCATCGCCGACGTGCACGAGTTGCCCACAAACTCCTGCAGCGGTGTGATGCCGGCGCGCGCGGTCGAACCCGCCGGACTCTGCTGCTCGCCGGCGTAGCCGAACCAGTGCTCGTATTGCGAAGGACCGCTGACTGCGCCGGGCACATACCAATAGCAGGCGCCGCAGGTGCCGGCCCCGGCCGCCATGTTGTACTCGAAATCGTTCCAGCCATTCATGATCCAGAAGACCGAGGGATGGTTGGAATCGGAGAAAAACGGAAAACCATCGAACCCCAGCGAGGTGTTGGGGTCGGGATCGGGCGGGGTGGTGGGCCGCGCGGTCAATATGCCGGGGACCTGGCGCGCGTTACCCGGGTAGTCAACTGCCGCGCGGGCCAGAACCCCGATATTGGAGTACAGCTTGTTGTCGGTCTCGGTGCCGTCCTCCAGATAGAAACCGTGACCGATCGACATGTAACCCACGTTGCGCGCCAGCGTCACGCCCTGGGTTCCGTGCACGGTCACCCAGCGCGTCATCGAGTCGTGGATCGAGCAATCCTTCAAATAGGTGAGTGGTCCGTCGGTCTTGGGCGTCTTGGACTGCGGGGTCAGGCGCGCCATATGGAAGTGGACGGGGTAGTGCATTATCAGCCCACCCTTGCCCAATTGGTAAAACTCCACGCCCTGCACCTGGAAGGCGGCGAAGCCCTGCCGGACGATGGTGTCGCCGCCAAAATAGTTGCCGGGTTTTTCGGTAAAGTCGGCTCCCGCGGTGTCGCCGTCCGACACGATAGTTATGCTGCGCGTCAGCAGGGCGACCGCGGCCCGCGTCTCTACCGATGTTCTGTTTATGTGGAGACGGTCGGGAAGACTCAAAGGATA
>Ga0070740_10003275_pt1 | contig 17463 bp, 14 predicted proteins | sample Coa_R2_FD_67286 | JGI IMG/M metagenome (GOLD analysis project Ga0070740, IMG submission 67286) | Surface soil microbial communities from Centralia Pennsylvania, which are recovering from an underground coalmine fire - Coalmine... | ecosystem: Environmental > Terrestrial > Soil > Unclassified ... | reverse complement strand
ATGTTCCACCAGGGGTCGGGCCAGTTGGCCGTGTCGTCCGGGCCGGGGACGACCTCGCACGAGTGTATTATCCAGTAAGACAGATGGCCGCCCGTTGAGGAGCCGTAACCGGGGCTTGGTATCGTCTGGATGTTAACCAGGTCGCAGCAGTTCTTCTCGGTCGAGTAGAGCCACCAGTCGCCGTGAACCTCTATCAGGGCGACGTTGACGCTATCCACGAAAAACTGCTCCTGATTTGTAAAGAGTCTAGGCTCGGCCCAGTAGTATTGAGAGTTGGTGAAGAGCGGCGCGCCTGTTGTGAAGAAGGGGAGGGAGAACTCAAGACCTGCCCAGAACTCGTTAGCGTCGGCGACCCAATTCGAGTCGTCGTCGCGCACCACGTACCGCCCGACAGTCGGGTCCGGCGGATTCAGGCCAAGCTCAGTCGCGCTGTTTGACGGCTGATGCGCGAGCGCCGCGGTCGAACCCGGGAGAGGAGTGGCGAGTGCTCCTGTCTGAGGGTTGGCCGCAGGCGTGGTCGGCGACGGGCCTTGCTGGCGTAAAAGCGAAGGCACGGCCTCCACCTCTTTGCCGATGGGCACGTACCCGATGATGAAGTCGTCGGCGATCTGTTCGCGCCCCGGATAATTGGCCGGGGGGAGGTGGCGGACTCTGGCGGTGAAGCGGTAAACGGGTTGAAGGTAGTCGCGGTTGCCGTCGTAGTAGGCTATCTCCACGTTGTTGACTTCAACGTCCGAGTTTCTCGACGCCGGCCCCAACTGGGTCTGAATCTCCTTTGCCACCTCCTCGCGCGACCTTCGCTCGGTCACGCGGTCAGAGATTGCCCCGGTCTTCCAGCGGCGGACGAAGCCTTGCAGCGAGCCGCCGCTGCCAACCACAAGGAGAGCGCGCGACCCGCGTCCATAGACTGGATAGTTTTCGACGAAGCGTCGCAGGGGGACGTAGGCCAAGTAGGCCGCGCGGCCTTCAGACGCCGCCGCCGCCCCTGCCTTACGTCTTACGTTCTGGCCGTAAAGGATCAGAGGCTTTTCGGTGACGGCCCGCGTGTCGTCCTTCCCGATGATCTCCTGCTGGGAGAAGAAGCGTTTGGCAAGGGCGGCGGCACGCTCTGCCTCACCCGCACTCATCGGCTTGACGCGGGACAGTGCAGGGAAGACCTCAACGTCGCCGGACTTTTCATCCACCAGAGCGGCCAGGTGCTCCTCGTCAACTGCTCCGAGCAGATATTCGGCTGCCCTGATTTGTTTCTCCGCGAAGAATGGAATCTGGGACAGTCTCTCCAGATTCTTCGCGCGCGGAGCAACATTCGGCAGGAACTGGCGAATGGATTCAACGGGCGCTTTTTGCGGAGTAAGGCGGAGCACGGGCAGCGGCGCTCGCGCCACGGGTATCTGACCCGGCGAGAGGCGGATAGTTCCTCTGCCTCGCTGGGGGACGCGGACATCGGTCGCCCTTCTTTCGTTTGTAGGGTTCTGCGCCGAAAGCGGCGCTCCAAAAAGGAGAAGTATTGTCAGAACCGACAGACACTTCTTAGCAAGGGTTGTTTGCTTGCGGGATTGCATAGAGGCTCCTTTCTTCTTGTCGGAAGGTTGACGCGAGGACGTTGGAAAGTTATGCCCCTTTGAGCGCGCATCAAGTGTCAAGGAAGTGTTGATGTGGCCTGAGGAACAGAGATACTCGATGCGCTCGCGGCGCATGATATATGAGATCAACTGTCATTTATTTCTCGGCGCAGCTCTAATTCAGTGGCGAGTTAAGCACCCGGCGGGGCATGCGTCTGTGCGCCAACACACACAGCCAAAACAATCTTTGTTCAACGTTGAAAATGACCCACTACTTCGTCTTTTCCTGCTTGGACTTTTTCGAGCGCGGGGTGATACATTCTTTCAGAACTCCACCCCTTAGCTACGAAAAAAATTTAGTGACAGAGGAGTCATAAGTAATGTCATCAGCGCAACCAGCCGCGACTGACACACCGCGCAAGTATCAACTCTTCATTGACGGCCAGTGGGTTGACGCCGAATCGGGCAAGACTTTCGAGACGCCGAACCCGGCGACGGGCAAGACGCTCGCCGAGGTCGCGGAGGGCGACAAGGCCGACATTGACAAGGCCGTCGCCGCCGCGCGCAGGGCGTTCGAGGGCAAGTGGTCGAAGATGTCGGCGCGCGACCGAGGGCGTTTGATCTACAAGCTCGCGCAGCTCATCGAGTCGAAGTCGCAGGAACTCGCCGCGCTCGAAACCGCTGACAACGGCAAGCCGATACGCGAGTCGCAGTACATAGACCTGCCGGGCGTCGTCGAGAACTTCGAGTACTTCGCCGGCTGGGCGACGAAGATCGAGGGCGAGACGATTCCCGTTCCCGGTCAGATGTTCAACTACACTCTGCGCGAACCCGTCGGCGTCTGCGGTCAGATCATCCCTTGGAATTTCCCTCTGCTGATGGCCGCGTGGAAACTCGCGCCCGCGCTCGCGGCGGGGAACACGGTCGTGCTGAAGCCCGCGGAGCAGACGCCCGTCACCGCGCTCGAACTCGGAAAGCTGATTCAGGAGGCGGGCTTCCCCGACGGCGTCGTCAACATCGTGCCGGGCTTCGGCGAGACGGCGGGCGCGGCGCTCGCTTCGCACAAAGGCATTGACAAGATCGCGTTCACAGGCAGCACCGAAGTCGGCAAGCTCATCGCGAAGGCCGCCGCCGACAACCTGACGAAGGTCTCGCTCGAACTCGGCGGCAAGGCCCCGAACATCATCTTCGCCGACGCCGACATGGAGCAGGCCGTCAACGGCGCGATGATGGGAATCTTCTTCAACCAGGGCCAGGTCTGCTGCGCCGGCTCGCGCATCTTCCTGCACGAAGAGGTCAAGGACGAATTCCTCGACCGCTTCAAGGAGAAGGCGAACAAAATCAAGGTCGGCGACCCGACCGACAAGACGACGCAGATGGGGCCGCAGGTCTCGGAAGAACAACTCAACCGCATCAAGTCTTACGTTGACATCGCGCGCGAGGAGGGCGCGAACGTCCTCGCGGGCGGCTGCCCGCCGCAGTTAGAAGGCGAGTTCCAAAAGGGCTACTTCTTCCAGCCGACGATCTTTTCGGACGTGCAGAACTCGATGCGCGTCGCGCAGGAAGAGATTTTCGGCCCCGTCGTCTCGGTCATCACGTTCAAGGACGAGAGCGACCTCATTCGGCAGGCGAACGAAATCATCTACGGACTCTCCGCCGGAATCTGGACGCGCGACATCACGCGCGCCCACCGCTTCGCGCGCGAGGTCAAGGCGGGCGTCGTCTGGATCAACACCTACAACATGATGAACGCGGCCTCGCCCTTCGGCGGCTACAAGCAGTCGGGCTACGGTCGCGAGATGGGCAAGCACGCGCTGGAGATGTACACGCAGGTCAAGAGCGTCTGGGTTGACCTTTCGGGCAAGCCCATCGGCTGGTTCGGGAAGTAAGACCTGGTTAAAGCTTCTTGTAAAAGTCGCGAGCCTGCGAATTCAACTTCGCAGGCTCGCGACTTTTACGCGCACGCTCGTCGCTTGTGACGAGTTTTTGGTTATTGAGAAGCGCCGTCCGTGACGGTGAACTTGATGTCGTCGGCGCTCTCGGCGAGTTTCTGGTCGGCACTGTTGTAGGCTTCGACCTGCCATCGGTACGTGCCTTTTTGCAGCGGCTTGTCCAGAGTGTACGAGGTGCTTTCGACGCGCTCGTCAATGTAGGGCGAGGTGACGCTCAGGTCGTCCGGGTGGACGCTGAACTTGTAGTAGGCCGCGTCGGGGTACGGCTCCCACTTCAGCTCCAGGTTCTGCGCGCTGACCTTCGCGCCCGCCTTCGGGCTGGAGGTCTTCAGGTCGCTCTTGAAGAGGTTGATGGGGCGGACGAACAGAGTCTTGTCGGCGGCGACTTCGTACTTCGCCGTGTCGAGTCCGAGGTTCCCCGCGGTCTGGAAGATGTACATGTTGGTGTCGAAGACGTATGCGAGCAGTCCCTCGTAAACCTTCGGCGCGACGTTGGTGATGACATAGACGCCGTCCTTGTCGGTCTGCGCCGTGTAGGTCTGGCCGTCGCAGCCGCCGACGTACTGGCTGAACTTCTCGCACAGCTTCACGCGGATGTTCTCGGCGGGCTTGCCGTCGAAGAGAACTTTGCCCTGCACGTTGCCGGTTCCGGGCGCGGGCTTCACCTTCTCGACGCCGGCCACGGCGTTGTTTGCGGAGGCCGGCGTCGTGCCTGAGCCGTTCGTTGATGATGAAGAGTTCGACGCGGAAGAAGAGTTCGACGAACCGTTCGACGGTTGCGAACTCTTGTTGAGAAGCGTGCAGGAAGTAAGCGAGACCGCGACGGTCAGGGATAAGATTACGGCAGGCAGATTCTTATTCGACATTGTGTTCCCCTTTCTTTGTTCTCAGGACGTGCGTGGGAGTTTGACGAACTTGAAGATTAAGCCTTCGGCTTAGGCAACAGCGCTTCGCAGTTGAGCGTCTGCGGGCCGGCGTCGGTGCAGACGGCGTACCTCGCGCCCTCATACATCGTCACGCCCGCGTACTCGCCGCGCGCGTTGAGGATGTAGAAGTTGATGCCGAAGTCCGGGTTGCCCTCCTTGTTGAGCAGACGCTTCTCGACCGTGCTGGCCTTGATGCGCCGGAGCGCCTCCATCCCCGCGTCCTTCGGGTGCGCGCCGCGCCGCATCTCCTCGACGATGAGGAACGAGCAGAGGTTGTAGAGGTTCGCTTCTCCCCTTCCGGTCGAACCCGCCGCGCCGACCGCGCCGTCAACGTAGAGACCCGCACCTAAGATCGGCGAGTCGCCGACGCGCCCCGGAATCTTCCACGAAAGCCCGCTCGTCGTCGTCACGCCGCAGATTTCGCCCTTCGAGTTGACGCCGTCGCAGTTGATCGTGCCGTAGATGTGATCCTCGCGCAGCAGTCCTTCGGCGACCATCCTTTTCAATTCGCGGCGCAAAACTTCCGAGCGCTCCTTCGGGTCGAGGTAGTGCGAAGGGTCTGTGCGCCGCTTCCATTCGAGCCAGAGCTGGCGCGAGTGTTCGGTGTTGAGGTCGTCTTCGATTTTAAATCCCATGTTGCGCGCGAACTCCTGCGCGCCCTTCCCGACGATGAGGTGGTGGTCGGTGTTCTCCATCACCGCCTTCGCGACGAGCGAAGGCGTGCGGACGCCCTCGATTGCGGCGACCGCGCCCGCGCGCTTCTTCGGGCCGTGCATGCATGACGAGTCGAGCTGCACGACCCCTTCGGCGTTCGGCAGGCCGCCGTAGCCCACGCTGTCTTCGAGCGGGTCGAGTTCCAGAATGTTGACGCCCGCGATGAGCGCGTCGAGCACGTCCGCGCCCGAAGTCATCAGCCGGAACGCCTTCTGCACGCAGGTCTCGTCGCCGCCGTTCTTGAAATAGTTGCCGTTCGCGGACGAGACGACCGCGGGTTTGACTCCCTGAATGATGACCGTCGGCGCTCCGCCCCTGAACGCTTTGGGCGAAGCCAGAACCGCGCCCGCCGCCGCGGTCGTGCGGATAAAATCGCGCCTCCTGATTTTTCTGCTCATGCTCCCTCCGTCGAATTTTCGTTTGCGCCGACCCCGCGCGGTCTTTCGAGAATAACTTTTGTTCGCGCGCGTTGAGCAACCGACTTCGTCGCGCGCGCAATCAAACGTCGCGTCGGACTTCTCCCGTTGCCGATAAAAAAACCGTGTTGCTGTCGGGGCACTGCTGAGGCTCGCTTGCGCCGTGTTTTATACATCAATTCGGGGATTTAGAACACCCCGTCCGGCGGAAATTTCGGCGGCGTGTTAACGAACGCGCGTCCGCAGGCGTCACTTTTTTTGGAGACAGTTTCGGCGTGCTATGATTGCCAAGCTCTCCCGACATTCCCGAACGGAGGACAAGGAGACGCCATGCGCTCATTCGTCAGACCAGTAATCTTCGCCGCCGTCTTCGTCGTCGCGCTTTCGACGGCGGCGTTCGCCAAGACCAGCATCAACAAGATCAACGCAGACCCCGGTCGCTACTACAACAAGAAGGTCACAATCGAGGGCCGCGTCACCGACAGCTACGGCGTTCTCGGCGAGGGCGCTTACGAGATTGACGACGGCACGGGCCGCATCTGGGTCGTCGCCGAAAGGGCGGTGCCCGCCCGCGGCTCATACGTCGAGGCGAAGGGGCACGTCGTCACGGGCTTCGTCTATCGCGGAAGGAATCTGGCCGCGGCCATCAGGGAGACGGGGCGCAAGGCCAAGGACAAGCATTGAGCCGGCGCGCAAGACTGGCGTCGAGACGAAGCCGGGCGACCGGCTGCGTGCCCAAACGCAAGACGCCGCCGCGCCTCAGAGCATGATGCAGATAGTCCGCGGACTCGACGAACAGTTCGCGCGCCTGCACGGGCGCTCGCTCGCGCTCGTGCGGGCCGCCGCGCCCGACCAACTCTACTCGCAGCCGCCGCGCATTCAGGCGCGCGTGCTTCCCGCCTACTCCTGCGGCGAGCACATCCTGCGAAGCGCCGCCGCCGTCGAGCAGACCTTCGGCGGCATCAACGCGAACCTCTGGGACGACCCCTTCGAGTGGACTCTGCCCGAAGCGCTGCCGACCCCGGCGCACGTCGCCGAGTACCTGAACGAGGCCGAGGCGACACGGCTTCGAGCCTTCCAAACATTCCGCGAAGACTCCGACCTGTCGAAAGAGATCGCGACGCCTTCGGGCGAGATGATGACCGTCTTCGCCCTCGTCGCGGAGACGCTCGTGCGCGCCGCGCACCATCAGGGCAGGGCATACGCGACCTTCCGGCTCTTCTCCGACGAGAGGCTGCCGCGCGTCTGATTCTCCGACGTGCGAACCGAGCGGATTCGTCTCTCGTTAGGCAAAGAGCGGAGGCGCGCGGTGACAATCGCGCAGGAGTGCGGAGAGACGCCGCGCGGCGCGAGGCCCGGCGTTGCGTTTGGAATTCACTCGTGGGATATTCGCTCGTGCCGCGGAGTTAAATACAGCGCGAGTCGCGTGACAGCGCAGGAGAGTTTCGGAAATGTTCTGCCCGCAGTGTGGACAAAGACAGGCCTCGGACGAATCGCGTTTCTGTTCGAGTTGCGGCTTCGCCCTGAACGTCGTCACCGAACTGCTAGCGAACGGCGGCCAGCTACCTTGGCGGCCCGCGGCCCAGGGCGGGGGCGAACTCTCGCCGCGGCAGAAGGGCATCAGGCAGGGCGCGATGCTGATGCTCAGCACGATCCTCATCGTCCCGCTCCTCGCGATCCTCGGCGTGGCGATGCTCGGACTCCCCGGCGAGTTCGTCGCAATCGCGGCCATCGGACTGCCGGTCGGCGGCTTCCTCCGAATGCTCTACGCGTTTCTCCTCGAAAGCAACGCGGCGTCGGGCGTCGGGTCGTCGCAGGCCGCGTACACCCCGCCGCCCGTCATCCCCGACTACCTCGGCACGCCCGCGAGCGCGCCGACGCTCCCGCCGCAGCGGAGCGCGCCGATACCCGCGCCCCGCTCGCAGCGTTTCGACACGGGCGAAATCGCCGCGCCCCGTGCGTCGGTCACGGACCACACGACGCGCCTGCTCGACAAGCAGCCGGATGATCCGCCGAAACAGTAGCCCGAGCGGACGCGCCGATGTCAGCAGACGAAAGACCAGCCTCCGCGAACTCCGCTTCGTCGCCGGCGCCGGCAAGCCGCACCACGCCGAAAGAGGGAAGCGACTCGACGCTCGGCGCGAGGCTGCGCGAGCGGATACGTCTCGGCGGCGCGTTGACTTTTCGCGAGTGGATGAGCGCCGCGCTCTACGACGAGCGCGAAGGTTATTACAGGCGGCGCGGCGCGGCGCGTTGGGGCCGCGCGGGCGACTACCGCACGAGTCCTGAGCGAAGCGCGCTCTTCGCCGCGACCTTCGCGCGGCGCTTCGCCGAAGTCTTCGACGAACTGGGTGGGCCGCCGACTCTGCACCTGCTCGAAGCCGGCGGCGGCGCTGGACACTTCGCGCGCGGCGTCCTTCAAACGCTCCAAAGAGACGCGCCACAGGTCTTCTCAAGTCTCCGATACATCTTCGACGAGTCGAGCGAAGACTCGCGGGGCAGCGCCGCGACTCTGCTCGCGCCGTTCGCCGACCGCGTCGAGTTCCGAAGCCTGCGAAACATCAACGGCACGTTCGACGCGCTCATAGTCTTCTCGAACGAACTGCTCGACGCCTTCCCCGTCAACCGCGTCGTGATGCGCGGCGGGGAGTTGCGCGAGTTGTACGTCGGCCTCGACGGTGACGGAAACTTTGTCTGGCTCGAAGGCCAGCCCTCGACGCCGCGGCTCGGGGAATACTTCGGGCGGATGAAGGTCACGTTGTCGGAAGGGCAGTTCGCGGAAGTGAGCCTCGGGGCGGAAGAGTGGTTCGCGCGCGTCGGAGAGTTGTTCGGGCGCGGGTACGTCTTCACGGTTGATTACGGCGAGGAAGCCGCCGCGCTGTTCGACCCGGCGCGCAGGCGCGAAGGGACTCTGCGCGCTTTCCGCGGGCACGAGTTCGCGGAGGACGTTTTGTCGAGTCCGGGCGAGCAGGATTTGACGACGACCGTCAACTGGACTCACGCGGTCTCGGTGGGCGAGCGCGCGGGCCTGCGCGCGGTCGGGCTTGTGGGGCTGGACAAATTTCTCCTCGCCAACGGGCTGCTCGAACAGCTTGAGCGGGAAAGCGCGTGCGCGGCGAGCGAGGCCGAAGTCGCGAGCCTGCGGCTCGGCGCGCGCGAGATGATTCTGCCGGGCGGGATGTCGGCGCGCTTTCAGTTGCTCATTCAGAGGAAGCCTTGAGACCAATTGAAATGCGGGCGCGCACGGCCCGGCAAGGAATGATTCAGTACGAAACCTTCACAGAATCGTCACGACGGGCCTCAAGGGGTTGCGAAGGTTAAAGCTTGAAGTAAAATGGTTTCAGAGAGAATCCGCCGAATCGCCGGGCTGAAGGAACGGGGCTTGCTGTAACCTCGATGACGGTTCGGTTGTCCGACGTTAAGAGTGCAGTTTCAGTCGGACGCTCGAAAGGGACGATCAGAGTCTTGATGCGAAGCCACATTTTGACGGGCGACGAACGGGAGCGCGTCCGTCACCAACCCGCTTCCGAAAAACCTGTTCTCCTCGCGGGGCCAGCAAGCGGAACATTTCGGCGCATCATAACTTCGCCGCCGATTCGGCGAGTCGGGACGAATGAATAGAATCACAAACACACAGCCTGTGGACGACGAGTCGAATGAGCAGACGCACGCCAACTGGCAGCCGCCGCGGCACGACGGCGCGCGCCTTTTCTTCAACCGCGAGCTGAGCCAGATCGAGTTCTACCGCCGCGTGCTCGAAGAGGCGCAGGACGCGACGCAGCCTCCGCTCGAACGCCTGAAGTTTCTCGCCATCTTCGCCGAGAACCTCGACGAGTTTTTCATGATCCGCGTCTCCGGCCTTCAGGAGACGCTCGCCGAGAACGTCACCGAACCCTCGCCCGACCAGATGGCGGCGGCTGACCAGTTGCGGGAGATTCGCGCGCGGCTCGTCCCGCTTTTTGAAGAGCACGCGCGCTGCCTGCGCGAAGACGTGCTGCCGGAACTCGAACGCGCCGGGATTCAGATCGTGCCCCACAGCACGCTCTCTCTGCCGGAGCGGCAGGTGGCGCGCGAGTTCTTCAAGCGGAAGGTCTATCCGGTTCTCACGCCGCAGGCCGTGGATCAGGGCCACCCTTTCCCGTACATCTCGAACCTGAGCCTCAACCTCGCCCTGATGGTCGAGCCTTTGCAGGAACTCGGCATCACGCGCTCGCTCACGGGCAAGATCGAGCCGCGTTTCGCGCGCATCAAAGTCCCGCCGCTCGTCCCGAGGCTCGTCCCCGTCGGCAAGGGCGCGACCAAGTTCATCTACCTCGAAGACCTGATCGCCGCGAACGTCGAGTCGCTCTTCCCGCGCATGAGCGTCAGCGAGTGCCACGCGTTCCGCGTGACGCGCGACGCCGACGTGGAGATTCGCGAGGACGAGGCCAACGACCTCCTGCGCTCGATGGAGCAGACGCTCCGCAAGCGCCGCTTCGGCACGCCCGTCCGGCTCGAAGTCGCGGCGGCGATGCCCGCCGAGATGCGCGACTACCTCGCGGAGTCGCTCGACCTCACGCCGCAGGACGTTTACGAGGCGGAAGGCCCGCTCAGGGCGCGCGACCTGATGCAGCTCTACGGACTCGAACGCCCCGACCTGAAGGACGCGCCGTTCAAGCCGAAAGTCCCTTCGTTGCTGCGCGGCGCGTCGAACTACTTCGACCTCATCCGCGAGCGCGACGTGCTGCTGCACCACCCGTACGAGTCTTTCGAGGTCGTGACGGACTTCATCGCGCAGGCGGCGCACGACCCCGACGTGGCGGCGATAAAAATCTGCCTCTACCGCACGGGCGCGAAGTCGCCCATCCCGCAGTCGCTCATCGAGGCGAGCGCGCAGGGCAAGCAGGTGACGGCGCTCGTCGAACTCAAGGCGCGCTTCGACGAGGAGAACAACATCGAGTGGGCGAAGCGGCTCGAAGAGTCGGGCGTGCACGTCGTGTACGGCATCGTCGGGCTGAAGACGCACTGCAAGGTGGCGCTCGTCGTCCGGCGCGAGGGCGAGGGGCTGCGCTCTTACGTCCACGTCGCGACGGGCAACTACAACCCCGTCACGTCGAACTTCTACACAGACCTCGGACTGCTGACCGCGAACGAGGAGATCGGCGCTGACGCGACCGACCTCTTCAACTTCCTGACGGGCTTCTCGCGGCAGAAGGAGTACCGCCAGCTTTTCGTCGCGCCGTCGAACATGCGCGAGAAGATGCTCGCGCTCATCCGCCGCGAGGCCGAGCACGCGCGCGCCGGGCGGCCCGCCCGCATCGCCGTCAAGATCAACCGCCTCGCCGACACGCAAATCATCGAGGCGCTCTACGACGCCTCACGCGCAGGCGTCCCCGTTGATTTGATCGTGCGCGGCATCTGCATGCTGCGGCCCGGAGTCGAGGGGCAGTCGGAGAACATACGCGTCCGCAGCGTCGTCGGTCGCTTCCTCGAACACAGCCGCGTCTATTACTTCGCCAACGGCGGCGACGAGGAGCTTTACACGGGCAGCTCCGACTGGATGTCGCGCAACTTCGACCGGCGCGTCGAGACGGTCGTGCCCGTCCACGAAGCGCGGCTGAAAAAATATCTGAAGGACGTTCTGCTCGACGCCTACCTGCGCGACAACGTGAAGGCGCGCGTGCTGGGGCCGGACGGTAGGTACGAGCAGGTGCCAATCGCGCCCGGCGAAGAGCGCTTCAACGCACAACTTTACTTCATCAACGCCCCGGAACCCTGACGATTGGACGGACATGGTCACGCGCGCGGCACCCCGAAACCGCACGGCGTTGACGGCATCCCCCGAAGCTGGTTGAGAAATGAATATTCCGTGAGAGGGGAAGCTTATGAGTTCGATCAAGTCTTTACGCACTCTGCCCGTTTTGCTGTTGGCGCTGTTGTTCGCGCTCTCGCCTGCAATGCTTGTCGCGCAGGACGAGCCGAGTCAGAAGGAGTCGAAGAAGGAGAAGAAGGAAGAGCGCAGGGAGGCCGCGGCGCAGGCCACGCCCGTCCTCTGGAGAGAGCCGACCGACATCGCCACGCGTGACCTCTTCAAAGGCCCCGGCGGCGACGAGATGGCGCCCGACCTGACGAAGGTCACGTTCGAGAATGCCGAGACCGGCGGCTACTCTGTGAAGTGGGACGTGCGCGACGGGGCTGGCAAGAAGTGGACGGCCAAGCTCGGCAGCGAGGCGCAGACCGACACGGTCGCGCTCCGGCTCGTCTGGGCCGCGGGGTACTTGACCGAGGTCAGCTACCTCGTCCCGTGCGCGCACATCGCGGGCGCTCCGAAGCCTCCGGGCAACAGGGGCATTGAAAGATGCGAGGGCGACGGCTTCGTCAACGTGCGCTTCAAGTCGAAGCCGGAGGGGACGAAGAATCTGGACACGTGGAGTTGGAAGGACAACCCGTTCCACGGCACGAAGGAGTTGCAGGGTCTCATCGTCCTGATGGGACTTCTGAACAACTGGGACTTGAAGCAGGACAACAACAAAATCCTTCTGGCGAAGGGCGCGGACGGGCAGGACGAGTTGTGGTACGTCGTCTCAGACCTCGGCGCGACCTTCGGCAAGACCGGCGGCGCGATCACGCGCAGCCGCAACAAGCCGGAGGATTACGTCAAGAGCGGGTTCATACAGAAGGTTGACGGCGACCGCGTCAAGTTCCAGTACCACGGCAAGCAGTCGGACTTGTTCGACAACATCACCGTCACTCAGGCGAAGTGGCTCGGCGACCTGCTCTCGCAACTGAGCAAGCAGCAGATTGACGACGCCTTCCGCGCCGGCAACTACAAGCCCGAAGAGATTGACGCGCTCTCCTACGAGCTGCGCGCCCGCATCAACGAACTCCACAGCCTGCACGCGCCCGGCGAGGCCGCGGGGCAGGGGAACTGAACAAACTTCCGGCAGAAAGCAAAGGGCCGCTCGATTGCGAGCGGCCCTTTAACTTTTGGAGTTAACCTGTCCTTTGTTACTTCTGGTTCCCGGTCAGCACGGTCTCGGCGGAGGTCTTCACAGCCGCCTTGACGACCGGCGCGCTCGCGGTCGAAGTCGCGTTCGCGGCGCGGGCCTGCATCTGCCTGCCGTAGTCCTCGACGAAGGTCTTGATGTCGCCGTGGCCCCAGGTGGTGTAGAAGTCGTACTGCTTCATCTCGGCATAGACCTGGTCGAAGTTCCACCCGTACTTCTCGTAGCGATAGACCGCGCCCATCGCGCCCGTGCGGTGGCGACCGCCCGCGCAGTGTACGAAGAACTTGCCGGTCGAGGGGTCGTCAACGGTCTTCAGGAAGGACGCGACCGACTCGGCCTCCGGGTACGACTTGTCGCTCATCGGGATGTTGACGTAGCGCATTCCGAGTGACTCGACCCAGCCGCGCTCGTCGGGGTTGGGGTCGTTCTTGAGGTCAATGACCGTCTTGACGCCGAGGTCTTTGAGCGACTGAACGTCTTCCACGTTCTTCGGCTCGGCCCCGCGGAAGAAGCGCTCATCCATCTGGCCGAAGTTCTTGATGTGGACGTTGGGGAAAGCCAGGCTGTGCTCGCCCTTGGCGGCGGCGGCGACCGAAAGAAGAAGAATCGCGAATATCGAGGCGGTGAGGGAGCGCAAGTGGGAACGATTAAACTGCATTACAGACCCTCCGTGAATTATCAGGACAGACTCTCGATTGTCGGGTGAATCGAACCTGGGGGATTCAATCTCGCTCGGCTCTTGACCAACGATTCTGCACCCGCAAGCGCCTCCTCGTCAATCGGGAAATTAGATTCGTGACCCTGTCACGAAGTTGTACCGGGCTGTTGTTTGGGGCCGAGAAAATCCGCGTTTCATCCGCCGTCCGCCGTCGCAATTTTGGAAGACGTAAGGCCCGTCATTGTCCAACTTGGGGGCGGCTTTTTCGGACACGGCGCGGCTATTTGAGTGTACCGAAATTTAAATCAAATAGCCGCGACGCCGAGGGCGAGCGGGGTTCAGAAGAGCGAGAATTTGATCGTCAGATACTTCTTCGGGTTCTGGCGGAAGTCGTAGATGAGCTTGACGGACTCGGCGGATAGCTGGTTGACGTTGTTGTAGAGCTGGTCGTCGGTGAGCAGCTTGCCCGCGGTTCCTTCGCCGCGCTGGACTCCGGCGACGACGTTGTCAATCCGCTCGGCGGCGGTGTTGAAGCGGGCGATTGCCGAGCGCGCGTCGTTGTAGATGGCGTCGTCGGTGAGCAGCTTGCCCGCCGTGCCGCGGCCCGCGCGGAGGTCGGCGACGATCTGGTCAATCTGGTCAACCGAGCGGTTGAGGTGGACGATGGTCGCGCGCGTGTCGTTGTAGAGCGCGTCGTCGGTGAGGAGTTTACCCGCGGTGCCGCGCCCGCGGTGGAGGTCGTCGGCGATCTGCTGGAGCGACTGGCTGACGGCGTTGAGGTTGTTGTAGAGCTGCGGGTCGTTGATGAACTTGCCGGCGGAGCCGTTGCCGTTCTGAATCTGCCGCATGAGGTCGTTGGCGTCGCGGACGGCGGAGTTGAGGTTGTTGTAGAAGGCCTCGTCGTTGACGAAGCGACCGATGCTGCCCTGCCCGGAATTGATCTTGCCCGCGATGTCGGTGAACTGCGCCGAGAGCTTGTTGAGCTGCTGCATCAGGTCGTTGCCCGAAGCTTCGAGCGCTTCGATGTCGCCGGTGGGCGCGCCGGGCGGGAGCAGGTCGCCGTTCTTGATCTTCGCGCCGAGCGCCGTGCCGGGCGTGAGGTTGATGACCTTGTCGCTGCCGAGAAGGCTCGGCGAGCCGAGCACGGCCTTCGAGTCCTGGCGGATGAGTTCGTCGGCGGGCCTGCCGTCAATCTCGCTCTTGATCGAGAAGGTGGCCTCGACCTGCGGCGCGTCCGGGTTCGTCGAGGGCGGGAGCAGGCGCACGTCGTCAACCCTGCCGATGGTCACGCCCGCGAGGTTCACGTCCGAGCCGGAGCGAAGCCCGTCGGCGTTCTGGAAGCGCGCCCTGAGCTGCACCTTCCGCGTGAAGGGCGAGATGTCGCCCGACGCGTTCAGCACGAGGAAGATGAGCACGGCGATGGCGACGATCACCAGCAGCCCGACCCTCACCTCGCGCAGCCCGACCCCTTTTTTCGACGTAGGCATAGAAGCATGAGTGATGAGTGACGAGTGATGAGTGATGAGTGATGAGTAAAAAGGCAGCCGCTTTCAACTCATCACTCATCACTCATCACTCGTCACTCATCACTTCTCCTTTCAGTGTCCGCGGATGAACCGCTGGATGTAGGCGTCTTCGGTCTTGTGGAGCGACTCGTCGGTGCCCTCGAAAATTATCTTGCCGCCGCGCAGCATCAGGACTTTCGTGTTGACGAGGCACAGGCGCTGGCCTTCCTCCTCGAAGACGATCTCCCCGTCCTCGTTGACGACCGCGTACTCCGAGGTCAGGTACTTGACGTTGTTCATCTCGTGCGTGACGAAGATCGAGGACACGTCTTCGAGGTCGCGCAACTTGATGGCGAGTTCGCAGATGGTGCGCGCGGTCGGCGGGTCGAGTCCCGCGGTCGGCTCGTCGAACATGACGATCTTCGGGCCGCCGACGAGCGCGCGCGCGATGCCGACGCGCCGCCTCATGCCGCCCGAAAGCTCTATCGGCATCTTGTCAATCGCGTCTTCGAGGTTGACGAACCGGAGCATCCGCGTGACCTCCTGCTCGACCTCGTCTTCGGGGACGCCCTGCTCGTGCAGGCGGTACGCGACGTTGTCGTAAACCGAGAGCGAGTCGAAGAGCGCGCCCTCCTGGAAGACCATGCCGATCTTCTTGCGCACGCTCATCATCTGCGCCTCGGTGTAGTTGGTGATGTCCTCGCCGTCAACGAGGATGCGCCCCTCGTCGGGTTTCAGCAGGCCGAGGATGAGCTTGATGGTCGTTGACTTCCCGCCGCCGGAGCCGCCGAGGATGATCTTGGTCTCGCCCTTCTGAACCTTGAAGCTGAGGTCGTCGAGGACGACGCGGTCGTCGAAGGCGAGCGTCACGTTCTGGAACTCGATGGCGGGCGTGATGCGCTCGCGGTCGTCAACCTCGTGGAAGGTTGACTCAGCCGCGGCCTCGCTCACGCCGCCCTTGGCCTCGCCGTGCGGCCTGTCTTCCCGGACTTCAACGTCAGCCGATGACATTCGTCTCTTTTCGTCGCCTCAGGTTGTGCCTAGGATAACCTGAAGCGCTTTCGTAATAAAGAAGTCGGCGATGATGACGATGATGGACGAGGCGACGACCGCCGTCGTCGTCGAGCGACCGACGCCGACCGTGCCGCCCTCCGTGCTCAACCCCTGCCGGCACGAGATGACGCCGATGATGAGCGCGAAGGCCATTGACTTGATGAAGCCGCCGAACAGGTCGTCGGTCGTCAAGCCCTGCCACGCCGAAGAGGAGAATGCGCCCGAAGCGATGTTGTAGAGCTGCGTCGAGACGATCCACCCGCCCGCGATGCCGACGGCGTCGGCCATCAGCGTCAGCAGCGGCAGCATCGCGCACAGCGCGACGAGCCGCGGCGCGACGAGCTTGCGCACCGGGTCTGTGCCGAGCGCGCGCATCGCGTCAATCTGCTGCGAGACGACCATCGAGCCGAGTTCCGCAGCGATGGCCGAGCCGACGCGCCCCGCGATCATCAAGCCCGCGAGCACGGGGCCGAGTTCGCGCACGAGCGAGGTCGAGACGAGTTCGCCGATCTGATCCTGCGCGCCGTAGTATTTTAAAGTCGGGTAAGACTGGAGCGCGAGCACGCCGCCGGTGAAGAAGCCCGTGAGCAGGATGATCGTGAGCGAGCCGACGCCGATCACGTCCATTTGCGTGATCATCTCGCTGATGTAGGCCGGGCGGCGGAAGAGCCTCCCCGCGGCGCGCGTCGCGAGCAGCGTGGTCTCCTGAACCTCAAGCAGGGCACGCAGGGCGAAGTTCATGCGAGCAGTCGGATAGCTACCAGACCCGTCGTGCGGGGAGACGTGCCGACCGGCAGAGAGACTTGCGCGCCCGAACCGCCCGAACGTCAAAGGCGTTCGCGTGCGGCGCAGAGACTAAAAACTATCTCTTAGCAGTCAGCCGAAAGCGAGCGCGCTTATCATGTGCAAAAAGGGGCGGGTGCGTCAAGCAGGAATGTCTGAAGTCCGGTGCCGGTGCCAAGTTCGGATGAACTGCCTTGACCTCGGACGCGGGACTCCGAGAAGGCTCCAAACGTTTAGGGCTGACCGAGAAGATTGCGTCGGCGCTCGCGCGGAGTCTGCGCGTTGGGGCGCTGGACGGCGCGGTTCTGGTTGTTCTGCCTGTTCTGATTGTCGAGCGCGTTGCCCTGTCGCCGCGGGTTGGCCTGGCGTTCGAGTCTCCGCTCGATGCGGCGCTCGCGCATGGCCTCCTGCCGGAGGTTGCGGAAGGTCTGCAACTGTTCTGGCGTGAGTATGCGTCGGACGCGAAGCTCCGTCTGCGCGCGGAAGCGAACGAGCGCGGCCTGCGCCTCGGCCACGTCGCGCGCGCGCTGTTCGATCAACGCCTCGTCAACGTTGTCGGAATAGATCGCCTCGTCGAGCGCGCGCCGCGCCTGGTTGAGCTGGCGGTTGAGCTGCTGCGCCTGCGGCACGCTCTCGCTCTGGATCGAGCGCATCTGCGTTACCTGTTCGGGCGAGAGATTCAGGTGGCTGAGTATGGTCGCGGGGTCGTTCGGATTTATCTGTGCAGCCGTGCTGTCTTGCTGCTGCGCCTGCGTAGGCGATGCTTCCTGCGCCCGCGCGACTTGTGCGGACACGATGAGCAGGACGAAGACAAACCCGCACATGATTGCGACGGGGGATTTGCGGGCCGATGTTCTCATTTTCGGAAACCTCAATTTGACTCCGGGCGGCGGAGCGAAAGTTGTTCG
>Ga0070740_10003271_pt1 | contig 17494 bp, 13 predicted proteins | sample Coa_R2_FD_67286 | JGI IMG/M metagenome (GOLD analysis project Ga0070740, IMG submission 67286) | Surface soil microbial communities from Centralia Pennsylvania, which are recovering from an underground coalmine fire - Coalmine... | ecosystem: Environmental > Terrestrial > Soil > Unclassified ... | reverse complement strand
GCATAGCAGCCCGATGTTTTCGGACGGCGAAAATGCCCGCGCGAATGAGATCGAAGCCTCGCTTTATACCCCGAATACGGTCATGTATTGCTTCTGGCCCATCGAGAGAAATAATGATTTCATCGATCCACGCGGCGACACTCTCAGCGCGTTTTTGAAGCAATAAACCTGTGGTCAGCAATGTGATGCGAAGGTTCTGTTCTTTGAGGAACCTGCACAGCTCTTCGAACTGTGTGTGGAGTAGCGGTTCTCCGCCTGTCAATACAATTTGACGTACTCCCAGATTGTGCAGGGAATCGCGCAACCTGGCCAACATGTCCAGGCTGAGTTCTGCTCCTGCCGGTCTCTTCCAGATATCGCACATGAGACAGCGGCAGTTGCAGTTTTCATGCACATTCAGGAGAAGGATTGGCAAGGAGCGCAACCGGTCCGGCTGCGCAATGGACAACGTCGGACCACAGGCAAGGTCAGCAGACATGGCCAGCCTCTGTCGGCAGTTCTTTTCCTGTAATCAGAGAACGGCGCTTTACGATTCGTTCAGAAAATTGCGAGAGCCATAGTTCCCATGGGAATGCATACAGGCTTTCACGTATGCGCCATTGCACAGGTTTATCGATGATCTGTGGAATAAGCCTTCGCAGGATATTTGTTTGCCTGGCGCGGCCTCGGCGCGCAAGCTGTCCGTTCAGCGAAAAATAATCCAGCATGCGATGGAAACGGTCGAGATTCGTATTCTGCGGCCAGGGAAGCATATTCACTCCGACAGCGAGATCTCCCCAGGCTTGCAGCGACGACATTGTTATGCCTCTACCGCTGAAATCCCAAGTCCGCCGAGGCGAACATTACCTTTTCCAAGGATGTCTTCCGCGCTCCGCAGCATGGTGCTTACCGGACCTCGCAGCCAACGTAGTTCACCTTCAATCACGAGGGGATTGAGGCTGCACCTGATTTCTTCCGGAAGGCGATTCATGATGTGTGCAGATGCGAGATGTACGCGTCCGCCAACAATCACCAGTTCGATATCGCGCCAGCTTAGCTCGGTTAAAATCTCGGCTGGTGTTCCTGGCCGGTTGAGTACTGCAACCAGGTCAGCTATGGAGCCTGGCCGCAGCGTGCCTTCTCCGCACCGGAGCCTCAGAATATCTGCTGCGCTGCCTGTAATCAATGTGTAGAGTTTCTTGGGATGCAGACAGCAGGCCGACTTTGCAAAGCGAAGCTCATCCAGAAGATTCCCTGTCGACGTGAGCGGAGAATCGCTGCCTAGAGCGAGGCGTTTAATCGTGAGCAGATGATCGCGCATATGGGTCTTGCCAAAAAGAAAATGATTCGATGAAGGACAGATGATCAGAGACGCACCACGTTCATTGATTAGCGCGATATCTCGTCTATCCAGATTTAAGCCGTGGATCAGGACAGTGCGCTGCTCAATCGCATGTATGGCATCGAGCGCGCGCAACTCCTTGGATGTCTGTTCGTCAATGCCCTCGCAGGCATGGATCAGAAACGGCTCATCGGGATGTGTTCGTTGCAGCGCCCCGGTAATGTCGTTAGCAAAATCGAGAGAATGCTCCCACCCATACTGAGCCACTACATGCACAGGAAAACATTCATCCCGCAATCCTGGATCAAGCGGATTGTGATGGCAGACGGTTGTCGCGCCGCACAATAGATTCCGAACGCCACCCCACCAGAGCCGAACGTCCTTAGGTACCTGCTTATGAAGAGCGATTGTCGTCGCTTCATTTGCCTGAATATCAGCAGCCCATTCGGTTGCATTTCCGTATGGAGGGGAGCCAAGCCGGGGAAACAATGCAAACTCAAGGTGATCGTGGGCATTAATAAAACCTGGAAAAAGCAGATATTCACTTAAGTTGATGCCGAGTCCATTTGCTGTCTGAGAGGAACGTGACGAAGGGCCGCTTACGATGGAAGAAACAACGTTTCCCTTTATTGAGACGGGAGCCTGTGCAAGCTCATCCGGCCCCAATACGCAGTGCGCGCCATGCAGGCAAATATCATTGGAAACTGCTTGGTGCTGATTCACTAGGCGGAGATGGAGTAAATAGATCGCCGGCATTCCTACAGCTCGGTCCCACTCCGCTTGTTTTCCCGTGATCAGGAACAAATCGCGTTCAATGTCGCCAAACTGTGGTTCCACGCACATAACAACTTCGAAACCATGCTGAGAAAAGATATCCAGCAGCTCATCAAGGGAGCGTTGAATGATTTTGGCGAAATGGATATTCCTATAGCCACGTTTCCAGCCCAGCGAAGCACCAGTCTCCGGATGCATGTCTGAAAGAAACAGGTCGCCTCCATCACGCATGATTCGAGCCAGTTCCGATGCGCACAACGCAATATCTTCCACATAACTCAGAACAAATGAGCAAAGCACAAGGTCCGCGCTATCTGTTGCCACTGGCAGAACTGGAAGCTCTGCTCGCGTAAGCCGCACATCTTGCAGTTGTCTGCGAGCAGCAACCCGGAGCATCTCCGGTGAGTTGTCCAGCCCATGCAAAGAAGCTGGTTGCCCAGCAGCCAGACGATGCAGCCATCGGCCTGTACCGCAACCGATATCCAGCACATGTTTGTTATGGATATTGGGAAGCAAGCGCATGAGATAGCGCTCTTCAAGAGCAAGCACAGGATTAGGCTGCTCGTCATATACTTCAGCCCATGCAGCAAACGCGTCGGCATTGCGCGTGGAGTTTGGAAACTCAGCGACAGCGTTCACAGGCTCTCCCGCTTTGGTTTGCGAAGATTGATAAAGCTGTGCGCCCACTCAAGCTCTAGTGGATAGCTATAAACGCGTAATGCATATCGCCATGCGCTTAATGTTTTCAGCAGAACCCTGCTCCACTGTGGAGCCCGAATGTCCTGTACTGTAGGCCAGCGTGACGCCACGACTAATTCAAAGTTATCGATTAGCTTTTTGGTTTTGCGTTGCATCCATGGCGCACTCGTATCAATGCGTAGCGTGAAATCCATCCATTTCTTCGTTGCCCACTCCGCAGGCGTATCTGGAAAGGAGATCTTGTCATCGACATCTCCATACATGGAGCCACGCTGCGGCGTGGGCGTGTAGTGCTGAACGATAATCTCCGAGTCGGGATTAATTTTTTTGATCTTGCGAATGAAGCGCAGCGTCTCGCGCGTGTCTCTTTCCGGGTCTTTGGGATTGCCAACAACAAATGAAAACTCAGGGATAATCCCGAATTCGCGTGTACGTCTTGCCATCGTCAGTGTCTGCTCAGTGGTGATACCCTTCTGCATCTCTTCGAGCGCCCAATTCGAACCGGACTCCGCGCCAAAGAAAATCATGGCGCAGCCCGCACGCGCAATGGCCGCCATGGTTTCGTCGGAGTAGCGTGACATGATGTCAACACGTCCTTCGCACCACCAGCGCAGATTCAGCGGAGCCATCAAATTGCAGAGCTTGCGCGCGTGATCTTCGCGCAGAAAAAAATTCATATCGTAGAACTGAACGGAATCGGCGCCATACTCAGTGACGAGGTGCTGCAGAATTGCGACCGTGCGTTCTGGAGATTCCATGCGTTCTTCGCGTCCATATGCAGCATGAACGCCGCAGAAACTGCAGTTGAATGGACATCCAATACTTGCATGGTGTACCGCTGTACGTTTTCCGAAAAAGGAGGGTCGCAGGTATTTCTCAACCGGAAGGCGATGAAAGGGCGACCAGGGAAAGCTGTCCGGACCCTTCATGGGTCGTTCGGGATTGTTGCGGTGCAGCCCAAAAGCATCTTTATAAGAGAGACCGCGGATAGAATCGAGTGTGCGCTTACCTCGGATCGCATCGATCAACTCCAGCAGAGTATCCTCGCCCTGCCCGCGTACGACAAAGTCAACGTACTTCGCATTGAGTGCGGCGTCTGGATAGATGGACGGAAAGTACCCACCCCATGCGATCTTCACATGCGGTCGCAGCCTGCGTATCTCACGCGAAGCCTCCATCGCGGCAACCATCTGCGGGCCCGGCATGGCGGAGACGCCGAGCAACTCGACAGGGCGTGCATCGATGGTCCTGAGCATTGCCTCGACCGGATGGTCTTCCAGATTGCCATCAATGATCTCGTACTCGTCGCGCCCTTCAAGCACAGCAGCCAGCGCCAATACCGCGAGTGGCAAGCGGCAGTTGCGGGGTTTTGTAGCGCGTGGATGAAAGAGGAGAATCATGCGACCTTCCTGGCTGTGTATATCCGGAATCGCGCCGGCTCACGTCGTCCGCGCAGACGTGCTCTAATGGGCCGCATTGCCCAGCGGACGCCATAGAAAGGAATGTGCTGCTCCCATCGAATGCCGAATGCCTGTTCGAGTTCGATGAGTTGAGTATCGGTCAGGTATTCGAGACTCGTTATGGAATCGGAGGGTGTTCCGAAGCGTTGCAGAAATGAAATGCGGCGCTCTGCCAACATGCGCTCACCACTGGCCCGACTCGAATACCAGGGCGTATCTGCGATGATGACCATGCCGCCGTCTTTCAGACAGCGCATCGCCTCATACAGCGTGGTTGTATAGCTTTCCGCATAGTGAAATGAAGCGTTGAAGATTACGGCATCAAACTGCCCAGATGTGAAAGGCAACTTGCTGCTCTCAGCCTGAACTCGTGGAAACAAATCCGGAAGACGGCTCTGATAATGTGTTGCAGCCCCCAATCCGTCTTGATCGTTTACTAACAGATCTACAGCGATTGCGCGAAAGCCCAACCAGCTCAGGCGATAGCTCATCCATCCATTACCCGCGCCAATGTCCAGAACACGGGCCTTGTCCGGGAGCTTCGGCAGGAGATGTTTGCTCATGTAATCGAAAGTGCGGGCGCGAATTTTCCACTGTGTGCTGTTTCTGCCGGAAGCATCCTTGTAAGGCAGGCCCAGATAATAGTCCGCTGTATGGCTGCCTCGACCTTCAGCCGCGCGAATCATCTCGTAATCATGGATGAATTGCGAAAAGTAAGCGGCGCGTTCCTCTGGAAGCGCGCGCCATATTCCGTCGCGCAGTAATAAAGGAAAATTGCACAGATTGCAGATGAATCCGGGCACTTGTAAAGACGGCTCCAGACTTCTGCCGCAGCGAGGACATTGGAGTTCAACGCCGTCGATGCTTCCAAGATTCGCGCCTTGTGCAACCGTAGACATCTTCTATGTCCTCTCCAGATGCAACAGGATGTGATCGCCAACTATGCGTACTCCGGGCCATTTACATACGACCGCGTCGATGCGCTTCATGAGCATCAGCAGGCGCGGGTGGGCATCTATCCACGGCCCCAGGTATGAAGGAGGAACGGCGATGCCTATGCCTGTAACTGACCGCAAACGGAAATTCGGAGCAAATGCTGTACTTAGCTCAGCAAGCGTTGGGTAGTAGACAGTAAGCTCAAGATCGCCGATGTGAGCTTGGGTTAAGCCGTTACAACGACGGAATGCTTTGCGCCGGTTTCCCCGTAGCAGGTAATAAACAATTTCCCAAAAGCAATAGCGTGTGGAAAGACAAGTCAGGACAGGCGCGCCGGCCTCCAGCCTGAGCGCAAGCTGCTGTGCGACTCGTCTGATGTCACGCACACAATTGAGCCCGGAAAAATTCGAAAAGACCCCATCAAATCTTAGATTGTCAGGCAATGCGCCGATATTTTCGGTAGCAAGAGCCAGAAATTCAATTCCAGCATCCGGAGTTTCTGCGGCCATCCTGCTGCGGGCCTGTTTGATCATGCCGAAAGAAGCATCGCATGCTGTAACTCGCATTCCGGATTTTGCAAGGAAGAGCGCGTCCTCTCCTGTTCCGCAATTCAGCTCCAGGATATGGCTACCTGGAGAGAATGCAGCCAGGGCCTTCTGCCACACAACTTCGCGTTGTGCCCTTCCGATAGATGAGAAGGTGAAAACTGAATCATACTCTGCTGCCAGACGATCAAAGACCCTGGCTGCGGAGGCGTACTCATGGATTGCAGTTGTCACTGCTCCACCTCTTGATACGTTTCCATCAAACCTGATCTTGCGCTTGCAATACTTTGTTGCAGAATTGTCATCTGTTGTGCATCAGAGCTCGAGGCTGCAAGCAGTCGCGATAGCGCTACCTCGTCGCGAAGCAACTTATCGGCATAGGAATAGAAAGCCCGTGAATGGCGGCCTTTGATTTTCAGTTCACGGTCTGAGGTCTGCCCCCATGGCGCAATCTGGATCAGCTTTGACGCGATTCGGTTGTAGTAAGGTGTGCCCTTGATGGGATAGGAAACAGTTGTGAGAAAAACATCTGGCTTCGATGAGCTGACGTGCTTCACCGTCGCTTCAATGTCTTCCATCTCTTCGCCTTCATATCCCCACATCAGGAACATGCCGCTCTGGATGCCGCGCTCGCGGCACATTTCAACTGCTTTGTGAACCTGTTCAATCTTCACGCCGCGATCCATCGCATCCAGAATCCGCTGCGATCCGCTTTCCGACCCGATCCACATACGGAAGCAGCCAAGCTCGGCAAGCAGGTCCATCATTTCCGGACTAAGCCTGTCGGCACGCGAGATGCACTCAAAGGGGACCCGCAATCTACGCCTCTGCATTTCTGTGGCGTAACTGCGTATCCATGCATGATTGATGGTGAAAACATCATCAGAAACCCAGACCATGTCAGGCTCGTACTCGCGAAGCAGCCATTCCACCTCATCGACCACTTTGATGGGATCGCGTCTGCGATGAGACTGCCCAAAGACTTGATGACTGCACCAGTTGCAACGGAAAGGGCATCCGCGAGCTGTGATGAAGTTAATTGACCCGCTTCCGTGATGAGTTCTCCACGTTTCTACATACCGACGAATATCGATAGCATTCCGAGCTGGCCAGGGCTGCAGGTCCAGGTTCTGGATCTGTCTTCGAGGCGCATTCTGATGAAAATTTCCATCCAGATCAATAAACGAAAGGCCCGCAATTTTCGAGAGATCGCAGTTGCTGATACGCAATGCCAGCAGCAACTCCTCCATCGTGACTTCGCCCTCTCCTGAAACAACAAAATGAGCCCCGGCCTGTAGATATTCCAATGAATATGCACCCGGCTCAGGACCGCCAACAACTGTGGTCCATCCGGCTTCACGCGCGACAGCAAGGATTTCGATTACATTGCTGCGGGTCATCAGGTTTGCATAAATACCCAGAACCGATGGCTTTTCCGCACGCAGAAATTGAAACAGCTCCTGACGGCTGGCGAAGGTTGTATCAAATACATCGACATCGAAACCTTTATCACGCAGATGGGAACAGAGATAAAGTAAACCCAGCGGAGCATATGGCTTCATGATTTGCCGCTCTTTAGGGTCTTCCATCAGGAAATAGCCGTGCGTGAGAAGCAGGTCGCGCATCTATGCTCCTGAAGCTGCCGTCAATGGCTGAATGGAAACCAGATCTGTTACAGGGCCGATCTCGTTTCGGAGTTCATCGGAAACATGAGGATTTCTGCTCGCTGCTTCAAACGTAAGCACCTCATCCCACAGTCTGCTTATCTTCTGATCTGTAATGTGATCAGCTTTAGCCCAGGAATCTACTTCTGCGTGCAGAGCATTTCTTACCGCGCGATAAAAATCGCTCGTGTACTCGGCATGAAACATAACGCAGAGATCATCACTATCGGTCCAGTTGCGTTTGGGGCCGAGCTCGGCCTTCACCTGCTCATAAAAAATAGTTCCCGGCAGAGGATAAGAAAAGGAGATGCCAATATCATCCGGACGCGTGCGGCGAACGAATGATATCGTCTCCTGCAGCTCCTTCCATTTTTCGCCCGGATAACCGAATTGCAGAAAATAGCAGGCGCGTATTCCTGCTTTACGCAATCTCTCGCGTGCCGCATTCACCGAGGAGAGGCGCAGGCCCTTATTCATCGCATCCAGAATCTTCTGCGACCCGGACTCAACTCCCATCCATACCTCGTCACAACCGGCGGCTTTCAGCGCTGCCACAGTCGATTCAGTCATCAAGTCCGCGCGTGATTGAATCTTGAACGGGAGCACAGCATCCCTGGCCTTGACCTCAGCCGCAAATTCAGCCATCCAGCGATGGTTCAGAGCAAACACATCGTCCCCAAACCAGATGTGCTCGGCGCCAGCTTCAAACTTGAGTTGCCGCATCTCTTCCGCGACAACATCCACCGGCCGCAGATGAAATTTATTCCCCGAGATTGGCTTCGCGCACCAGTTGCATTGGTACGGGCATCCCCGACTTGCAACCATATTTACTGAAAAATACCCATGCACGGATTTCCATGCTTCTCTATAGGGGGAGAAGTCTGTCAGGTCGAGCGGTGGCTGAGGCAGCACATCCCATGCTGGATTCTTCGAGATCTTCCGACTGCTGTACACAACCTGCCCATGGCCATTCAGCCGCACAAGACCATCGAGATCGCCTATCTGCTTTTTAGAAATAAGAGCCGAACAGAGTTCAACCAATGTCTGTTCAGCTTCTCCCCGCAGCACATACTCAGCGCCATTGCGAAGAAACATCTCTGGATGATCCGTAGCATCAGAGCCGTGCGCAATTACGGGGACGCTATTTTTATTTGCAACGCCTGCAATGTTCCACGCAACTTCCCGCATACGAGTCAGGCACATCTTGGTGAGGAAGTTGAAGTCATCTTCATAGATCACCACTACCCGCGGAGTATGTTTTGCAAAAACAGCTGCGAATTCTTCATCAGGGTTTATAAGCATCGAGTCGAAAAGCGCAACGGAAAATCCGGCAGCGCGCAAAGCCGCGGCAGCATACAACGTACCCAGCGGCCGATATGGTTGCATCTTGCGCCGCTGCTTCTGGTCATACAGAAGGTGGTACGAATGTGTGAGCAGAACATCAACCACGGATCACCTCTGAGTTTTTCAACTTCATCGCTTGCCTAGCACGCGGCCTCTGCCGGAGTATTTGCCAGCCTTTTCGCATCCACGGTTGGCTTCATCGCCGTATACCGTTTCAGTTTGTTATTCAGCCAAAGCTCCACAGGCATGCGATACACGTCATGGTCCAGTCGCCAGCGCGCGGGAAGAGAAATGCATTTCTGCACCAGTCGTGTGATCTTGCCGCGCCGGTCTGCGCCGATTGGAATGCGGTCAAACGCCACACGCAGATAATCGCGAGTCACCTGCAGCCTGTCGTGCTCCTTGCCATCAAGCCAGGGAAGTCGCGTATAGCGCGGAAAGTAATCGGCCCACGCTTCAAGCGTTGCGGGCAATTCAATGCCGAGTTCTGTTGCTTTGGAAAAAATCGGGGACCCTGGATAAGGCGTAAAGATATTCGTCCAGAATTCCGCGCCGGGAAACCGGCGGCAGACGCTCATCATGAAGTTAATGGTCTCGCGCCGCTCTTTTCTTCCCTCGCCGGGGAAAGCAAAGATGATGTTGAACGACGGACGAATACCTGCTTCAAGGCAGCGGGCCGCGCTTTCATAAATCGATTCAAAGTCCTGCCAGTCCTTGTGCATCGCTTTGAGAATCTTCGGTGAGCCGGAGTCCACTCCCTGGCAGATCTGCTGCAAGCCCGCACGGTGCATCAGTCGCAGGTCCTCGGGAGTGAGCCGCGCAACCACATTGCTGGTAGCCTGAATGCTCCATTTAAAGTGAGAATTCTCACGCACCAATCCTTCCGCAATACCGCGTGCGCGATCCATATCGACAAGGAAGTTGTCGTCGACCACCCAGATCATCTCCAGCGCATATCTACGGCTCAGGTCGACTGTCTCTTCCACAAACTGTTCTGGCTGCAGAGCATTCCACTTGCGGCCATAGACGCCGGCGTTCGTGCAGTATGCACAGTTGAACGGACACGCCAGGCTTGACGTATACATCGCCCATCTGCGTCCGCATTTCCGCTCGTAAGCATCGAAATCCGCAATGTGATATGCCTTCGGCGGCATCTCCACCAGCGGGCGCAGCGGGCGCTCCGGCGTCATAACAAGCTTGCCGTCGCGCTTGAAGCCGATGCCCGCGACAAAATCCGGAGCAGAGCCCGCGCGCAGATGCTGTACCAGTTCCAGAAAACTGTCTTCACCTTGTCCGCGAACAATGTAGTCAATATAGGGAGCTTCCAATGTCTGCTTGGGTAACAGCGAAGGATGCCATCCGCCCAACACTATTGGAAATTCCGGATTCCATTCCTTGATCGCTTTGGCAATCTCGACAGTCTCGCGGATCATCGGGCCGGTAACCAGTGATATACCGAGACAGAGAGCATCCTTTACCTCTGCAAGCACTCGGCCTTTGAAGTTCGGTGTAATCGTCGAATCGATCAGGACAATCTCAAAGCCAGCGCGGAGCAGCGGCGTTGCCACGGCAAGAATGCCCAGGGGGGCTGTAGCCTCAGAGCTGGCAAACGAAGGGAAAAAGAAGACGATTTTTCTTGATGTCTGCACGCTATAACCACGCCGTTGTTTTGTGAGTATAGCGAGCTTACGAGCCGCAAATTGTCACCGGCTTGTCACGAAACCGTCATTCGATAGCAATTGTCATCGAGAGCTTCAGCAGATCTGGTGGAAACTGATATTCCACAGCTTCGCAAGCTTCTCCAGCGTATGAGAAATGTGCCCGACGCCGATAGCGCAGTGGTGCGCGGGCCCTTGTGCATTCCAAGATTCGACAAATCTCCGCGCGCCAGCTGGAAATCGATATCGGCTGTTCGTGTTTCCAATTTCAAGAATAGGACCCGGCACAGATTCGCCTTCCGCGACCACAAATTTAAAGCCGGTTACAGGGTCTTCTGCGATGGAGAGTAGCGTCACAGGTCCATGTTTCACCGACATCTCAATCGAAAGTCCACGTCCCACTTTGCCGTGATACACCTGCAGCGGACGCACTTTCGTCTTGCCTTCCGCAATCGCGATGTGCCCTGGCCCGTCGTGCCCCATCAGCACTAAATCTTCGTCAAAATCAATCGCGTAATATTCCGTGAATGATCCGCCAACTCCCAGGTTATCCATAATCTTCATCGCTACGACGTTTTTAACTTCATACTCGCCGGCCGCGGGAACATGCTGCGCTGTGAGCATGGAAGCCGCGAGGATGATTGAACTCATTGTGTCTTCGTTTGCCGGAACGCCGGAGCCTTTGTAGTAGTAGGCAAGAGAAGTAAGCTGATGGTGCTCAATAAACTGGTCAAGCGCCACCGACGTGCGCGCGGCCCGGCGCAGTTCCTCACTAGAACAATCCGGCTGGATATCAAAATGAGAACGGAATTCTGCTGTGCGCGCGTCAATTGCAGTCTCTGCCACTTGTTCACGCAATTCGCTCAACTCATCCACTTCAACAATTTCGACATCGCTGCCGAACGTGATACATATCTGCGTAACATCGGTCATGATGTCGAGCATCCCGCTGTAATAATGCCCCAAGAGTCCAAGACGATTGTGCTCAAGCGTCGATTTTGCCGTCGCTGCTCGAAGCCAGTCCTCTATTTCTCTCCATGTTGTCTCGTCCCCCAGAACACCCGTCACCTGATGAAACGGAATCTTTGCACGCTTCAGCACATTTGCAATCTCAGGGACTGGGCACGCTGAGCAATAGGCAAGCCAGTGGCCAGTCATGGCGGTGCGGTCCTGCATGCGGTTGAATGCCCCGTAATCGATGGCAGCTTCAGGTTGCAGGTTCAAAACAACAACAGGAACTCCTGCAAGCCGTACCAGTGGCAGCACGGTACTGGATAGGGCATAGGTAGTGACATAAAGAAACAGCAGGTCAATATCACCGCGACGAAAAGCATGCCCTGCTTCGCGAGCGCGGATGGCTGTATCAATAAGGCCCAGATTCTGTACTTCAACGCCAGGCCGGCTGAGCTGTCTCTCAACTGCCGCGACATAGCTCTCCAGTCGCGTCTTTAAGCCTGCAAATTGTTCCCAGTAAGCTTCGAGTCCAATCCCGCAAAGACCAACACGCAAAGGCGCTTGCAATGCCATAGCGAACTACCTTCCTGCTTATGCCAGATAAAAGACTTCGCGCATCATCGGAAAACGCTCGCCCCGACGCATTTCTCCCAGCGGCTCAAAATATGCCGACATAGCCTGTTGCCAGCGAATGTTCACAGGATCGCTGTCGATTTTCGACCATGCCTTTTCAAAATCATCAACATGCATATAGAGAAAGAGCAGCTCGTCTCGACGAAAGATGGAATATTCCGAGATGCCCACACTCTTCAGCAGTGCAAGCAACTCCGGCCATACCGCCTCATGCGCCTTGTCGTAGGCTTCGCCCATCCCCGGCCGCAGTTTCAGAAGAAAAGCAACTCGCTGCATAGTCTTATTCTCCTCAGCCTACTGCCACGCGGCCACCGCCACGGCAAAGGGCGCAAGCGTGATGTTCGTACCATTTGCCTGAGTATCCCTGGCGGCATTCTCCCCCGTCGCTTCATCCACAGTGGAAAGCTTCGCCCGGCTTGCTTCCTGCGGCAAAATCACTTCCACTGGCTTATCGCGCTTATTTGCCAGCAGCAACTTCTTTCCTTCCGGCGTGACAAATGCCTGCGCGACGATATCAGGCGATCCGTGTTCCGGCGCGAACTGCGTGTTCACCAGCTTGTCGCCAGGATGAAAATTATCCTTGATCAGCTTCAGTACCCAGTACCTCGCATTCGGCTTGCTCGTTCTCCAGTCCATCATGGAAACGCTGGGAAACTGTGTTGGATAACCGACAAGCTGCGACTCGCCGATGACATCAATGCCTTGTTTTGCGAGATCAATAAAAAGGTAAGCATAGAGCGCGCCGGCCGCATTCCAGTACAGCTCAGGCGAAGTAAACGGATGCGCTTTCTTCTCGGCAATCTCTACTCCATCACCAGGCAGAATCACTCCCAGTTCATCCGTATCTGTCTTCGTTTCCGGCGATAGGCGTTTGCGGATCGATTCGATGAATTTCACGGACGCAAGAAAACGATCTGCCTGATCGAAGAAGGTGTACTGCCAGTCGTGTATGTCCTGTCCCTCCGTAGGGCTGGCGTAAAAGTGGTACGAAATGAAATCGATCGGAATGTCTTTCTTATGATTATTGTGGTTTAGAAAATACTCAAACATCTCCGGCCGTATTGGATCAGCAAGTGCCAGTCCAACAAACTTCGTCTGAGGGCTTACCTTATGAATGGCTGAAACAATAAAGTCATAGCGTTCGGTATATTGCTGCGGTGTGGTATTGTGCTCAAAATCCGGTTCGTTCAAAGCTTCCCAATAAGGAAAGCTGTAGTGGTAACCGGAGGTGTGGATCTTACCGTTCTCATCGGTGAAGCCGCCTTTCGTGTACCAGCTCACCAGCCGCGCATAGTAGTCACCCAGCTCTTTTCCCGATGGATCTCTCAGCTCGCTGCCTTGCGTGTAGTCCCATGTCACCTGGTTCGGATCGTCAGGGTAAGTGACGGGCTTGTCCGTTTTGAAGAGCCATGCCGGCATCGTGCTGAAATTCATAATGGTGCTGTGGCCTTCTGTCGCGGCCAGAAAATCTTTGGTCATAGGATCAATGAGTGAAAAATCCCACGATGTTTTCTCCTTTGTAGGCGGCTCCAGCTCAGCCACTGCCAGTTTGGGATACGGCAGCCACGGAACATAACGGACGTAGTCCGCCCCAAGAGCCTTTAGCGCTGCGAAGCTGCCGTCATGCATGGGCGAGCCCTGGCGCAACATCGGATTCACCACCACCTGCAAGGTCGGTGTGGATTTCGAAACGATGTCCGTCTTATTCCAGTCAATCTTGATTTGAGCCGCCTGCTGGCCATGCATTACCGCTGTGAGAGCAAAAGCTGTCAGCAGCGCAGACAGACCCGTCGTAAAAGAAATCCGGAACCGTTCAGATTGCATACTCACTCCATTTCCCGAATCAGTGCGGACAATATGCTTATAGGTGCACAAGAGGCAACTCATTAGCGAGGAGCTGCTTTATTTATTCTGTATAGCGAAACACTTAAATCACGGTAAACGTCGGCATTTCCGGCGAATTAAAACATCAATATATATGCTTAATTTTTATGAAATTTAAGTATTTACCTAAGCGTGATTCTTGGTGATCTTGGCGTCTTAGCGATAGCTTACAAATTTATACACAATTCAAAGGACAGGCTAAGATGTTTCACAATGAGAAACACAAGAAACTTTTCGAGTTTCCGGCCGGTACAATCTGTTCTCCGAGCCCACGATCTGCTTTCGGCCTTCGGCGACAGCTCCGAGAGCCTGCGTCTGTCTGAACTCGTCCGCCGCACCGGCCTGAATAAAACTACTGCCTTTCGGATGCTCACAACACTCGTACAGTGCGGACTTTTAGCAGAAGTGGCGGGTCAGGGGTACCAGCTCCGAGTGCAATTGAAGAAAAGACCCCGATATAGATTTGGCTATGCCCTCCAGAGCAGCGAATTTGCTTTCTCGCGCGCCGTTGCTGACAGCCTCCAGCGCAGCGCCGCTGCGGCTGATATAGACCTACTGTTACTCGATAATCGCGATTCTCCTCGTACAGCGATCAAAAATGCAGACATCTTTATCCGCGAAAAAATAGATCTGGTGATCGAATCGCAGACGGACGCCCGCGTAGCCGGTCAGATATCAGATAAGTTCCGGCAAGCAGGAATTCCTATCATTGCGGTTGAAATCCCATTGCCGGGCGCAAAATACTTCGGGGCAAACAACACTCAGGCCGGACTCATGGCCGGACGGCATCTCGCGCGCTGGGCCGAAACCCACTGGAACGGAGCCGTCGATGAGCTGCTCCTCCTCGAACTGCCCAAAGCCGGGCAACTCCCTAACGCCCGCATTCTTGGCAGCCTTCTCGGAGTGCTGGAACGTTTCGCAGGCCTGTCCAACCGTCAAATCCGCGTGCTTAAGACCAATGGTCATCAGGAAGCAGCCTATGAAAAGGTCCGGGAACACCTGCGCAAAACCCGTGCTCGCCGTGTTTTGGTTTCTGCTATCAATGATCCCTGTGCTCTGGGTGCTCTCTCTGCGTTTCGCGAGACAGGACGCGAAAACCACTGCGCTATTGCCGGCCAAAATGCCTCTCAGGAAGTGCATTTTGAGCTGCAAAACCGCGGAAGTGGACTGATTGGATCGGTGGGTTACTTCCCTGAGCGGTACGGTGAGGGTGTCATTCCCATAGCATTGGACCTGCTGGCCGGCAGGTCTGTCCCTCCTGCTACTTTTGTGAAACATCAGATGGTTACAGCGGCAAACTTCCATTCGTTTTACCCGCCAGAGGCGGCGACTGGGAAAAGTAGTGCTCAGTCCTTCAGGGAAATACAAATATGAAATAGAATTTCTATTGAAAACAAATCTCTCAAAGGAATACACTTCGGTTTTTACATAGGGGTTCCTGGAGAAGGCGAAAATGCATATCGATGACCGCCTGGAGCGGGTTCTGAATCGGATAGACGAGTTCGTGATTGAGATCCCCTCCTGGGGCTTCGCCAACACGGGTACCCGTTTCGGCAAATTTCTGCAGGCCGGGGCTGCCGGAACACTGGAAGAAAAATTTGCAGACGCGGCGCAGGTACGTGCCCTCACCGGCGCTACGCCCACAATGGCCCTCCATGTTCTCTGGGACCTGCCCGGCGGCGTCGACAACGCGCCGAAAGTAAAACGCCTGGCTGCTGAATACGGCGTTCTTGCCGGCTCGATCAATCCCAATCTTTTTCAAGACCAGGAATATAAATTCGGCTCAATCTGCAATCCTGACGTAAACATCCGTCGAAAAGCGATTGACCATCTGCTCGATTCGGTTGAAATCGCACGCGCGCTCGGTTCGCGCGATGTTTCGCTCTGGATCGCCGATGGCTCGAACTATCCCGGCGCGCAAAGCATCCGCAAGCGTATTCTGTGGCTTGAAGAAGCCATGCAGGCCACGCACGATGCTTTGGCAGATAACCAGCGCATGCTGATCGAATACAAGCCCTTCGAGCCGGCATTTTATTTTACTGATCTTGCGGATTGGGGTATGTCAGCGAATCTCGCCCGCGTAGCCGGCCCAAAAGCGTTTGTCCTGGTCGATACCGGACATCATTATCAGTCGCAGAACATTGAGCAGATCGTTGCGTGGTTGCTGCATCTGCGCCGGCTAGGTGGATTTCACTTCAATGATCGTCGCTATGCAGACGACGATCTCACCATTGGATCCATTGATCCGTATCAGGTCTTCCGCATCTTCCATGAGATCCTCAGCGAGCCTTCCGGTGAGGTCAGGCGCGATATCGCCTACATGATTGACCAGAGCCACAACATTAAAGGCAAACTGGAAGCAATGGTGCAGACAGTCGTTGCCGCTCAGGAGCTCTTTGCCAAAGCGCTTTTTGTAGATCGTGCAAAGTTGGCGGAGTTGCAGGCAGAAGCCAGGACTGTCGAAGCAGAAGAATGTCTACGCGAGGCATTTTGGACGGACGTGCGGCCTATTCTGAAGACATGGCGTGAACGGCGTGGTCTGCCAGCGGACCCGCTGAAGGCATTGCGCGAAAGCGGCTATGTCGAAAAAATTGAGCGGGAGAGAAAAGCTCGCAACGCATCACTTTCCACCAGTTATGCGTGACCGAAATAAGAAACAATTTTCTATTGGATATAACTTAACCGGCTCCGTAAATAATAAAAGCTTTGGAAGTGAGGAAGTCGTCATGTCAGCCTCTGTTGCAGCAGATCAGAAACTCACACTCAAATATCTTGAAGACCGATGGAACGAAAGCGAAGCGGCCAGCATGGACGAGCCGGAGCTTTTGCGCTATCGCTCTAACCTGCTTGGCTCCGATCTGCGCATCACCAACTTCGGTGGAGGCAACACCAGCTCGAAAATCCCAATGGCCGATCCTCTCGACGGCAAAGAGCGCCAGGTGTTGTGGGTAAAGGGCAGTGGCGGCGATCTCGGCAGCATCAAGCGCAGCGGCTTCGCCACTTTGTATATGGACAAGTTGCTTGCCCTGGAATCGCTCTATAGAGGTGTCGAATTCGAAGATGAGATGGTGGACTACTATCCACTCTGTACCTTCGGTGTCAATCCGGTAGCATCTTCCATCGATACGGCCCTTCATGGGTATCTGCCGTTTCCGCACGTCGATCACCTCCATCCGGACTGCGCCATTGCTTTGGCTGCGGCGGCAAACGGCAAAGAAAAAATGGAGGAGTTCAACCGTACCTATAATCACAAGCTCATCTGGCTTCCCTGGCAGCGCCCCGGTTTTGAGCTGGCCATGATGCTCAAGCGCGCGGTAGAGCAGCAGCCCGGTTGTGATGGTGTTATTCTCGGTGGCCATGGCCTCTTCACGTGGGGCAATATGCAGCGCGAGTGCTATGCAAACACGCTGACAATCATCGATCAGATGACGGATTTCATCGAAAAGCACATTGCAAAAAAGAGCGTGGCCATTTTTGGCGGCCAGCGGCGCGAATCGCTTGCTTCACGCCGTGATGTCGCGCTTGAAATTCTTCCTTTTATACGTGGTCGTGTCTCCCAGCAAAAGAGATTGATCGGTACATACAGCGATCTGCCGGAAGTCCTGGAGTTCGTGAACTCCGC
>Ga0070740_10003270_pt1 | contig 17494 bp, 19 predicted proteins | sample Coa_R2_FD_67286 | JGI IMG/M metagenome (GOLD analysis project Ga0070740, IMG submission 67286) | Surface soil microbial communities from Centralia Pennsylvania, which are recovering from an underground coalmine fire - Coalmine... | ecosystem: Environmental > Terrestrial > Soil > Unclassified ... | reverse complement strand
GACGCGCAGAACACGTTCCCGGTCTGGAACGCGACGCCGCTCGTCGCGCTCGACGTCTACGAGCACGCCTACTTCCTCGACTACCTGACCGACCGGGCCGCCTACATCGAGGCGTTCTTCGCCAACCTCGACTGGGACGTCGTCAACGGCTGGGTCGAGCAGTACGGCATCCCCGCGTAGGGGCCTCGTGCTCACCGCCGTCTTCGTCGCCGTCGGCTACGTCTGCGGCTCGCTCACGTGGGGCTACTGGCTCGTGCGGCTGGTGCACGGCGAGGACGTCCGCAGCAAGGGAAGCGGCAACCTCGGCGCGACCAACGTCTGGCGGGTCTACGGGGCGAGGCTGGGGCTGCCGGCCATGCTGCTCGACACGGCGAAGGGGTTCGCGCCGGCGCTGGCGGCGACGCTCGTCGTCGGGCACGGCAGCGGTGTGCTCGCCGGGGCGGCGGCCATGCTCGGCCACTGGCGGCCGCTCTTCCTCGGCTTCCGGGGCGGCGGCAAGATGGTCGCCACCGCCGGCGGGGCCTTCCTCGGCGTCGCCCCGCTCGTCGGCCTGACCGGCGCCGGCGTCTGGCTCGTCGTCTTCGGCCTCACCCGCTACGCCTCGGTCGCCTCGATCACGGCGGCGGCCTCGCTCGGGCTCTGGGCGTGGCTGTACGGCTACCCGTGGCCCGTGATCGCCTTCGGGGCGGCGGCCGGCGCCGGCGTGCTGGTCCTGCATCGCGCCAACCTGGGGCGGCTCCGGCGCGGCGAAGAGAACCGCTCGACCCTCTGGCGGCGCTGGTGGAAGCCCTCGGGCACGGCCAGCCCGCACGCCTGAATCGCCCCGGCGCGCCATTCCCGCGCGGATCGCGCCCGCCGGTACGGCTTCAGGAGCGCAGCCAGTCCCTGAGCTCGGTGTGAGCGGCGGGACCGTGCCGGCCGCCGTCCAGCTCGGCGCGCAGCTCGCCGACCGTGCCGTGCCGCTCGGCCACGACGTCGTGCGCGTGGATCGTCTCGAAGTTCAGCTGGCGCGAGAGGACGAAGTCGCCGTCCGCGAGCTGCGGCAGATCCCCGAGGACGCTCCCGAGGGCCGCCCGCACCGAGTCCTCGACGAAGCGCGGCTGCAGGTGCGCGTGCTCGACCACGAACAGCTCGTCGGGCCGCTTCAGCAGCTCGTAGATCGGCGAGCTCATCGAGCGCTCCACGATCTCCACGAGCCGCTCCGCGTTCAGGCGCTCGGCGCTGCCGACGAGCAGCGTGCCGCGGCCGCGCTGGTTGTGGGTGGCGAGCGGGACGAGCTCGAGGATCCGCTCGACGTCGCCTCCCGCGAAACCCGCGTCGAGCAGCCGCTCGGCGGCCGCGCTGCGCACGAGGCCCTGCGCGCACGGGCAGGCGGTGATCCCGGTCGCCTCGACGCCGACGACGCGCCGTACGCGCTCGCGGGAGGCCGCGGCGATTCCGAGCAGGGAGACCATCTCCTGGGTGGCGAGCCCGGTCACGGGCGTGCGGCGGCGGTACGGGTAGCGGGCGCTGATCCGCACCTCGGCCAGGAGCGCGCCCTGGCGGTCGACCACCCGGCGGGCGACGTGCTCCGCGAGGTCCTCGACGAGGAAGGCGTCGTCGTCGACCACGCCCTCGACCGCCTCCTCGAACAACTCGGCGAAGCGCGACATGTGCACGCCCTTCTGGGCCGGGTCGAGGTCGACCGTGCAGTCGATCGTCGCGGCGATCAGCTTCTCGCGGCGGCCGCGCCCGACCCGAAGGGCCTTCTGCACGCCGGTCACCCCCACACGGGAGAGGCCGAGCGCGACCTCCGGGGCGGCGGCCTGCAGGTCTGGCTGGGCGACGCGTGCGCTGCGGCTCACAGCGGCTAGGTTAGATCCGCCGTGTCCGACGACACCGACTTTCCGCGGCTCGTCTCGCTTGCCTGCCACGACCTGCGGACGCCGCTCGCCACGGTGCACGGCTTCGCCCGCACGCTCGCCCGTGGCGGCCTCGAGCCGCCGGCCGATCGCTACGTCGAGATGATCGACGCCGCCTCGGGACAGATCGCGGAGCTGCTGGACGAGCTTTCGCTCGCCGCCCGGATCGAGTCGGGGCGGTACGAGCCCGAGGCACGCGAGGCGGACACGCTCGAGCTCGCGCGGGCGGCGGCCGCCCGGCTGGGCGAGGAGCGCGTACGCGTGGCCGGGTCGGGCGCACGCCTGGCGACCGACGCGGAGGCGCTCGAGCGCGGCCTCGCAGCGCTTGTCCGGTCGGCGCTCCGCCACGGCGGGCTCGCCGAGGTGGCCCTCGCGGTGGACGGCCCGCAGATCCGGCTCTCGCCGGTGACGGCCGCCTCGGCGCCAGTCGTCCTGGGCGAGGACCTGCGCGATCTCGGCGCCGCGGTCGCGGCGCGACTCGTCAGGCGGCTCGGCGGCTCCCTGGCCGTGGCCGGCGAGACGCTGACGATCCGGCTTGCCTGAGCCCGGCCGCTCGTCAGCCGGCCGAGGCGGCGCCGCTTCGGCGCATGCTGGCTGCGCACCTGGCACGCACGGCGGCTGCGCCCAGCCGGCGAGGCGTGCTACCCGGCGGCAAGGGCGGGCGCTGCGAGCTCGTGGCAGCTGCGGCAGCGTGCCTCGTACTGCTCGCGCGCGCCGACCAGGATGGTGGGGGCGTCGCTGGGCGCCGGCCTGCCGTCGACGAGACGCTGCGTCATCGTCGCCGGCCCGCCGCAGCGGTGACAGACCGCCTGCAGCTTGTCGACCAGCTCGGCTCGGCAGAGGAGCTCGGGCATCGCTCCGAAGGGGCGGCCGCGGAAGTCCTGGTCGAGCCCGCAGGCGACGATCCGCAGGCCGTGCTCGACGAGGCCGTCGAGGACGAGGGCGATCTCCGGCCCGAAGAACTGCACCTCGTCGACGCCGATCACGTCGTAGCCCTCGACGAGGCCGGGGATCGCCGCCGGCTCGTCGACGGCGACGGCCCGCATCCGCGCGCCGGCGTGGCTGACGACGTACCCGATGTCGTAGCGGTCGTCGAGCCGAGGCTTGACGATCAGCGCCCGCTGGCCGGCAATCTCGGCGCGGCGCAGCCGCCGGATCAGCTCCTCGCTCTTGCCGCTGAACATCGGGCCGCAGACGACCTCGAGCCAGCCGCCACGCTCGGGGAGGAGCCGGATCACGGCCCGTCACCCTAGTGACCGCACCCGACGGACGTCCTCTACCGCGTCCGCCCGGGCGACTCCCTGCCGTGCTCGAACTCCCACTGCGAGAGGCGGCGGAGGCTGACGATGCCGAGCAACCGGCCCTCCTTGCTCACCGGGAGGTGACGGAAGTTGCGCTCGAACATCATCTTGGCCGCGTCCTCGACGGTCGTCTCGGGGTCGATGGTGACGACGCTCTCCGTCATCCACTGCCGGACGCGGGCCTCGGCGGCGCGCGCGCGCTGGGCGACGGCTCGCAGGATGTCGCGCTCGGTGATGATCCCGACCAGCCGCACCATGTCCTCCATGACGACGACGGCGCCGACGCCGCCCTCCATCATCTTCTCGGCGGCCTCGCCGATCGACGCGGTCGGGTCGACGGCGAGCACGTTCCGGTTCATCACCTCCGCCACCGTCGCCATGACGGGAGCCTAGATGAAGCACGGCCGGCCCGAGGGGGCGCGGACGGCCCGGCTAGCGCAACAGGCGCGACAGCCGCCGATCCTTGAGGACACGGCCGCCGGTCTGGCAGGCGGGGCAGTAGCAGATCGTGTGCTCCTCGAAGTCGACCCTGGCCAGGGGCGTGCCGCAGACGTAGCAGGGCTCGCCGAAACGGCGGTGGACGCGGTAGGTGCGCTCGTCGGGAGCGCCGTGCTCGCGCAGCTCGAGCCCGCGGCCGAGCTCCGCGTCGATCGCCGCTGCGAGCCGCGCCACCTCCTCGTCGTCGAGGTCGGTGGAGAGGGCGTACGGCGACAGTCGCGCGGCGTGGAGGATCTCGTTCGCCCAGGCGCGGCCGATGCCGGCGATCACCCGCTGGTCACGGAGCAGGGCGTGCAGGCGGCGGGAGCCGGAACGGAGGATTTCGCCGAGCCGCTCCGCTCCGAGCCCGAGCGCCTCAGGTCCCAGATGCGCGAGCTCGGCTTCGGCTGCGTCGGTGGTGAGCAGCCAGACGCCGGCGCGCTTCCTGCGGCCGCGCTCGCTGAGGACGAGCCGCGCTCCGTCCGCGAACTCGAGCTGGAACGCGGGCGCCTTCGGCCGCCCGGGTGCGCCGGCCGGCAGGTAGCGGAGCCGCCCCGCGCTCATCAGGTGGACGACCAGCACGAGCTCGCCGTCCGCGGTCGGGAACAGGAGCCGCTTGCCCCGCCGCTCCGCACCGCGCAGACGCCGCCCCTCGAGCGCAGCGAGCGGCGGATCGACCGTCTTCAGGGTCGCGATGTGCGCCGGCCCCGCCTTCACCACCGGGAAGGCAGCGACCAGCCCGTTCAGCTCGCGCCGCCACGCCTCCATCTCCGGCAACTCCGGCACCCGGGCGAACGCTACCGACCGAACGGCCGGTGGCAGCCACCGTCACCGTTCCGTCACGTCTCCTCAACGGCTTTGCGAAGCGCGGCGCGCGGGTCGAGCTCGTGCCGGAAACAACCGAGGACGGGCCCGTCGTCGACGAACGAGCTCCTCTCCCGGAGACCGACCGTGCCGCCGAAGCTGCTCCAGGGCCAACTCCTCGCCCGTGGACACAGCCCGGCCTCGACGGGGTTGTTCATCGCGTACGCGTAGACCCCGATCAGCTCCTCGCTGTTCGCGATCCGGCGTGAGCCGTAGCGCCGGGACTGGACGTGGCCGCGCAAGCCGTGGCGGCGGTTGAAGTTCGACGCGTAGCCGTGGTTCAGCGCCTGCATCGCCAGCGGGAGGACGCCGTCCGTGACCTCGACGATCAGGTGGTAGTGCGTGCGCATCAGACAGAAGCCGATGCACCGCCACTCGACCTTCGTCGTGACCCGAGCCAGCCGACGCAGGAAGTCGAGGCGGTCGAGGTCGTCGCGGTAGTACGCGTCCGCCGCCCAGACGCAGTGCGTCCAGAGATGGAACATCCCGGCAGAGAGGTCGCGCCGTCGGTGAGCCATTGTGCTGAGACGCTCGCACGCAGACGGTCAGAGCGGAGTTGCAGGTTCGTGACGCTTGCGTCACGGTGGCTGCCACCGGCCTGGAGCCGTAGGCTCTCGACCGGTGGCGGGGCGGGTGATCGTGGTCGAGGTGCGGCGGAACGGGGTCGTGGAGGCGGTCCATCGCGTCCACGCCGTCGCCGTGCGCGACGGGAAGCTCGTCGCAGAGGCGGGCGACCCGTCGCTGACCTGCTTCATGCGCTCCTGCTCGAAGCCGCTGCAGGCGCTGCCGCTCGTGCGGGCCCGCACCGACCTGCCCGACGACGAGCTGGCGATCGCCTGCGCCTCCCACCGCGACACGCCGGAGCAGGTCGCAGCCGTTCGGGCGCTCCTCGCGCGGGCCGAGGCCGGCGAGGACGAGCTGGAGCTCGGGCTGCAGGCGGGACGGCCGCCAGAGCGGATCCACCACAACTGCTCGGGCAAGCACGCCGGCATGCTCGCCCTCTGCCGGGCCCGCGGCTGGCCGAGCGCGGGCTACCGGCACCCTGCCCACCCCGTCCAGCGAGCCTGCCGCGACGTCCACGCCGAGGCGGCGGAGGTCGCGCCCGAAGCGATCGCGACCGGCACCGACGGCTGCGGGGTCGTCACCTTCGCCCTCTCGCTGGAACGGATGGCCCACGCCTTCGCGCGTCTGGAATCCCTGCCCGGTGGGGAGCGGGTGGCCGCGGCGATGCGGGCCCGGCCCGAGCTCGTCGGCGGCCCCGACGGGGCCGACTACCGGCTGATGCGGACGGCCGCCGGCTGGCTGGCGAAGGGCGGCGCCGAGGGACTGCTCTGCGCGGCCGGCCCGGACGGCGTCGGCGTCGCGCTGAAGTGCGAAGACGGCTCGAGCCGCGCCCACCCGCCGGCGCTCGCCGCCTTCTGCCGCCGGCTCGGCGTCGAGCTGCCCGAGCTCGCCCGGGAGCCGCTCGAGAACAGCCTGGGCGAGCCCGTCGGCGAGATCGTCGTCCGCTCCTGACACGTTCTTTACGAACGGTCCGAGCGCGACTAGTATCCGGCTCGCGATTGAGGGAGGACCGGGGCGCCGGCGCCAGCCGGGCCGGTCGGTTGTAGCAACGCCGTCGTGCAACGACTAGGGCCGGAGGTTCGGGACGTGCTGACCGTCGACATCTCGCTTCCCGACGTCGAGGAGCTGCACAAGCTCGTCGCCGAGGGAAAGGAGAAGGGATTCCTCACCTACGACGAGATCGCGAACGCGCTCGAGGACGTCGAGCTGAGCAAGGAGCAGGTCGAGGACTTCTACACGTACCTCGTCGAGCGCGGCGTCGACCTCCTCGAGGGCGAGCAGCACAAGACCCTGCCGCACGAGCAGCCGCCGCCGGACGACGAGAAGGCGGCCGCGGCGCCCAAGCTCGACCTCAGCGTCGAGCCCTCGCTCGACTCCCTGCGCCTCTACCTGCGCGAGATCGGCAAGGTGCCGCTGCTGACGGCCGACCAGGAGGTGACGCTCGCCAAGCGGATCGAACGCGGCGACATGGCGGCGAAGACGGCGATGATCGAGGCCAACCTGCGCCTGGTCGTCTCGATCGCCAAGGGGTACCTGGGACGGGGGCTCTCCTTCCTCGACCTGATCCAGGAGGGGTCGCTGGGCCTGATCCGGGCGGTGGAGAAGTTCGACTACCGCAAGGGCTACAAGTTCTCCACCTACGCCACCTGGTGGATCCGCCAGGCGGTGACGCGCGCGATCGCCGACAAGGCCCGGACGATCCGGATCCCCGTGCACATGGTGGAGAAGCTGAACAAGGTCGTGCACGTCGAGCGCCAGCTCGTGCAGCGCCTGGGGCGCGAGCCGAGCGCGGAGGAGATCGCGGAAGAGCTCGAGATGACGAGCGCGGAGGTGCGCGAGATCCTCCGCATGGCACAGGTTCCGGTCTCGCTCGAGAAGCCGGTCGGCGACGAGGAGGACTCCTCGCTCGGGGACTTCGTCGAGGACGAGGCCGCCGAGTCGCCCTTCGACACCGCGCAGCTCCTGCTGCGCCGCGAAGACGTCGAGCACGCGCTCAGCGCGCTGCCGAGGCGGGAGCGCGAGGTGATCGAGCTCCGCTACGGGCTGCTCGGGGGCGAGCCGCGGACACTCGAGGAGGTCGGCCGCGCCTTCGGCGTCACCCGCGAGCGAATCCGGCAGATCGAGAACACCACCCTGAAGAAGCTCGAGCACCTGCCGGAGGCGCAGGCGCTGCGCGACGCGGTCAACTAGGGCCCTGTAGGCGCGGCTCGAGCACATCGCGCTCCGCTGCCCGCTGGAGCGGGACGAACAGGCGGCAGTGCGGGCACTTGAAGCCGCGGTAGCGGGCCGCCCGGCCGCTGAGCGGCTCGGCGGCGAAGCGCCGGTGACAGTGGAGGCACTCGACCTCGAACCAGCGCTTCGGCCCAGCCGCGCTCACCCGTCGCTGCTACCCGCTACGCCATCGCCTCACTCCTCACGGAGCCGCCCAGCGGGCGGCGCACCGCTACGCGAGCCGGCCGGAGACCTCGACGCTCGCGCCCGCCCGGCGCAGGAGCTGCGAGAAGGGGCAGCCCTCGTCCGCCTTGGCGAGCGCCGCCTGCAGGGCCTGCTCGTCGACGCCGTCCACCCGCGCCGCGACCTCGAGACGCGAGCCGACGATCTGGTGGCCCTGCCCTGCGACCTCGTCCATGACGATCGTGCAGGCGGTGTCGAGCCGCTCGGGCGGCGTCCCGGCGGCGCTCAGCTCGCCCGCCAGGGACATCGTGAAGCAGCCGCCGTGCGCCGCTGCCAGCAGCTCTTCCGGGCTCGTCTTGCCCCCCGGCTCGCCGATCCGGGAGGGAAGCGAGAAGGGCAGGCGGGCGAAGGCGCCGCTCTCGGCGTCGATGCTGCCGGCGCCCCGGGCCAGGTTTCCGTCCCAGCCGACGCGGGCGGTGCGCTCGATGTGCGGCATCAGGCCGGCACCTCGGCGGCGCTGCCGTCGGGGTAGTACGCCTCGGCCGGTGAGCCGGCGGGGCGGAAGACCCCGAGGACTCGCATCTCGGCCGGCCCGGAGTTCTCGAGGCAGTGGACGAGACGGGCAGGCAGGTGGATGGCGGTGCCCGGCACGAGAGGGGCACGCTCGCCGCCGACGTGCAGCGCGCCCTCGCCGGCGAGGACGTAGACGACCTCGTCGTAGCGGTGGAAGTGGTCGGGGGCCCGCCCGGGCGGGATCAGGCCGACGAACTGGGTCGCCGACGCGCAGCCGCGCTCGGGGCCGGCCAGCAGGATGAACTCGCGGCCGGCCGTGGCGGCGCCCCGCTCCCCCGCGGCGACGACCGCGTGGCTCGCGCCGGCCGGCAGCGGCTCTGCGACGAGCACCGAGAGCAGGCGCAGCTCCTCCTCCGGCTCGGCCCGCCACTCCGTGCCACGGGCGACGAAGACGCCGCTGCCGGCGGCGAGCTGATGCGTCTCGCCGGCGACGTGCAGGACGCCCCGGCCGCGCAGCACGTAGAGCAGCTCGTCGCGCAGCTCGTCGCGCCGCTCGTCGCTCGCCGCTGCGAGGCGCAGCAGGCGCTGCTCGAACTGGGGGCAGCGCACGAGCGGGGTGACCGGCTCGTCCGTTTCCTCGGGCTGGACGCAGTAGCGCACGACCGGGCCGAGCGTACCTGCCCTTCCGCTTTGCCGTCGCAGAGGCTAGAGTCGCTGCACTTCTCGGCTGCGGCGCAAACCTCGCCTGGAGACGCGCGTCTAAGCGGAGGACGTCCCAAAAGGAGGGCATTGGATGGTGAAGAGAGTTGGAGCAACGGCGGCTGTCGCGGCCGCCATGGCCGTCGTCGTCGCGGCGACGCTCGGCGGCACGGCCTCGGCGAAGACCGCGAAGACCGCGCCGCTCTGCAAGAAGGCGGGCCTCGGGTTCGCCGGACCGGTCTCCGGCCCGGCGGCGTTCCTCGGCGACGACCAGTCGAACTGGGTCAAGCTGTTCATCTCGTACTGGAACGCCGGCAAGCCGATCCCGGGCGTGCCGAAGACGCTCAAGCGGGTGAAGCTGACCCTGGCGAAGATCGGTGACAGCCAGCTCAACCCCCAGGCGGCGGCAACCGTCGCACGCGACATGGTGGCCGACAAGGCCATCCTGGGCATGGTCGGATTCGCCGGCTCGAACGAGAACCTCGGCGGCGGGCCGATCCTCGACGCGGCCAAGCTCGCGTACGTGTCCGGCTCCGCGACGAAGGACAGCCTGACGACGGGAGCGAAGGGGCAGAAGCCGCTGAAGTACTTCTTCCGCGTCGTGCCGAACAACTCCCAGCAGGCGAACGCCGGTGTGAGCTACATCGTCAAGAAGCTCAAGCTCAAGGGCCAGAAGGTGCTCGTCGTCGACGACGCCGAGGCGTACGGCATCGACATCGCCAACGCCGCGATCAAGGCCTTCACGAAGGCGGGCGTCAAGGTCGTCGCCCACGACTCGGTGCCCGAGTCGACGAGCGGCACGACGGCCGACTTCTCGACCGAGGCGAACAAGGCGGTCGCCAGCGGGGTGAAGCTCGTCTACGCCCCGACCCAGACCGCGTCCGACTCGCAGCACTTCGAGCAGCAGCTGCACCAGGCCGGCTACCGCGGCGCCTTCATGGCGACCGACGGCAGCGTCGACCCGACGAACTTCAAGTACCCCGGGGCGTACATCTCGTTCTTCGGGCCGAGCATCCAGAAGGTCAACTCCGCGTTCGTCAAGGCGTTCGAGAAGCGCTACGGCAAGCAGTCGGCCACCGACCCGTTCGGAGCCCCGAGCTTCGTGGCGGCCGAGATGCTCGGCGTCGCGATCTCGCAGCAGTGCGCGGCGACCCACGGCACGAAGATCAGCCGGGCGCTCGTCGCGCAGCGGCTGAAGCGCGTGCGTCTGCCGTCGACGATCCTCGGCTACAGCATGGCCTTCAACAACAAGCGGGACGCCTACCACGGCCCCAACGCGGGCGTGACGGTGTTCCAGATCCAAGCCAACGGCACCTACAAGGAGGTCTACGCGGCCGGCTAGCCCCCGGGCCGGCGTAGCAACTGCGTGCGGCCCGTCCCGAGGGACGGGCCGCACGCGCTTCGTCCATCATGAGCGGCGTGCTCGCCTTCCAGCTCTACGACTGGCGCTACTTCTTCGCCGAGCTCGTCGCTGGCTTCACGATCGGCAGCCTCTACGCGCTGATCGCGCTCGGCTACACGATGGTCTACGGCGTCCTCAAGCTGCTCAACTTCGCGCACGGGGACGTCTACATGGTCGGGGCGTTCATCGGCTGGTTCGTGCTCAACGCCCTCGGCTCGCCGCTCAAGCCGGTGCTGCCGCTCGTGCCCCTGCTCGCGCTGGCCTTCGCGGCGGCGATGGCCGGCTGCAGCGTGCTCGGCGTGCTGATCGAACGGTTCGCCTACCGGCCGCTGCGCCAGGCGCCCCGAATAGCGCCCCTGATCACCGCGCTCGGGGTCTCGTTCTTCCTCGAACAGACCGGCGTGCTGCTCTGGGGCGCGACCCCGCGCACGTACGACACGTACGACCTGCGCAAGGGCGAGCTGTTCGGCTCCCTGACGGCCGGCAACTTCTCGATCGCCTACGTCCAGATCTTCGCCTTCCTCGCCTCGGCCCTGTTGATGATCGCGCTCAGCCTGTTCGTCTGGCGGACGCGCACGGGCAAGGCGATGCGGGCCGTCTCGGTCGACCCGGAGGCGGCCTCGATGATGGGAATCGACGTCGACCGCGTCATCTCGGTCACCTTCCTGCTCGGCTCGGCGCTGGCCGGCGCGGCCGGCGTGATGACCGGGCTGATCTACCAGAACCTCAACCCCTACATGGGCTTCGGCGCCGGCTTGAAAGCCTTCACCGCGGCCGTGGTGGGCGGGATCGGCAACATCGGCGGGGCGATGATCGGCGGCCTGCTGATCGGTCTCGTCGAGACGTTCACGGCCGGCTATCTCTCGTCCCAGTTCCAGGATCTGATCGTCTTCTCGGCCCTCGTGATCTTCATGCTCTTCCGGCCGACGGGCCTCCGCGGCACGCCGCTGCTGCAGAAGGTATGAGCGCCCCAGCCCCGACACCCGGCGCCGAGCCGGCCACCTCGCCCCAGATCGGGGTCGACGAATGGGTACGCCGCTCCGGCGAGCGGATCGTCGGACCGGCCGGTGCGCTCGGCGCCCTGCGGCGGGCCGCGGAGCGGACCCCCTGGTACGTCCTGCTGGCCGTCTTCGTGGGCCTGGTCAGCGCGATCCCCGAGCTGACCTCGAACCAGTACATCATCGGCGTCGCCGCCGACACGATGCTCTACGTGCTGCTCGCCGTCGGCCTGAACGTGGCCGTCGGCTGGGCCGGCTTGCTCGACCTCGGCTACATCGCCTTCTACGGCTTCGCCGCCTACCTCTACGCCGAGCTCTCGTCCGGTCACTACAACCTGCACTGGCCGACCTGGCAGAGCGTCCCGCTCGTGATCGCCGCGACGATCCTGCTCGGGTTCGTCCTCGCCCTGCCGTCGCGCCGGCTGAGCGGCGACTACCTGGCGATCGTGACGCTGTTCTTCCTCGAGATCTTCAACAACTTCACGAACAACGGCTACGCCTGGAACTGGCTCGGCTTCGGTGCCACGCACAACATCACGGGCGGCCCGACCGGCCTGACGAACGTCGACCCCTTCCGGGTCTTCGGGCACGAGCTGACGAACCGGCCGACCGACTACCTGTGGGTTGCGACCGGCGGCTTCGCGGTGATCGCCGTCCTGCTCACCTTCGTCAACCGGTCACGCACCGGCCGCGCCTGGCGGGCGCTGCGCGACGATCCCCTGGCCGCGGAGCTGATGGGAATGCCCGTCAAGTGGCTGATGCTGCTCGCCGTCGCAGTCGGCGCCGGCGTGGCGGGCTTCGCCGGCACCGTCAACGCCGCGTACTACCAGGGCGTGTTCCCGACCACCTTCTACTTCCCGCTTCTGATCACGATCTACGTGATGGCGATCCTCGGCGGCGCGGGAAGCCTCGGCGGCGTCGCGGTGGGCGCGATCGTCGTCAACGTCCTGCTCGAGGTGCTGCGGACGCCGAACCACGCGCGCTGGGTGTTCTACGCCGCCGTCCTGATCGGCCTGCTCGCCAAGGTGCGCCCCTGGCGGCTGCTGGCCGGCGTCCTGGCCGGCCTCGTGGCCTTCGGGGTGGTCGTCAACCAGGTCGTCGGCGCGGTCTGGCCCCGCGGCGTGCACGGCGCGATCGCCATGGGGCCGACGTCGTTCACCACCCACGGCTTCTTCGCCACCTGCCTGCGGCACTGGCTCGTGCTGCCGGCGCACACGTACGAGGCGTCGAACTACCAGATCGGCAACTACGCGTTCGTGCTCACGATCGCGCTCGTGCTCGCCTGCACCGCCGCCACGGGCTGGAAGCGCTGGGTGCTGCTCGTGCCGACCATCTGGGGAGCGGCGCTCGCCTGGGAGACGACGCTGATCGAGCAGGCTCCGACCGTCCGCCCGCTCCTCCTGGGGGTGATCCTGATCGTCCTGATGGCGACCCGCCCGGCGGGCCTGTTCGGCAAGACGCGCGTGGAGGTCGTCTAGTGGCGCCGCTCCTCGAGCTGCGGGGGCTGGGCGTGACCTTCGGCGGCCTGACCGCGGTCGACTCGCTCGACCTCACCGTGGACGAGCACGAGATCGTCAGCTTGATCGGGCCGAACGGGGCCGGCAAGACCACCGTCCTCAACCTGATCACCGGAGCGACGAGGCCCGACCGGGGCCAGGTCCTGCTCGGCGGCGAGAACCTCGTCGGGCTCGCGCCGCACAGGATCACCCAGCGCGGGATCGCCCGCACGTTCCAGTCGCTGCGCCTCTTCCTGAATATGACGGTCAAGGAGAACGTGATGGCCGCGGAGTACGGCCGTACGCACGCGACGATCGTCGAGCAGATGCTGCAGCTGCCGCGCGCCCGGCGCGAAGAGCGCGAGATCCACGCCTTCGCCGAGGAGCGGCTCGCGTTCTTCGGCGAGCGGCTGATGGGCTACCGCTGGAACCAGCCCGCCTACTCGCTCTCCTACGCGAACCGGCGCCGGCTGGAGATCGCGCGGGCAACCGCGACCCGCCCCCGGGTGCTCCTCCTCGACGAGCCCGCCGCCGGGATGAACCCGGTCGAGACGCACGAGATCGCGGAGCTGATCGGGAAGCTGCGCGACGACGGCGGCTACACGATCCTCCTGATCGAGCACGACATGCACGTCGTGGAGACGATCTCCGACCGCGTGGTCGCGCTCGACCACGGTGTCAAGATCGCCGAGGGGAGCTTCGACGAGGTCGCGACCGACCCGCGGGTCGTCGAGGCGTACCTGGGGACGAAGGCGACGGTGACCAAGTGAGCGAGGCCGGGACGCCTGCGGCCAACGGCCGGAGCCCGGACGGGGCGGCCGACGAGCCGTTGCTGCGGCTCGAGGCGGTCGACACGTTCTACGGGCCGATCCACATCCTGCAGGGTCTGACCCTCGAGGTGCGGGCGGGCGAGCTCGTCTGCCTGCTCGGCGGCAACGCCTCTGGCAAGTCGACCACGCTGAAGACGATCCTCGGGATCGTCCGCCCCCGGCGGGGGCGCGTCCGCTTTCGGGGCGAGGACGTGACGACTCGCCCGACGAGCTATCGGATCGGCAAGGGCATCGCGATCGTGCCCGAGAACCGGCGGCTGTTCGGGCCGATGACGGTGCTCGAGAACCTCCAGATGGGCGCCTACCTGTACGGCGGCGGCGCGAAGGAGGACTTCGAGCGCGTCTACTCGCTCTTCCCCCTCCTCTACGAGCGGCGAAACCAGCTTGCGGGCACCCTTTCGGGCGGCGAGCAGCAGATGGTCGCGATGGGTCGCGCGCTGATGGCGAAGCCGAGGCTGCTGCTGATGGACGAGCCGTCGATGGGGCTGGCGCCGATCCTCGTCGAGCGGAGCTTCGAGATCATCAAGCAGGTGCACGAGTCGGGGGTCGCGATGCTCGTGGTCGAGCAGAACGCGAACGTCTCGCTCTCGATCGCCGACCGCGGCTACGTCCTCTCCACCGGCCGGCTCGTGCTCGAGGGCCCGGCCGCCGAGCTGCGCGAGCACGAGGACCTGCGCAAGGCGTACCTCGGCCGCTAACGGCCGGTGGCAGCCACCGTCACGAGACCGTCGCACGATCGCGTCGCCTTTCACGCTCGCCGCTCGGCGCAGCGGCGGCCGCCGACACGAAGACGTAACGGTGGCTGCCACCGGCGGTTCGAACTCGTAGCCCGCTGCGCCTCGGCGACGAACGCCCCTCCGCCGCGGGCTGAACGCCGTGCGCGCCCCCGTTCGCGCCCGCGGCGCTCGGGCTACCCCGGCTAGATTGCGTGGTGCATGGACGAAGCGCTGCAGCAGGCGCTGCGCTGGCGCGAGGAGGGCAAGCGGGTGGCGCTCGCGACGGTCGTCTCCACCCGCCGCTCGGCGCCCCGGCCCGTGGGCGCGAAGCTCGCCGTCAGCGAGCAGGGCGAGCTCGCCGGCTCCGTCTCCGGCGGCTGCGTCGAGAGCGACGTCGTCCTCGCCGCGAGGGATGTGCTCGCGGGGGGCGAGCCCCGGCTGCTCACGTACGGGATCACCGACGACATGGCGCTCGGCGTCGGCCTGCCCTGCGGCGGCGAGATCGACGTCTTCGTGGAGGAGCTTCGCGACGAGGAGCGGCCGGACGTCATCCTGACCGTCGTGGCCGGCGAGACCGCCGGGGAACGGCTGCACGACCCCGAGCTCGAGCAGCAGGCGCGCCGGCGCGGCCGTAGCCACACCTTCGAGCTCGGGAGCCGAACGGTCTTCGCCGACGTCGTCGCCCCGCCGCCGCGGCTCTTCATCTACGGCGCGCTCGACACGACCGAAGCGCTCTGCCGAGCGGCGAAGCTGCTCGGCTGGCGTACGGTGGTCGCCGACGCGCGGGCGAGCTTCGCCACCCGCGAGCGCGTGCCGAGCGCCGACGAGCTGCTCGTCGCCTGGCCGGACGAGGCGCTGGCCCAGGCGCCGCTCGACCAGGACACGGCCGTTCTCGTCCTGACCCACGACGACAAGTTCGACCTGCCGCTGCTCGAAGCCGCGCTGCGGAGCGACGCCTTCTACGTCGGGGCGCTCGGCTCCCGTCGCAATCAGGAGCGGCGGCGGGCGCTGCTGCTCGAGCGCGGCCTCGAGGAGGCCGAGCTCGAACGGATCGCCGGTCCGGCGGGCCTCGACCTGGGGGCCGAGACACCTGCCGAGACCGCGCTCTCACTGCTCGCCGAGATCCTCGCCGTACGCGCGGGCCGCTCGGGCGGGCGCCTCAAGGAGTCTCGCCAGCGGATCCACGCCGGGTCGGCAGGCTAGACGACATATGATCAAATCCCATTTGCAACCGGCCTGCCCGGTGGCGTAGGATCGGCTCGATGCTGCTGCGCGAGGTCGACTATGCGAAGCCGGCGTCGCTAGCCGAGGCGCTGGAGCTGCTCGCGGCGAACGACGGAGCGCGCGCGCTGGCCGGAGGGCAGACCCTGATCAACGTGATGAAGGCGCGCGCCGCCTCGCCCGACCTGCTCGTCGACCTGCACGGGCTCGAGGAGCTGCGGGGGATCGAGCTGGCGGCGGACGGGACGCTGACCATCGGTGCGATGACGACCTACAGCGAGCTGATCCGCTCAGCGGAGGCCAAGGCCCGCCCGATCCTCGGCGAGGTCTGCGCCCAGATCGCCGACGTCCAGGTGCGCAACCGGGGCACGGTCGGCGGCAACGTCTGCTCCAACGACCCCACCAACCACCTGCCGCCGCTGATGGTGGCGATCGGCGCGCGGATGACGATCGCCGGGCCGGGCGGTGAGCGGGAGGTGCCGGCGGAGGAGTTCTTCCTCGGCGTGTACATGACCGCGGTTGGACCCGGCGAGCTGCTGACGCGGATCACCGTGCCGGCCGGGCGCAAGGACGGGTTCGCCTCGGTCACCCTCGGCGCCGACGGCACCTGCATCTGCAACGCGGCCGCCACGGTGAACGGCGCGGTGCGCGTGGCGCTCGGCTGCGTGGACGCGGTGCCGGTGCTCGTCAGCGCCGCCTCGCCCGACGAGGTGGCGGCGGCGGTGCGCGCGGCCGGGCTGACGCCGCCGGCGGACGTCCACGCCTCGAGCGAGTACCGGGCCCACCTGGCCGAGGTCCTCGCCAGCCGGGCCGCGCGGGAGGCGGCGGAGCACTAGATGCAGATCCGGGTCACCGTCAACGGGACGACCTACGAGCGCGACGTGGAGCCCCGCAAGCTCCTGATCCACTTCCTGCGCGACGACCTCGACCTGACCGGCAGCCACATCGGCTGCGACACCGGCAACTGCGGCGCTTGCTCGGTGATCGTCGACGGCGTCCTGCTCAAGAGCTGCATGCTCCTCGCCGTCCAGGCCGACGGCGCGAACGTCGAGACGGTCGAAGGGCTGGCGGCCGACGAGGAGCTGACCCCCCTGCAGCGGTCGTTCAACGAGCACCATGCGCTGCAGTGCGGCTACTGCACGCCGGGGATGCTGATGAGCGCGACCGCGCTCCTGCGCGAGAATCCGAGCCCCTCTGAGGCCGAGATCGAGAAGGCCCTGCAAGGGAACATTTGCCGCTGCACGGGCTACTGGAACATCGTGGAGGCGGTGAAGGCGGTGACGCGGTGAGAGCCGCTGGGGCAGTGGACGTCGCGGGGCATGCGAGCGAGACCACGCTCGCGCCCGAGAAGGTCGAGGTGCAGAAGGGCTGGGGCGGCCAGAGCGTCCCGCGCCGCGAGGACAAGCGGCTCCTGCGGGGCGAGGGCGTGTTCGTCGACGACGTCAAGCGGCACGGCATGGGCTACCTGCACTTCGTCCGCTCGCCCTACGCCCACGCGCACATCACCCGCGTCGACGTCTCGGCCGCCGAGGCCCTCGAGGGGGTGTACGGGACGCTCACCGGCGAGGAGGTGGCCGCGCTCACCGAGCCCTTCTTCCAGATCTCGAGCGCGCCCGGCTCGCAGCTCAAGGACTACGCCCTCGCGGTCGGCAAGGTGCGCTACGTCGGCGAGCCGGTGGTCGCGGTGGTCGCCGAGACGCGCGAGCTGGCCCGCGACGCCTCCGAGCTGGTCGAGGTCGAGTACGACCCGTTGCCGGCCGTCGTCGACGCCCGCCGGGCCCTCGAGCCGGACGCGCCCGTCCTGCACGAGGAGGCCGGCGGCAACCTGATGTGGCAGGGGCTCTACTCCTGGGGCGACCTCGACGCCGCCTTCGCCGAGGCCGACCGGGTCATCGAGATCCCGGAGCTCCACTTCCACCGCTTCAACTCGACGCCGCTCGAATGCGACGGCGCGCTCGTCGAGTACAACCGCGGCGTCGGGCAGTGGACGATCCACTGCAACAACCAGTTCCCCGGCTTCGCCGCGATCATGATGGGCCCGGCGATGCGGGTCGGCCTGGACAAGCTCCGCTTCGTCACGCAGGACATCGGCGGCGGCTTCGGCAACAAGATCACCTC
>Ga0070740_10003268_pt1 | contig 17499 bp, 15 predicted proteins | sample Coa_R2_FD_67286 | JGI IMG/M metagenome (GOLD analysis project Ga0070740, IMG submission 67286) | Surface soil microbial communities from Centralia Pennsylvania, which are recovering from an underground coalmine fire - Coalmine... | ecosystem: Environmental > Terrestrial > Soil > Unclassified ... | reverse complement strand
CACCAGGGCCTCCAACCGAGCCCGCAGGCAAACTCTCGCGGATATCGTCAGCCTCTAAAGGGCACTGACCGGATCTGGTGTGGCCGGCGACCACGCCAGATCCACCTCACCCCACGAAAAAAATGCTTGACAGCACACCCGCGCGCGGGTATAATCGTTCATGTCAGCAACACCTATGGAGTTGGCAAGCCGGTGTAGCTCAGTGGCAGAGCAGCGCTTTCGTAAAGCGCGGGCCGTCGGTTCAAGTCCGACCACCGGCTTTTTTATATTTCATAGTCCTTAGCCCATTTTACTCCTTGCTGCTGATTATTTTTCGTTTCGCTTATGCGAAGCAATCCTTTAGATCCTACAGGCATATCCCCTACAGGTAGAAGATAAATTTTTGCTGTATTACGCAAAGCATCCCCAAAAACGGAAAGAATCCGGTGGCTTGTGTAAGAATTGGTGTGGCTTGTGCTTTTTTGCCTGTTAGGAAAACAGGGGACACGCCGCGCGAAACTCGCTCACCAGCTTCTCGACATCGAGCGAGGAGCGGTGCAGGGCAGCGGGGGCGGTGAGGTTGAGGGTGAGAATTTTGCGGTTGAGCTCGCGCAGTTTTGCTTCGTAGGCGGCCAGGGCTTTGTTCACGGCGTTATTATAGGCACGCTTCTCGCTGGCAAAGGGGGCAACACGGCGGCGGCGCAGTTCACGTCCACGCTGGCTCAACGCGGCCCGCTGCGCCTCCAGCCGTTCCTGCTCCTGGCGGATCTCGCGCGCCAGTTCGATCTCGACGGGCGCGTACCCGCTGCTTTTGAGCAGACTATAGCCCAGGGCCTTTTCGCCTGCGTAGGGATTGGTGTCGAGCTTGAGAGGCTGGCCCATGCCGCGCAAATTGCGAAACTCGCCGCGCTCCTCGGCAGCTCGAATCTGCTCTTCGATGTAGTCTGAGAAACGTCCACCGTGAAATCTGCCGCCGGGCGCGTGCTCTTTCTCAACTTCAGGCTGAGCGGCAGCCTGACGCCAGTCTTTAAAATCCATCGATCGATCCTGCCCTTCAGATAGCCTTCAATCTCCTTCTGTAGATAGTATAGTGCGCGCAATCACCTGGCGTGCAAGGTCATACACCTCCTCCAGGGGCAGATTGTGCGCGCGGGCCACACGCCGGCAGTCCTCATATTCGGGGACGGCGCTGATTACCCGGACTCCCAGGCGCTTCACCTTGATCTGGAGTGGACCGAGCGGCGTGTCGATCTGCTCCTGGCTGCGCAGCGCCTTGCGTCTCCACACCTGCTGCACGCGCACCCCAAGCGTCCCGCTCTCCGCGAGGATCAATTGGGCCAGGCGCTCGCTATCCGTTGGATGACAGATCACCGAGAGCATCACTGCCGGGCGATTCTTCTTCATATGCAGGGGCAAATAGCCGGCATCCAGCGCCCCTGCGGCAAGCAGGCGTTCCAGCAGGTCCCCCAACTGCTCGCCGGTCATATTGTCAATATTAGACTCCAGCACACCCACCTGGTCGGCCTCGAGTCCCGATTCTGCAGACGAAGACGGCTCCAGAGAATGTCCGAGGCAGGCGCGCAGGCAATTGGGCCAGGGGAAACGGTTGCGCCCGAAGCCATAGCCCACGCGTTCGATCGTCAAAGCCGGCTTCTCAAAACGCGCAAAGGTGGCCAGGAGCGCGGCCCCTGTGGGAGTCACCATCTCGCCCTCGCCCGCCGAAGGCTGCCAGGGCGCGGAGACGCGGCGCAGGATCTCCAGCGTCGCTGGCGCGGGAACGGGCAGCAGTCCATGCGCGCTCTTGATCTGCCCGCTGCTCAAGGGCAGGGGAGAAGCGTAGATCTGCGCGAGGCCCAGCGTCTCAATTGCCCAGCAGGCTCCCACGATATCTACTATCGCATCCACCGCGCCAACTTCATGAAAATGGACCTCCTCGATACTCGTCCCATGCACCTGCGCCTCCGCCTCCGCCAGACGTTGAAAAACGCCCAGGGCCGACTCGCGCACGCGCGGCGCAAGCGACGAGGACTCCAGAATATTCTTGATGTCCGCGAGATGGCGCGCGGGCTGCTTGCCGGAGAGCCGCACAGTAAAACGTGTGCCGCGAATGCCCTTATCGCTGAACGGCTCACATGTCAGTTCATAATTGCTGAGCGCAAGGGCGGTCAGAGCCTGGCGCAGGGACTCAAATGAGAGGCCAGCGTCGAGCAGAGCGCCGAGGAACATATCGCCGCTGATGCCGGCATGACAATCGAGATACGCAATGGCCTGCGACATAAACCAAATACTCCGCCGTTTCCGTTTCTCTCAGTGAGAGAAAGAACGTGTAAATGTCCCTCCCCCACGGGGCGCTACCGGGCACAGCCCTTCTCCCCAATTGGGGCTGTTCCCCGGTAGCGTCCTCCCCAAACCTTCGCAGAGAACCGGGTTCGGGCGACAAAATAAACCTACAGATCCTCGCTCTCCAGCACAGCCTGCCAGCGCTCTTTTTGAGCGGCGGACAACTGCTGGCTGGCCAGGAGCGCCTCGCTAAAACTAGGCAGACCACTGTGATAGACCGCGCGCTCCTCGGCCAAAAAAGGGGTCGAGGGCAGCTCAGGCAATCCCAGGGCCTGGCGCACAATGTTCATAGATTGAGAAAGCACGCGGCTCATGCGCAGCAGCACCTCATGCGGGATAGTCTCCGGCTCAATCTGGCGGCGGGCCAGTTGTGCAACGATATCCTCGCTGAGGTCCAGCGCCGCCGCCAGGCGAGTCAGCGTATAGCGCCGCCTGCGCGCCAGCGTCGCCAGCGTGAGCGAATTCTCGGCCAGCGGCTCCGTCACACGCTCCCAGGCAAGGTCCAGCGCCGCACGCGAGCCCGCAGAGAGCGAGGGCACCGACGACGTATCCGTTGGCAGACCCGCCTCCACCGCATAATAATAGGTCACAAAGTCCGCAATCTCATCCACATACTGCGGATAACGCCGCACGTACTCCTCCAGGCGCGGCTTGCGACCAGCCTCCTGTTCAGCTATAAATTCCGCTGTAATGCGCATTATTTCCTCTTCATGCGCTTGCTCCATCAACCACCTCCTGTTCAGCTACAAGAACGCGGCGCAATTGCGCCAGCGCGGCCCGCAAACGATTGCGGACAGTACGATCCGAAATACCAAGTAACTCGCCCACCCTCTTCATCGAACAATCCTCCCAGAACACCAGCCACACAACGGTGCGCAGATGCACCGGCAAACGGGAGAGCAGCGCGGCTATCTCCTTCTGTTCTACCAGGAGAAAAGCCTGCTCGGCCCGCTCGTCCGGCACATCCCACTCATCCTCACGTTTCTTTTCCCGCTGAACACGCTCCAGGCTCTCCAACAAAGTGCGTGGAATACGCTGGCCGGGACCAGAGGTCGTCTTGCGCCAGTACCCCTCGCGACTCATGAAACTTTTGTAGACATGTCGGCGCGCGAAACGCAGGCAATGGTGAAATGCCTCCTCCCAAAAACGCTGGTTCGGGTCCAGAAATGCACGGAGAAGTTGCTCGCAGAGGTCGGCGTACAGATCGGCAGCCAGAGCTTGCCGTTCTCCACTGAGAAGACGCTCGCCGGAGAGAACCGCGTGTATCCACTGTTCATTCGAGCACTGCAAGCGGGCGATAATTACGGCAAAGATACGGCGCTGAGCCTGTGTATCCCCGCGCGCCATTGCCTCCTCGCGCAACACCCTCACCAGCACCTCCAGCGGCAGCGTTTGAGCCTCCTCATCCCGCTCAAGCAGGTGCCAAAACTCGGCTGATCCATAAGGCGGGAGCGTGCGATACAGCCCGGCCAACCTGGCCCGGCGCGCCTGAAACGCCGCCTCCTGAAATACGTCATCTCCTGCCTGTCCGATATCCTTTTCCACGCCGCAAAAACCTCCTGTTCTGCACCAGCTACCCGACCCAATGTAGTATACTTTTTCTCTTCTATGAGGGTCAATCGGTTGTACCTACAGGCTCAGAGAGGGAGAGACAAAAGGGCTACTTCCCGCCCAGGTGAAACTCCAGCGCCTGGCGATACACCTCGACGTAGCGCCGCGCAGAGGCGTTCCAGGAGTGGTCGGCGGCCATACAACGCTGCTGCAGAACGCGCCAGGCGTCCTTGAAACGATAGAGTTCGATGGCGCGCACGATCGCGGCAAAAAACTCCCAGGGATCGTAGTTTGTAAAGGTAAAGCCGTTACCGGAGCCGGTGTTGGGATCATACTCCTGCACCGTATCGGCCAGCCCGCCCACGCTACGCACCACCGGCACGCCGCCGTAGCGCATGGCGATCAGTTGTCCCAGCCCGCACGGTTCAAAGCGGGAAGGCATAAGAAACATATCGCAGCCGGCATAGATGGCCTGGGCCAGTTCTGAATTGAAGGTCAGGAAAATCGCTACCTGCTCAGGATAGCGGGCCGCCAGCGACTGAAATAGCTCATGGTACTGCTGCTCGCCGATGCCCAGCACGACCAGTTGCACACCCTGCGCGAGCAGCGGCTGGGCAATTTGCTCAATCAAGTCAAAGCCCTTGGAATCGGCCAGGCGCGAGATCATCGCCAGCAGAGGAACGTCGGGCTTAACGGGAAGGTGCGCGCGCTCCTGTAAAGCGCGCTTGTTCTCCGCGCGCTTCTCCAGCGATTGAGCATCGAAGCGCGCGCGAATATAGTGGTCCGTCGCCGGGTTCATCTCCTGGTAGTCAATACCATTGAGAATGCCAAAAAGCCGGTCGCGGCGCGAGCGCAGCAGGTGATCCAGCTTCTCGCCGAAGGTGGGGGTCAGAATCTCCTGGGCATAGCGTTCGCTTACCGTCGTGATTGCGTCGGCAAACAGGATGCCGCGTCCCATGATATCCACCACATTGGCAAGCTCAACGATCTGGGGATAGAGAAAGCCGCCCGCCGCCACGCCGGCCACCTCTAGAATGCGCCTGCCAAAAATCCCCTGATAGGCGAGGTTATGGATGGTATAGACGGTGGCCGAGCTGGAAAAAAAGGGATCGTCATGATAGATCGTATGCATCCAGTTCGGCACAATTCCCGTCTGCCAGTCGTTGCAGTGGATCACATCCGGCACCCAGCCGAGCGCGCGCACGGCCTCCAGCGCGCCCCGGCAAAAAAGAATAAAGCGCTCGCCGTCATCGGTGTAGCCATAGATATTCTCGCGCTCAAAATAGCGCGGCGCATCGATAAAATAGACGGGAATCTCCTTGCCGATGCTCCCCTGCATGACACGCACCTGCTCCTGGTAATTGCCCATCTTGACCGGCACAGCATCCAGCACGGTTTGCAGGTTGAAACGTTCGGGCATCACCTGGCCATAGCGCGGCATCACCAGGCGCACGTCATGTCCTAGAGCCTTCAGCGCCTTCGGCAGAGCGCCAACCACATCGGCCATCCCCCCGGCCTTCGCAAAGGGAACTATTTCAGCAGCGAGGATGTAGATTTTTAGAGGCTGTTCGTTCTGCATGCAGTTCTTTCTCTCCCACAAAGCTCGGACCATCGCAAAAATACGTGCGCTCACAGTATAACATGCGCGATCAATTGGAAGCTAGCAGATTTGAAGCTCGAATCTCCGCTTTTTCCCCAGAGATGCACGCAGCTTTGCAGCACATGCGACGAGGCGCAAACAGGCCCATAGGCGCAGATAAGAGCCGCATCCGACGGAGCATCGGATGCGGCTCTTATCTCTGCTTCTCCACTCTATTGAAAACTAGACGCGATAGCGGTTGCGCGCCAGGAAGTAGAACTGGATGCCGGCCAGAATGCCCAGGAGGAGCACCACCACCACGGCGTCGAGTTGAGCTTTGGAGCCGATCAGCGCGCCGGGAACGAACGGCACATTGGTCTCGGTATCGCGGAAGCCCGGGATCGAGAAGAAAGCGAAGGCGGCGATATAGACGAAGAGGCAGGTGCCAACCACCAGCCACATCCCCAGGCAGCCCAGCGGCTTCTCGCCCACGACCGCAAACTCGCGGCGCGCCACGCTGGTCCAGATGCTCACCAGCAGCAGGCTGGCGCCGCAGAGCAGCAGCGCAATGGTCGCCTGGTAGGGAACATCATACTCGATGTGAGTCAGCAGCGTCGAGAGTCCCAGCAAGGCTGCGATAGTGAGACTGCCGATCACGACCAGGTTGCGCTTCGTGCGCCAGGCCCACACAGCGGCCATCAGGATTACGAAGCTGTTCATGGTCAGGATCGTGCCGATCAGGTCGCCGCCCTCCTGCGTATAGGAACAGCTCAGCGGGATCTGCGATTTGAGCGCGCAGTTTGTGAAGAACGGGCCGAGCGCCGGCAGGAAGTGCAGCCAGTACGTGAAAGGATAGATCGCGAACCAGACAACCAGGCAGAGCGCGCCGATTGGAGCGAGATTGATGCCAACCGCGTAGAGTCCGCTCATCGTCCTGCTACGCACCGGGCGCATCAGGTAATGCAGGCGCAGGGCGAACGCGCCAAGCGTGAGGATGATCGCAACGATCAGGAAGAGATTATAGAACGTGTTGACCCAGAACAGCGCGGCATTTGGATCTTTGGGACTGATCGCCCGGGCCAGGCCATCGGGACTGACGAAGGCGAAGAGGAGCATAAACACGATCAGCATAATCGCGCTCAGGGCGATCATCCAGCGAATCGCCGGAGTCGTGCCGAGATCGCGGCGATCGGGATTGCTCTGCTCTTTGATGGCCAGCACTCCATAGAAAAGCCAGGCCAGGCCGACGAAGACCATCGTCGCGCCCAGGGCCACCAGGTCCACCGAACCGGGTGGGAACCAGAGAATCGAACCGCCCCAGATCGGATTCCACTTGATGGTCGCATTGGGGAACACCTGGTTCCCGCTCCAACTGGCCCAGCCGGCGAGGCCGGCACCGAGGACAGCAATGATAAAGCCGAGGCCGGCAAAGATAATCGGCGGGACCACCGGCTTCGGATCGAAAAGCATCACAATCGCCTGCACCACCAGAAAGCCGCCCAGGCCCACAAACGCAATGGCGAGCATTGCCTGCTCAAAGCCAACCAGCGATGAGGCAGTCATGGCAGAATTAATATAGCTTGGGATCTGTCCAACGAGAAAGGCCGCAATGAAAAAGAAGCCAACGGCAAAAATTAGCGCGCGGGCCCAGGATATGCGGTCTCCCGTCTCCCTCTGTTGAGCTTGTTGCATAGATCGCAAACCCTTTCAACATATCGCGTACACACAGCCGCGACATGACCAGCGATCAGGAGAAAGGGTGGCGTGTCCAGCGGGCGCGCCACCCGAACGAACAATTACGGCACAATCGTGATCATGGCCAGCATAGCGGGATGGAATCCGCAGTAGTAGATCACGATGTGGTTGGGATTCGCGTTATAGGCCGCCATCGTCACCGTCCAGGAGAACGTTCCACCACCAGCCGTGATTGGCTTGGCCAGGGTCGAATCAAACACCGCCGGATTGGGAACCTCAGACGCGGGATTCGTCCCCTTCGTCGCTGTCACGGTGTGTGGCGAAGTGCTCTTATTGACCCAGGTAATCGTCGTGCCCACCTTGACCTTGATATTCGGAAGAGCATAGCAGGACGGCTGACAGGTAAAGCCGCTTAGCGTATCCACAATATCGATGGTCACAGACTTCTTACCGGTTTCGTCCACCACCGGACCAAACTGCCCCGTGCCGGCGCCCGCGGTCGCCTGGGCCACCGCCGTCTGATAGCCCGAGGGATTGTTCTGCTGAAGGGCAGATGCAGTCTGGTTAAAGCCATTGGCGTTAGGGCCACTGGGCAAGCCATTGGCCTTGAGATACGCCGGATCAGCCGAGCGGATCAGCGCAAACAAATACTGAATCTGCGGATCGGAGAGTGGGCCGCCATACTGAATGCTCCAGGCCGGCATCAACAACTTGGAGGGATCATTCGCGTTCGGAATGCCGGCTTCGATAATACGCAAGAGATCGGCATCTGAAAGCTTGTTGACGGCATCATTGCCATTCAACTTGGGGCCAGATCCGCCCTGGCCACTGATACCATGACACTGTTGACAATATTGAGCATAAAGTGCGGCGCCCTGCGCAACGGCGGTATTGTTCTGCTGAATCTTCGCCTGGGTCTGACCGTTGGACTCCATAATCCAGAAAACCGGGATCATCAGCGAGATGATCGAGAGCATAACCAGCGTCCCATAGCCGGTCTTCTCCACCGCGTTCGTGCGAGAGTAGAAAATATAGAGCAGGGCTCCCACCGTGACCAGCAGAACCACAATGCCGACCGCAGCCTGTACGGGATCTATCATAAGAATACAACCCTTTTATACTTGAGTACAGTCAGATCAGAACCTTCGCAAACGCTCCTGCGAGCCTGAACCATCCGACCTGACACCATCCCTGAAAAGAGCTATTGGAAGAGTCCTCTTCCATCTCTCCTTCTACGCATGGAAAACCCGCCGTTCTAGCCGCACGGACCCGGCATCGGGATAATGCGCGTCGAATCCGACGGGCGCGGAACCTGCGGGGACCAGAGCGTGCCGGTTGAAACATACACATCCTCTCCCTGGAAGTAGAGAGGGAAGCGATCCAGGCTGCGCGGGGCCGGACCATCCAGGTACTCGCCATCGACGTTATAGTGCGAACCATGACAGGGACACTTAAAGCTCACGCAGTCGTCGCGGAACGGCACCGTACATCCCAGATGCACGCAGCGCTGGTAGAGCGCAACCCACCACGAACCATCCTTATCCTTGACAAAGCCCTCCGCATCAAGCTGGTCCGAGAGCTTCTGGCCGTGCAGCAGGGTCGGCGCATCCGCCGCGATATGCGAAATGTAGGTCTTGGCCTCCTGGTGATAGAAAACCCCGGCCTGGTCCTTAGCAAACTTGCTCGGCACAGCGGCGGGGAACTCGCTCTTTGTGCCAACTTTCAGGTCGCTGCCAAACTGACCCGATATGTTCGGGTAGAGCATATACAGGCCGCCCGCAACCGCCGCTGTTGTGGAGAGTCCCCAGACGGCCAGCATCGACCTGCGCATGAAACGCCGCCGGGACAGGCGCTGTTTGGCAATCTCGGCAGCCTCGGCCCCGCCACCGTGCAACACCTCATATTGTTGAGGCGTGATAGCGGGCCTGTCGCTGTCATTATATTCGGTACTCATAAGACTTCTAACTCTCTCTTACAGGTCAAAGTAAATGTGCTGCCAGGGCCAGGTCCAGATCCACTGCTGGCCACGGAAGAAGCTGCCGGCCAGGGTGATAAAGGCCCAGAAGGACAGGAACATCGTAAACGTTACAATCGCCACCTTGCGGTCCGCGTAGGCGCGGCTCGGATTGCGATCCACGTATGGCAGCACGATCAGCGCGAGCAGGGTCACTCCAGGAATCATCACGCCGGCGCTATTGGGCTGGAAGTAGTGCAGCAGCTCCTGCAGGCCCAGGAAGTACCAGGGTGCTTTGGCCGGGTTCGGCGTCGAGTTCGGATCGGCAGGCCCCTGCAGAGGCGCATCGATCGCCAGCGAGAGCAGTGTTACCATCACCATCACAATCGCCGACGCGAAGAATTCTCGCACAAGCAGGTGCGGCCATACGAACACGGAGTCTTCCAACGGCTTCTCAACGCGCGTGATCGCCTCCTGCTTGACCACAGCCAGAGTGCGATAGCGGCGCTGAGTCGCCGAAGACTGTGTCTGCACTCCTGGTTCTTTCTGTTCAATTGCCATATGAATTTCCTCTCATGTTTGTTTCAACCCCCGCCCGGCGTGCAAGCCAGGCGCGACAAGAGAACCATCGGGGCGGGCAGGTCAAACAACCCGTGCGCCCCGCCAGAACAGACAACAACCACTACTGCCGAGCACCAGCCGAGACAGCAGCACGCTCCCGCTCGGCCCGCGCCTCCAGTTCCCGGCGCGACGGGGGCGGAGGACCGGCGGCCCCGCCATCCTTACGGATACGCCAGAAATGCACAGCCATCAGCAAGGCCGCAGCCAGCGGGAACAGAATCACATGCCCAACATAGAAACGGATCAGCGTGCTCTGGCTTACCGCACCGCCACCGACCAGGATCTTGTACACGGTCGAACCCACCAGGGGAGTGTACGGCGCCAGGTTGGTGCCCACCGTGATAGCCCAGAGGGCGATCTGGTCCCAGGGCAGCAGATAACCCGTAAAGCTCAGGAAGAGAGTAACGAAAAAGAGCAGAACCCCGACCACCCAGTTGAACTCTCTGGGCGGCTTGTAAGCGCCGTGATAAAAGACGCGGATCATATGCAACGTGACCGAGACCACCATCAAGTGGGCCGCCCAGCGGTGCATATTGCGCACAATGTGCCCAAAAGAAACCACGCTGCTGAGCTGATTAATGTTGGCATAAGCCTGCGTGGTATCCGGCACATAGTAGAACATCAAGAAGACCCCCGTCAGGGTCAGCAACAGGAACAGAAAGAAAGAAATACCGCCCATGCACCAGGTATACGTGATCTTCATGGCCTGGCGGCTCACCTTGACCGGGTGTAAATGCAGGAAGACATTGCCCATCATCACCAGCGACTGGTTCAGCGGGGTGTCCGGGTAGCCATGCCGAAAAATGGAACGCCACACCTGGCTCTCGACCATCTTCTGGGTCAGCGTGTCGAGCAAACTTTTCTTTGGAACAGAACTCACTGTACCTCCTCAATAGATCCTGGCAGGTTGCCCCTCAGGACCAATTGGAAAATAGCCTGATATCAAATATCCTTCAAATACGTGTGGCCGATTATATCATACCTACACACACGCCGGGTATCCTCTAGACTGAAACGGCCAGGATCATAGCACGTCCGCGCCATCTCAGGATCAGGTGCTCAAAGTAGACTCTCCTTCATTGTAGCGCAAATAGCCGCCTTTGAGAAGAGTTCGTACCATCGGCAGGGTTAGACACCCGAGAGTACAGGCATTTTGATAGAAGCTTACTGCAAGGCCAAAGGGGATGCATCAGGTACATACCTGATATTTTCAGGCCGATACCTGATTTTCTCCACCATCACTCCCCGGCGGGTGTCCGAAATGCAAGGGTCTGGAAGTATTTGACAGCCATAGAAAGAACTCACTACAATAAGATAAGACGAGTTATCAGAACAGTGTAACCGAGGACAAATAGATGGCTCAGGCCGAGACAAATCTTACGAAGAACAGGCGGCGTGGCTGGCGCTTGCTCAGACCCATCCTGGCGCTGCCAGTCTTCTATAAAGTGCTGATCGCTAACAGTCTGATCATCTTTGTGGGCGCAACTGGAGGAACATGGCTGGCGGCGAATCTCAGTCTTCACAGCAGCCCCTACGCGACTCCGACCTCCCTGGTGCTCTTTGTCGCGTTCGGCTGGCTGATCAGTATCGCGCTCAACTTTGTCGTTCTGCAATTTGCTTTCCATCCCCTGATAAACCTGGGCAAGGTGATGAACCGCGTGCAGGCGGGCGAGCGGACCTTGCGCGCCCCCCTGACCGGCACCGATCCGCAGGCTGATGGCCTCGCCCAGACGTTCAATATGATGCTGGAAGCCATCGACGAGTCGTCGCGCCTGCGCGCCAGCCAGATTATCAACGCCCAGGAGGAGGAGCGCAAACGGATCGCGCGCGAATTGCACGACGAGACAAGCCAGGTGCTGACCTCGCTACTGATCAGCCTGGCGGTTCTGGAAGAGTCGATCCAATCGGAGGAGGCACGTCGACGCATCGCCGATACGCGCACGCTGGCCCACCAGACGCTGCGAGCTATTCGCAGCCTGAGTATCGATCTGCGCCCCAGCGCTCTGGACGATCTGGGACTGCTGCCGGCGCTGCGCTGGTATGTGAAGGAATACCAGCAAAAATGCTCTATCGAGGTTGAATTCCATGCAACCGGCTTTAAAGACCGCCTGCCCGCAGAGATGGAGACGGCCCTGTATAGAATCGTGCAGGAGTGCCTGACCAATACGGCCCGCCACTCGCACGCCCATAAGGTGACGGTGAACCTGAGCGAGGAGGCAGACGCGGTGTATGGAACTATCGTTGACGACGGCGACGGCTTTGACTATGCGGCCCTGCTGAAAGCGCCTTTGCAGGAGCGCGCCCTGGGGCGCGGCCTGGGCCTCGCCGGTATGCAGGAACGCGCGATCCTCCTGAACGGCTCGCTGGAGATTCATGCCGCACCCGGCCAGGGAACACGGGTCGAAGTTCGCATCCCCTTACCCCCGGAAGGACTTCCCGCTCGACAAAAGCAGAGCAGCGAACTCTCACTTGCGGAACATGCGCAGAAAAATTAGAGGCCCTATGAATATACGCATTTTGCTGGCTGACGACCACACCATCCTACGTGCAGGCTTGAAAATGATGCTTAACGCTCAGCCAGATATGGAGGTGGTGGGAGAGGCACAAGATGGCCGCCAGGCCCTGCAGGAGGCCATGCGCCTCCATCCCGATATTATCCTGATGGATATCACTATGCCCGATATGAATGGGATCGAGGCGACCAAACAGATTAAGAAGCAGCTCCCCGAGGTGAAAGTACTGATTCTGACCATGCATGAAAACGATGAATACGTTTTTCAAGCCCTGCGCGCCGGCGCCTCCGGCTATATGTTAAAGGAGGCGGCGGATACCGAATTGATCAACGCGCTGCATGTGGTGCAGAATGGCTACTTTTATCTCTCGCCAACGGCCCAGTCGGTTATGGTGGGAGACTATCTGCAACGCGTGCATGCCGGCGAGGAGAAGGATAGCTATAGCAGCCTGACGGAGCGTGAACGCGAAATTCTTAAATTGGTCGCGGAGGGTTACACAAACAACCAGATTGCCGAACGCCTGGTGATCAGTCCCAAAACCGTAGATACGCACCGCACGCATATCATGGATAAGCTCAACCTGCACAGCCGCGCCGAACTGGTGAAATACGCCATGCGGCGCGGCCTGCTTGAAGATTAAGCCCGGAGGCGGCGGAGCTTTTTACTCCTCGTCCTCGCCGAAGTCCAGGCCGGCCTCGTTGTCCTCAGCGAAATATTCGTCGCTGTAGAAGCCAACATCCTTCCCGATGTAGACGCTCACCAGGAAATCATCGCGCGGCATATCCGCCGAGAGAACCAGGTCCTCGTCAATCTGCTCGATTAACTTGCTCAGATCAGATTCTTCCAGTTCGCGCTCCAGAATGAGGGTTCCATGTACCGTAGTGGTGGTGAAATGGATATCAATCGTCCCCAGGCGGCTATTGCTCTGCAACGTGCTGCCCTGCATAATATAATAACTCTCTGAATAGGGTGTGCGAAAATGTCGTTCAAAGCGAATATCGTCCATAAATCTGTATTTCTGCGCAGCCAGGCTATCTTGTCGCGACAGACAGCACCGTTACCGCGCCCTCCTTTCTCATCTTCCGCAGCTTCTGCCCTGCGGGTAGCGGATGGCATTGCACTCATTATACCATCCATTGGAGGCAACGCCTAGCAGAACTATGAATTATTGGTCTAAATAAATCGAAATGAGGTACGCAGCGGGGCAAAGTCTTCCTGATCCATGCGTCCATACACAGGAGGCGGGGCCATAAAGATCAGGGAATAGATATGCGTTCCATGCTGGGTTACATACAGATCAAGCAGATAGGTAACTCCTCCCTGCACAACATTGCCCTGCACCTGCTGCCAGCTCGCTCCCCCGAACATGATGGTTGGTTCTAACTGGGGCGTTGTAATTCCTAGTTGTGCAGCCTCCTGGTCAATATATTGAGTCAGCGACTGGGCATTCAATCCCGTCATACTGAGCGTTACCTGGCCGGTTTGAGAACTATCGGCGAAATGGACGCTCGCCTGCGCCTGATTGACGCTGGCGGTCCAGCCCTGAGGATAGTCCAGAGAGACGCCCAACGCGCTGTTCTGGAAAGTCTGGTATGGCTGAGCTATCGTCCCGCCGCTGGACGATTGATAGTAATAGATGAATGCGCCTGCGCCGATGGCGAGAACCAGCACCACCAGCAGCGCCACGCGCAGCGGTTTCACACGCTTCTTGCGCGGTTTGACCGGCGCGGATTCGGCTCCGGCAGCGGGCCGGGCGGGAGTGACCGGCGGGGGCGTCGGTGGCGCGAAGGCGGGTGGTCGCTGTGGGGTCACTGGAGGCTGGGGCCTGAACATTGTGTTGCCTGGGGAGGAGAGCGGACCCTGTGGGGGCGCGGGCATAGCAGAGCGCTCGAAGACCTGCCCTGGTTGAGATTGCGGATTGTGTACGCGCCCGGGCGCTGCCGGCGGACCAAAGGGGGTCCCCGGAGCCTGGGCCGCATTCATGGGGAGAGCAGAGCTTTGCCGATAGACGCCGGGTGAGGATGGAGGATTTGGAACCATTGATACAGGAGCGGGGCGCACTTCGCGCTGCTCTTGTACCCTGCCCTGCAACGGCTGTGGTGCAGCCGGCGGCAGAGGCGAACGAGGACCTGCCTGGCTGGCCGGCATGGGCCTGGTGGGCAGATCTTCGATCTCTTCCTGGGGAGCCGTCCTTTTTTTGGGCGCGGGAGTCGAGGCACGCTCGATCGTGATCGCTGGCGGCTGTTTCGCCGCCTCAGGAACCGCCAGAGGAATCGTCGGCAGATCTTCGACCCCGCTCTCCTTTGCCTCTTCCTGCTCCTCCTCGCTCCCCTGCTGCGTGTCCTCTTCTACCGCCGGCTCCGGCTCGGGTTCCATGACAGGACTCGATAACACCTGCTGGTCAACGTCGATCCCAGCGGCCACTGTCTCAGCCTCTTCCTCCTCCTCAAAGGCTGCCGCAAAGGGTGAATGCTCAACAGCCGGAGCCGGTCCAGGCTCGATCTCCTTCTTCTCAATCTGGACCTGAGGATACTGAATAGTCGGTTCCTGCTCCCAAACCTTTACGCGCAGTTCGCGCCGGACAGAATCCGTCGGAGGCTCATCAGCCGTTCTGCCCTGTATCAGTTCGGTAAATACGCCCCCTGTGGACGCCTCCTGTGCCTTCTCAGAAGGCGATGCAGGAGGTTTGTTCTCGGTTGCCCGGGGTGTGGTGGAAGAGATCAATGGTGGCGGACCCGGCTGCGCTTCTGGAACATTTGCCTGCTCCTGCTTCTTGCGCAAGCGCTCCAACTCCTCGCGCCAGCCGGGAAGAACCATCGTCGAGATCTCCTCTACAGGCTGATCTGCCAGAGGAGACGCCTCATCGCTCACATGAGTGGGAATAGGCGCAGCTTCTCCTGGCGCTTCGGACCGCTCACCCGCACGCTGTGACTCCTGGGCCGTTAGACGAACAGGGCGTTTCGCCAGGCGTGAGGATTGAGGCGCGGACGCAGGCTGCTCGCGTTGATTCTGGCCCGTCTGAGAAGAACGGGGAGTCCGTTCAAACCGTATACTCTCGAGCGAAGGAGGAGGCTCGCGCCGGTAAATTTCCTTTGGAGGCAATCTGACCTTGATCACTCCCGGCGCCATTGGATCTGGCTCTGGAATCTGCAATCGCCCGCACTCATCACAAAAGCGTGCATCTTCTTTTGCTAGAGGTCGGCCACAATAGGTACACTGTTTTGCCACAAACCCTCTCCTGACTCTGGCATGTGCGAAGCGTTCCCGCAGACTGCTCCGAGAGCTTCAACAGTTTTTCCGCGCTTTGGGCTGGCAAAGACGTGGAAAACTGTGGGACGCTCCTTGCCCCTGATGATCTCTGTTCAATTCTGATGGCCAGATCTACGTTACCCTACGTGAAACGATCAGTCAAGCCATATAGCCCAGGGGTAACACACGCCAGGGCCTACGATGTCATATAAGAATTCTTCGCGCCTGTCCCTATTTAAGGGTGAGCAGAGCCTCGCGCTCAGCGGCGGTCGCGAAAACCTGTTGATTTTTCACGATATCGACCAGTTTCTTGCGGCCCTTCGGGCTGCCGATCATCAAAACCCCAACCAGCCGGTTCTCCCGGAAGAACAGCTTGCGATAATTTTCGTTGCCCTTCTCGCCTGGCTCGCGCAGAGAGATCGACTCAAGCTCTGGATTGTTGGATTCGGCGGTGCCGACCACGGCGATATTCACGTCGAAGAGCGGACTGGTGTAGGTCGGAACATCGAGATACGCCTGCCGATCGCCGGCCATATTGAGCCCGGCAATTCTTCCGTGCGCCATCGCGTTATCCCATGTACCCATCGTATGGTGCTTGCCGATGGTGACATCGTAGAACTCCGCCACGTCGCCCGCAGCGTACACACCCGGCACGTTGGTCTCCAGGTACTCATTTACGACAACCCCATCGTGTAGCTCTACTCCGGTACCGGCCAGGATTCTGGTGTTGAGCGTAATGCCGAGTCCAACTCCGATCACGTCGGCCTGAATCTCACGCCCTTTCTTCGTCCTCACATACGCCGGAACGCCATCGCGCGGAACCACACACTCGATCTCGTCCCCGTGAATCACCTCAACGCCGAATTTCTTCGCAATGTTGTCTACGACCTCTCCGCCGTCGGGATCGAGCGAGCTGCGCAGCCAGTAGGGTCCGCGCATGATCCAGGTTGTATCCAGCTTGCGCATCGCAAAACCATCGCACAATTCGTAAGAGATAAAGCTTCCCCCGTAGGCAACCGCGTGTCGCGACTCCAGCATGCGCGCAATGATGGTCTTCGTGTCGTCGAGCGTGACAAAATTGTAAATATGCTTGCAACCCTCAACCCCCGGCACACGCAGCGGGTTGGCCCAGCCACCGGTCGCGACCAGCAGCGCGTCATAGGGCAAATGTAGCCCCTTCTCAGTAACAACCACTCGCTCCTCTGTATTGACCTCCGTCACCATCGTCTCGGTAATCAAGCGAATATTGCGCTGCTCATGCCAGGCAAAATCGCGAATCATCACCTTCTGCTCCGCCAGCACCCCTTGCAGGAAACGTGGCAGCGAGACACGGTTATAGAGCGGATAGGGTTCGTTCGTCAGCAGATGAATACTACAATTAGGATCGTTCTTGCGTAATGTATCAGCAGCAGTTGTGCCTGCAATTCCATTGCCAATGATCACATAGCGTCTATCATGCGTAGCCAAAAGCCCATTCTCCTTATCCAGGTTTGTTTCCTTACGGGAAGCCCAATGGCCAATCATCACGGCCCGACTGCGCTCAATACTAGCACAGTTTGCGCAAGAACGCCAGAGGATACACCCCCTCCGCCGGAGGATTCGGTAAAAAATGGGAGATAGTGCCGCTTGAGCAGCAGGAAACTGATTTCCCCGCTCATTCCAGCAAATTTTTCACCTGCTGCAAAAAATCGTCCAGGTCAAACGGCTTGTTTATGCCCACGATGGAACGCTTCTCCAGTTCGCGCTGCGGCAGGCGGGCGCTCATCATAATCGCCGGAACTTCCTGCATCTCAGGCATGGCGTGGACACGGTCATAGAGTTCCAGACCATCGATGCCGGGCAGATGGTAGTCGAGGATGAGCAGGTGAGGCTTGAGGGTTTGGAGCGATTCGAGAGCCTCGGAACCGTTAGCAACAAGGAAGGCGTGGTAGGGCGTTTCCCCGGTAATCGCTTCTACCAGAAAGGTCCCTATATGCGTGTCATCTTCAACGATCATAATGGTGTGAAGAGGGGCATGC
>Ga0070740_10003267_pt1 | contig 17504 bp, 16 predicted proteins | sample Coa_R2_FD_67286 | JGI IMG/M metagenome (GOLD analysis project Ga0070740, IMG submission 67286) | Surface soil microbial communities from Centralia Pennsylvania, which are recovering from an underground coalmine fire - Coalmine... | ecosystem: Environmental > Terrestrial > Soil > Unclassified ... | reverse complement strand
CTGGCGTCACCCCGGCCACGCCGCTTAGCGCGATCACAGTGACGCGGCGCGAAATTGGCGTCAACAGCGTGGAGTCATTTCTCGATGAGCAGTTGGACGTCACAGCTCGCTTTGAGACAGGCTTTATCAAACACACGCTCGTAAGCGGAATCGAAGCGGGCCGGGAGACTTCGAACCCGGAGCGCCCGACATGGTCCAATGTACCGGGAACCAGTCTGCTCCATCCGAATCCCGGGGACCCCCTTGCTGGGACTGCGGTGATCACCTCGAGGGTTCACGCCACAGCGATCACGGCTGCGGCTTATGCGCTGGATACCATGAAGCTTGGAAAGCGGTGGAGCATCGTCGGCGGATTGCGCTGGGACCGGTTCGACGCTGACTACGCGCAGCACGTCGCCCCGGCCTCCGCATTTCATCGCGTCGACAATATGCCAAGTTGGCGCGCGGCCCTCGCCTATAAGCCGGTTGAGGCCGCCACGCTGTATCTGGCGACGGGAACGTCTTTCAATCCATCGGCCGAATCGCTTTCGCTCAGCGCGTCGACCGCTGATCTGCCCCCTGAAAAGAATCGCACCCTCGAAGCGGGCGCCAAATGGGACGCGCAGCGCGGCCGCTTGTCGCTGAACGCCGCCCTCTTTCGCACCGATAAGCTCAACGCGCGCGAGCCTGATCCGAACAATCCGCTGTTGAATGTGCTGGCAGGCAGCCAACGAGTGAATGGCGTACAAGTGGATGCGAAGCTTCCGATCACCAGCCGCTGGGACCTGCAAGCAGCTTACGCCTACCTGGACGCAAGGGTGGTCAGTTCGAATTATTATCGGGCTGCCGTCGGCGCCGCGCTGGCGAACGTTCCAAGAAATACCTTCAACTTTTGGAGCTCGCAGCGGCTCCCGCTCCGATGGGAGACGGCCATCGGCGGCAGCTTCGTATCCAGCCGGACGGCAAGCTCCACGGCGCCGCTCGATCCCGTCACCGGACTGGTAAAGCAGTTGCCAGGCTACTGGGTATTTAACGCCATGGTAAGACGCCCGCTGATGGAGCATCTCGACGTACAAGCGAACTTATACAACATCGCCAACCGCTATTACTATGACTTGCCGCATCCGGGTCACATCATTCTTGGCCCTTCGCGCTCGGCCACGATCGGACTGAGATTCAAGTTCTAAGCGACAAGGACAGCCAAGATGTTATTAGCCATTCCGGATGTACTTACGGCCGAACAGGTCTTGCGCGCGCGGCGCATTTTTGAAAAGGCCGAATGGGTGGATGGCCGCGTAACGGCCGGCCATCAGTCGGCTCGCGCCAAAAACAATATGCAGCTGCCGGAGGGATCCAGCGCAGCCCGCGAAGTGGGCGCGATGGTGCTCGAAGCCCTCGAACAGAATCCATTGTTCATTTCTGCGGCGCTCCCGGCGCGGGTCTTCCCGCCCTTGTTTAACCGGTATGAAGCCGGCCAGCAGTTCGGCACGCATGTCGACAACGCCATCCGCCAGGTCAGCGGCGCTCTGTATCGAATCCGCACGGATCTTTCGGCGACGCTGTTTTTCACCGGACCGCAGGAGTACGACGGCGGAGAACTGGTGGTCGAGGATACCTACGGGACCCACGAGGTCAAGCTGCCCGCCGGCCATATGATTCTCTACCCCGCGACCAGCCTGCACCATGTGCGGCCGGTCATCCGCGGCGCGCGCATTGCTTCGTTTTTCTGGATCCAAAGCATGGTGCGCGACGACGGCCAGCGCACGCTTTTGTTCGATCTCGACGTCGCCATCCAGCAGATCAACCGCGAGCGCCCTGACCATCCGGTCTCGGTGCAACTCACCGGCGTCTATCACAACCTGCTGCGGCGCTGGGCGGACGTGTAACCGGGCGAAATCCATGAGAAAAGCTCTGTTTTGGATACACCTGGTTGCGGGTTGCGCCGCCGGCGTTGTGATTCTGATCCTGGCGGCTACCGGAGTTCTGCTGACATATAAGCGGCAGATCATTGAGCTCGCGGACCGCCGGTTCCGCGCAGCCCCTCCCTCTCCCGGCGCTCCGCGGCTGCCAATGCAAACTCTGATCGCCGGCGTGCTTGCCCAAGGCGCCAGACCCTCGGCGATCACGTTGCGAGCCGATATCTGGGCGCCGGTAGAAGTCGCTCTCGGACGCGACCGTACGGTCTTCGTTAACCCTTACACCGGGGTCGTGCTTGGCGAAGCGTCGCCCGGCCTCCGCGTCTTTTTTGAAGAAGTCGAAAATCTGCATCGGTGGCTGGGGGCCAGCGCCGAACGCCGCGCCTTCGGACGGGCGGCGACCGGCGCCTGCAATCTCGCTTGCCTGCTCCTGGTCTGCTCCGGGCCCTTCCTCTGGTGGCCGCGCGAGTATTCCTGGCGAAGGTTCCGGCAGATTGCGATGTTCCGGCGAGGCGTCTCCGGTCGCGCCCGGGATTTCAACTGGCATAACGTAATCGGCATCTGGTGCGCGGCGCCGTTGGCCGTTATCACCTTCAGCGGCGTGGTGATGTCTTATCCCTGGGCGAATAATCTGCTCTACCGGGCGACCGGAAATGCGCCGCCGGCGCAGGAAGAACGAGGCCGCATGCGTAGTGCGCCCCCGAGCGGAACCGTTTCCGTCGGATCTGATTCGATCTGGCGACAAGCGGAGCGGCAGGTTCCCGGATGGCGAAGCATCGTCCTGAGAATCCCACCCTCCGGTCGCGGGCCGCTGACGTTTTCGATCGATCGGGGCGGCGGCGGTCGGCCGGATCAACGCGCGCAGCTTACGCTCGAACCCCAGTCGGGAAGAATCATCCGCTGGGAGCCGTTTTCCAGCTACCATTCCGGTCGCCGGCTTCGAGCGTGGCTTCGGTTTCTGCATACCGGCGAAGCGGGAGGATTTGCCGGCCAGACAATCGCCGGGCTGGCGTCGGCAGGGGCGCTCATTCTGGTCTGGACGGGACTCGCGCTGGCGGTCCGGCGATTCTGGCGGTGGCGCAAGGCCCCGCCCGCAAAGCCCGGCGCCGCCCCCTCGCTGGAGCGCGTCAGCCCGGTTCCAAAGTGATCCGCCGCAGAATGCGCCGCGCCCTCTGTCCCCGGAAACGCTCGCCGCTTGCTCAAAATCTTTCCTGCGCCTTCGACCGGAATCCCGGGCCGTCAATTGGAGTCAGCCGGTACCGGTAAGTGTGCGGCTCGTCGCCCGGAATGCGATACGGCGGCATCGGATAGGCGTTTGCGCTCCAGCTGTCAATGCCGCCCGCGCCCATCTGCTTCCAGTCCAGATTGAGATAGATTTCGGGATGCCGCTTCATTTGAAATGTGTAAGCGGCCCGTTCCATGTCTTCTTTGGTGAAATGACGAGCGGCGACATTGAGCGTAGGCGCTCCGACGGCCAGCAATCCGATGCCCTGCACATTGGTCAGAGCCACCCAGCGCACGTCTGTTTTATTGCCGTTTTCCTGCGGCCGCATGTACTCCACCCACTGTTTGTCCACGGTGGATCGATACACGCCGACGCGCTCGAACTGCCGGTCGATCATTGTCTCGATGGGACCGCGGCCGTACCATTCGATATTCTCCAGGCCCGGAGCGGCGATCAACTCCGTGCCGAAACGCGGCATCATGGCCAGTTTCCTGTCGCCGGGGCGGTAGGAGCAGTCAACCAGAATGTCGCCGGCGCCAAACACCGTGTAGGTGATCGAGTAATTCGCGCTCACCACGGGCAGCTTCGCTTCTACATGAATCCGGACCGAGGCGTTGTTGATTCTGTGTACGTCGACGCTGGTGACATCCCACTGCGGTCCCGCGTTCTTCCACACCTTGATGTTCCACGCCGGATCGCGGCTCGCCAGCTCCCGGGTGGCTTTCCAGGCGCCGTTGTCGTTATCCGTCGGGGCGCGCCAGAAATCCGGCATCGGGCCGCGCAGCAGCAGGTCTACTCCCTTGTACTTGTACGACGTGATCACCGCGGCCCGCTTGTTGAATCGCAACCGGAATCGGGCGCCGGTGAGCAAAACGTCGTCCCCCTCTTCCTTCATCTCCAGTTTCGCGGTCTCGGGCGGCGCAAACTTCGGCGCCGGGGCCGACGCGGGCAGGGCGAACTGGTCCCACGCAATCTCATGTCCTCTCGCCGCCCAGGCCGTGTCCGACTTCAGAACAAAGCTGATGTTCAGCCAGTATTCGACTCCAGGCTTCGGATTGATTTTCGGCAGCGCCAGGTTAAAATCCTTCGCGCCCCGCGGAGCGATGTCTAGAGGCGGCAACACGCCGGAGGCGAGCGTGCGTCCTTCGGCCTTCACTTCCCACCGGCCTTCCGCCAGATCCTTCGGATTCGTGAAATCAAACCAGTTCTTCACCCTGATTCGGCCGTCCGCCAGGTCCACCGCCGATGTGTGCAGGTTGCGATACACGTACTTGATGGCCCACAGACCCGGATGAGGGGTCCGGTCCGCCGCAACCAGCCCGTTGTTGTTGAAGTTGTTGTCGTTGCGGACGCCTGATTTGTCTTCCCACCAGCCCCCATAGGCGAAAAACGTCTTCTTTGGCGTATTTTCCCGGTACTCGCCCGGGACCGGCACGCGTATGCCTTGATCGACCCAGTCCCAAACAAAGGCGCCCTGCGCATTCGCGCCGGAATAAAAAATGTCCCAATATTCTTTGAGACCGCCGCTCGAATTGCCCATCGCATGCGAATACTCGCACAGGATCAGCGGCATCTCGGGACGCTTCGCCGCCAGTTGTTTGACGCGCTCGGGCGGCGGATACATGAACGAGTTGATGTCGGCATTGGAGCCGCCATGCGAGGTCGTGCCTTCGTAGTGGAAAGGCCGCGACGGATCGCGCTGCTTGGTCCACTGGTATGCAGCCGCGACGTTCGGTCCGTCGCCGGATTCGTTCCCCATCGACCAGATCACGACCGAGGGATGATTCTTGTCCCGCTCCACCATTCGCTCAACGCGGTCGAGGTACGCCGCTTTCCACTCCGGATCATTGCTCAGACGGTTCCGCGGATTGTTGCCATAGTGGTGGCACTCGATATTGGCCTCGTCCAGCACGTACAGCCCGTAGCGATCGGTCAGGTCATACCAGGCGGGCGCATTGGGATAATGCGAAGTGCGCACCGCGTTGATGTTGAACTGCTTCATCAGCTTGATGTCGCGCACCATCGAAGCCCGGTCAACGTACTTCGCCGTGTCCTCGCTGTGCTCGTGCCGGTTCACGCCCTTCACCAGAATGGCCTTGCCGTTAATGAGAAAACGGCCGTCGCGGATTTCCACTTTGCGGAATCCGACATTGACGGGGATGACTTCGAGCACGGCGCCCGAGGAATCCTTTAACGTAAGCAGCAGTTGGTACAGGTGGGGCGTCTCCGCCGTCCACTTTCGCGGGTTGGCGACATGCGCCGAAAGCTCAACAGCCGTCTCCGATTTGCCCCCCACCGTCGCCGCCGCGCTCACCGGAGCGCCCACCGCCGCGCCGCCGGAATCAAACAGCGCCGCCGTCAGCGTCAGCTTCGATTCGCGCTCGGCCGCGTTCGACACCGCCGCCTTGACGATCAGCTCCGCATCTCGATACTGCGCGTCCAGATCCGTCTTGACCTCAAAATCCCGCACGTGCTGCGGAGGCGTCGACCACAGGTAGACATCCCGGTAGATCCCGCTCATGCGCCACATGTCCTGGTCTTCCAGAAACGCGCCGTCGCCGAAGCGGTACACTTCAACGGCCAAAAGATTCGAGCCCGGTCCGAGCGCTGACGTGATGTTGAACTCGGCGGGCGTGCGGCTGTCCTCGCTGTAGCCCAGCTTCTTCCCGTTCAGCCAGCAGTAGAACGCCGAATCCACGCCGTCAAAATGCAGATAGACCTGCCGGCCCTTCCACGCCTCCGGCACTGTAAAACGCACGCGATAGCTGCCTACCGGATGAAACTCGTAGGGCGGGTGAGGCGGTTCGTCCACTGGCTGCGGCCAGGGATAAATAATATTCGTGTAAATCGGAATATCGAAACCGTGCATCTGCCAGCTCGACGGCGTCGGCATGTCGTGCCAGCCGGCGTCGTCGAAATCGGCGCGATAGAATTCAATAGGACGATCCGCCGGCCGCAGCGAGCCGTGGAACTTCCAGGTTCCGTTGAGCAGTTGAAACCAGGGCGACCTGGCCCGGTCTCCCGTTTTGGCCAGTTCCGCCGAGGGAAACGCCATCATGGTTGCGTGCGGGCGCTCGGTCCCCGTGTGGAGAATGGCGGGATTATCCCATTCCGGTTTTTCGGCGGCGAAACCGACGAATACAAAAGCGGCGGCGGCAAGAACACGACGCATAGCACTCTGAATCTCGACGTTATTGTAGCCGCGTTGTCACCATAGCTCTATGCGCTTCATCCGCCGCGCGGGCGCGCCCGGTCGGCTCGGGGTGCTCCCCGCCAGCTTCAATCCGCCCACCGTGGCGCACCTTGCGCTGATTCAGGCCGCGGCCTCGCACGTCGACGAAGTGCTGTGCGTGCTGCCGCGCCAGTTCCCCCATAAGCCGTATTTCGGCGCCTCGCTCGAGGAGCGCCTCGAGATGCTGAACGCCGTCCGGCCCCCCTCGCCGCCGGTTTCGATCGGAGTCAGCGACGGCGGTCTGTTTATCGAAATTGCCCGCGAATGCCGCGACGCCTACGGCCCGGAAACCGCCTTGCTGTTCATCGCCGGCCGCGACGCCGCCGAGCGGATTGTCAACTGGGATTATGGCGAGCCGGACGCGATCAACCGCATGCTGGAACATTTCGGCCTCCTCGTGGCCTCGCGCGGCGGCCCCTACACGCCCCCGCCTCAGCTCGCGGACCGCATCTTCCCGCTCGCCGTCCCGCCCGAAATCGACCCCGTGTCGTCCAGCCAGGTCCGGACGCTCGTTGCCTCCGGCGGCCCCTGGGAGCGCCTGGTGCCGCCTGCAATCGCGGCCATGGTTCAACGCATCTATGGCGCCCGGTGAGCGCAGGCTTCCCGCGGATGCGCCGCTCAGCCGATCAGCCGCGCTGCCTCCTTCGCGAAGTAAGTCAGAATAATTCCCGCTCCCGCCCGGTGGATCGAGGTGAGGGACTCCACAATGGCGCGCTCGCCATCCAGCCATCCGTTGCGCGCCGCCGCCTTGATCATGCTGAACTCCCCGCTGACCTGATAGGCCGCAATCGGCACATGGAACCGGCTGCGAGCCTCGCGAATGATATCCAGGTACGGCATGGCCGGCTTCACCATCAGCATGTCCGCGCCTTCCTCAAGGTCGAGCTCCATCTCCTGGATCGCCTCGCGCGCGTTCGCCGGGTCCATCTGGTAGCTTCGCCGGTCCCCAAACTGCGGCGCCGATTCCGCCGCCTCACGAAACGGACCATAAAACACCGACGCAAACTTGGCCGCGTACGACAATATCGGCGTCTTCTGAAATCCGTTGTCATCGAGCGCCTTGCGGATGGCCGCCACCCGGCCGTCCATCATGTCCGAAGGCGCCACGATATCGGCCCCCGCCCGCGCATGCGATACCGCGGTCTTCGCAAGCCATTCGAGCGTCGCGTCATTGTCTACGTCGCCATCCACGATCTTGCCGCAGTGCCCGTGACTCGTGTACTCGCAATTGCAGACGTCGGTGATCACGACCAGCTTCGGGTATTCGCTCTTCAGCGCGCGCACCGCCGATTGCACAATCCCGTTGTCGTCGTACGCCCCCGACGCCTGCTCGTCTTTGGTCTCCGGAATCCCAAACAGAATAATGCCGCCGATGCCCAGCGATTCCAGATCCGCGCATTCCTTTAAGAGCTGATCGATCGAGAGCTGGCAATTGCCGGGCATCGACTCGATCTCTTTGCGCACTCCCTCGCCGGGCGCGACAAACAGCGGCAGAATCAATTGCGCTGGATGGAGGCGCGTCTCCCGCACCAGCGAACGCAGCGATTCGGTCGCGCGCAAGCGGCGCTTCCGCTGAACCGGGAATGCCATAACCCCTCAGGATAGCGAAGCCATTCAGGCATTTTTCGCCCTCTTTCTCGGGTGAACCCAGGGTCGCCAGGTCCGCTGTCAGGCGCCTACATTGAACTGAGGAGGAACTGTGCGACTACCGACCGCAACCGCCCGTTGGCTCATCCTGGCCGCCGCCAGCGCCGCCGCGCCTGCGCAATCGCTGCTGGAGCACGCCGCCGCGGCTGCGCCTGCCGCGGCTGGATCATCGACCGGAGCCGCGATCGGAAGCACCCTCAGCGCCACGCTCGATCGCGCCGCCCAAAAGGCCGCAAACCCGCCGCGCTCCACCGCCAGCCGTCCGTCGGCCACCGCGCCTGCGCGCGCCGCCCAAACCCAGACCACCGCGGAAGCCCCCCTCGGACCTAAGATCGTCTGGCGAAGAGGAATGGAACGCCGGGCCTCGCTGATCCACCACGACGCCCCCGCGACGAACGTGGCTAGCCCGCCGCCGGCCCCGAACTCAACCAGCGTCTCGAGCAATGACATCGCCGCACGGCTGGTAGCGGTGGCCCCCGGAATGACGCGCCAGCAGGTCCTCTCCCAGCTCGGCGCCCCCGCCTACACCATCGCCATGACCGGCGATGATGGCCGTCAGATCGAGCGCATGCGCTTCCGCGCCATGGGCCAAGATATCGCCAGCGTCGAGATTCGCGACGGCGTCGTGTCGTCTGTCACGAAGCGCGCCCCCTGATGCGGCATACTGAGGACGTGGCCCGATCTCGCGGGCGAATCGCCCGCCGGTACTTCATCAGCGGACGCGTGCAGGGCGTCGGCTTCCGGTTCTTCGCTCAGCGCGCAGCCGCCGAGCTGGGCCTTTCCGGCTACGTTCGCAATCTCGACGACGGACGAGTTGAAGTATACGCCGTCGGCGAGCCCGAACAACTCGAACAGTTGAGCCAACGGCTGGCCCGCGGCCCCCGGCTGGCCCAGGTGACCGCCGTCGACAGCCGCATCGAAGCCGTCGACGCCGCTCTCCACGGCTTTACCGTACGCTAGACCGCTTACGATCGCAGCGACGCCGCCCGGATCAACAGCGCCGCCAGCAATAACCACGCCGCGATAAAACACAGCCCCCCTGCCGGCGTAATCGCGCCAAATCCCCGCACCCCGCTGATTGCCAGCGCATACAGACTCCCCGAGAAAATTACGATGCCAGCCGCCAGCAGCCCGCATACCCATCCCGCCGCCGATGGAGTCAGCCATTCCAGCCGCGGCAGAATTGACGCGAACAACAATCCCAAAGCGTGCACGAAATGATAAAACACCGCGCGCTCGTACACGCTCATCGCATTCGCATCCAGGCGCCCCCGGAGCGCATGCGCCCCGAACGCGCCCAGTATCACCGCCAGCCCCAACAGCAGCGCCCCGACAGCAGCCCAATGCATACAGGTTTATCCGCCTGCGATCGCCCCCACCACCAGCAATGGCTCCTTCCCGCTCGCCACCGCCTCCGGCAGCGGCGCGTCCGGCGATTCGTGGGACCAATCCTCCTCGCAGGCAAAGAATCGTACGAACGGCCGCCGCTGCTGCGTCTGGTGATCGCGTACCGTCCCCGCCAGCATTGGATAGCGCGCCTCGAGCGCATCCAGCACCGAACGAACCGTCGCCGGACCCTCCACCTCCAGACTCACCTCGCCCCTGACCTGGGCCAGCGTCCGAAGATGCGCCGGAAGCACCACCCGGATCATGACAGCGTCTGCGTCTCCACCGAGAGCACGGCGGGCAGATCCCGGACAATCGCTGACCACGTATCCCCGCCGTCCGCCGATGCGTATACCTGGCCGCCCGTCGTTCCGAAATACACCCCGCACTTGTCCAGCGCATCCACCGCCATCGCGTCGCGCAGCACGTTCACATAGCAGTGGCTCTGCGGAAGTCCGTTCGTGAGCGGCTCCCACTCGTTGCCGCCCGTGCGGCTGCGGTAAACGCGCAGCTTCCCCTCCGGCGGATAGTGTTCGCTGTCGCTCTTGATCGGGACAACATAAATCGTCTCCGGCTCATTGGAGTTCACATCGATCACAAACCCGAAGTCCGTCGGCAGATTGCCGCTCACCTCCTGCCAGGAGTCCCCCGCGTCGTCGCTGCGCATCACGTCCCAGTGCTTCTGCATGTACAGCGTGTTCGGCCGCGAACCGTGCATCGCGATGCGGTGTACGCAGTGCCCGACTTCGGCATTCGGATCGGGAATATAGTTGGAATGCAGCCCGCGATTGATCGGCTTCCAGCTCTGGCCGCCGTCGTCGGTACGAAACGCGCCCGCCGCCGAAATCGCGACGTACATCCGTCCGGAATGGCTCGGATCGAGCAGAATCGTGTGTAGACACATGCCTCCAGCCCCCGGCTGCCACTTGGGACCCGTGCCATGCCCGCGCAGACCGGAAAGTTCGCGCCAGCTCTTCCCCCCATCCGTCGAACAGAACAGCGCCGCATCCTCCACGCCGGCGTACACCGTGTCCGGATCCGTGAGCCCAGGCTCCACATGCCACACCCGCTTGAACTCCCACGGATGCTGCGTGCCGTCGTAAAACTGATGCGTTGTCAGCGGCGCCGTCCCTGTATCATACACGAACTTGTTGCTCTCGCCCTTGGGCATGCCCTCCGCCGTCTTGGTCTCCCCTGCCGGCGTCCCCGGCTGATGCCAGCTCTTGCCGCCATCATCGGAGCGCTGAATGATCTGACCGAACCAGCCGCTCGATTGCGAGGCATAAATCCGGTCCGGATCCGCCGGCGAGCCCTTCATGTGATAAATCTCCCAGCCCGCAAAATACGGCCCGCGGATCTCCCACTTCTGGCGCTTGCCGTCCGACTCCAATATAAACGCGCCCTTTCGCGTGCCAACCAGTACTCGTACTCTGCTCATCCCTCTCCTTTCAGTTCACTCCCCTGCGGACAGTCCCGCGCAACATCGTCGTTTGAAAAACGCCAAATCGACAGCCGTCTCCGCCCGGTCCGGCTTCGCTCACCGCCGCCGCCCTTGCGGCTCGAACTTCGGCAATAGCGGAGTCGGATCTCGCCGCTCCCATCGCCGCCGCACTTCCGCAAGAATCTCCTCGCGATTCTGCTCGAAATGCTCGATCAGCCCGCACGGCGCCGAAGTCTGTTCATACCGCGCCCCCCAGATCATCAGCTCCAGAAGCACAGGCGCAAGACCAATGCCCTTCTCCGTCAAACGGTAGTGCACCCGCCGCTGGTCTGCCGGGTCCGCTTCCCCGTGAAGAATCCCCGCTGTTTCCAAACGGCTCAAACGGTCGGCCAGCACGTTTGTCGCGATCCCCTCGCCCGATTCGCGAAATTCCCTGAAGGTCCGATATCCGCGCACCATCAGATCGCGGATGATCAGCAGCGACCAGCGGTCCCCGAGGACCTCCAGAGAAATACTGATCGGGCAGCCGGAGCGTCGCTTCTTCGACTTCCCAGCCACAGCCTACCGTATCATCGATCAGTTGTTAATTGCAAGTAAATTCTTTCGCCCGCGAAGTGTCTAGCCCGGATGCGTCAGCCGGCCCGCGAACAGGATCAACCCGGTGCGCGCGTCCCGAATCACAAACGCAAACGGATGGTCCGCCCGGAAAACAAGGCGCGGCGCCGCCGCCATCGCCACCATCGTCACGGCGCTGCCCGTGGCCGCTGCCGCCTCCGTCCCTTCCTCGGCGACGTCGACAAAGGCCTTGTGCAGAACATCCGATAGTTTCAGGTCCCGCCGGTCGTCGATGCCGGAAAAATCCGCCGCCCCGGTAAATGCCGTCGCCATGCCCAGCTTCGACAGCGCGGTGCGCAGCGAGAATTGCGACTCGGCGCGGAATTTCGGCATCGATACCTCCACCGTCCTGGATTCGACTGGCTTCAACCAGGCGGCCAGGTTGTCAGCCGTCATCTCCTGTTCGAGCGACCCCAGGCCGTCTCGCGACTTGGGGAGCAGCACATCGAAAACCAGCGGACTGGCGCGATATTTCATCTCCAGAATCTGCGCCGCCCCCGTCTCCGCGTACCCGAATCTGCCCGTCTGGTTCATGAACGGAGTCTGCACTGCGCCCCCGCCGGCCAGTTGAAACGGCGCCGGATGCGTGCGCTCGGGATGAAACGCCGATTGCCACTTCCCGTAAAAATAGATCGCCGCCGCGGCCACCAGCCGCGTGTTCGCGTCGATCGATCCGCGCGGAAACAGCTCCGTAATCCTTCCCTTGGTGCGTTGCTCCGTCCACGAATTGATTTCCGAGCGCGCCTGCTCCGGATGGTCTAGAAAACTCAGTTGTCCAACCGAGCCTTGAAGCAAGGCCTGCATCTTGTCCCGGTAATCGGACCGGATCCGAAACCCGCGCTCCACCCACACCGCGTTGGCCGTTGAAAGCTCGTTCCCGTTGCCGTTGGCCTCGTCCATGAGTTCCTTGGTGAGAGAAGCGAGCGCGGCGGCATAGTTCGGGTCCGGATAAACTTGATGTAAAACCTTTGCGATTTCGCTCGCCGTCCCGCCCGAGGCCCCCTCCAGCAACATCGAAAGCGCCGCGCCCGTGTTGAAAGGCGAGAAAATCAGGTTCTCCGGATTCGCGCGCGCCAGCTTCTGATACAAGTCTGCGGCGAACTGGTTCATTCCAGCCGCCAGACGGTTGGCCGCGCTCAGCGTCCCTGCCATAAGCAACGCAACGGCGATCTGAGTATACCGTGTTGTGCGCATGCCTGCCCTCTGTGCGCAATGCCGTCAGCCGGCAGAGCCATTCCAACCTTAACAGAACTCAGCGCCGGGAGCAGTCGCCGGAACGCCACCCGGTTCGACCCCAGCCTTCCGGACCCCCGCCCGCCGGTGTTCACCGCCCGCCAACCTTATAAAATTGTCGAAAGTGGGGCCTGTCGAACCGCGCGAGCGCGCGAAAGTCCTGATCGTCGATGACGAAGCCGCCCAGCGCTCGGCGGTGCGCAACATGATCGAACGCTGGGGATTCAGCGCCGCCGAGGCCTGCGACGGCGCCGAAGCGCTGTCCAAACTCCAGCAATGCCGCTTCGACGTCATCGTCACGGACCTCATGATGCCCGGCATGGACGGCATGGAATTGTTGCGCCGCTTGAAGGAGGACTCCGCACTGTGCCCCGCCGCGATCGTCCTGACTGCCTACGGCAATGTCGATACCGCCATCACCACCGTTCATGAATACGGCGCCTTCTGGTTCATCGAAAAACCGATTCGCCCCCGCGCGTTCCGCATCCTGCTGGAACGCGCGATCGCCCAGCACCGCCTCGTTGAGCGCAGCGAACGCCTCGAGCGCGAGCTCAGCAGCCACGGCCACATCGGCGACCTCGTCGGGACCAGCGCCGCCATGCAGGAGGTCTTTTTTCTCATCCGCCAGGCCGCCCCGACCCGAGCCAGCGTGCTCGTGACCGGTGAAAGCGGAACCGGAAAAGAACTCGTCGCCCGCGCCATCCACGACTTAAGCCCGCGCCGGGATGGCCCCTTCATCGCCGTGAACTGCGCCGCCATTCCGGAGTCGCTGATCGAAAGCGAGCTCTTCGGCCACGAAAAAGGCGCCTTCACCGGCGCTCTGACGCGCCGCGCCGGCTGTTTTGAACTGGCCGGCCAGGGAACCCTCCTGCTCGATGAAATCGGCGACATGCCGCTGTCGCTTCAGGCCAAGCTCCTGCGCGTTCTCGAGGACCGCCGCATCCGCAGACTCGGCGCGCCCTCGGAAACCGAAGTCGACGTGCGCGTAATCGCCTCCACCAACAAAGATCTGCGCGAGCTCGTCGCCGCCGGTTCCTTCCGCGAGGACCTGTTCTTTCGCCTCAGCGTCCTCCACATCGCCCTGCCCCCGCTGCGCGACCGTCTCGAGGAGTTGCCCGCCTTGTGCAGCGCTCTCATTACCCGCATCAACGCCCTGCACAATACCCGCATCACCAGCGTCGACGGCGCGGTGCTAGGCGCCTTGCGCCGCCATGACTGGCCCGGCAATGTCCGCGAGCTCCGCAATATTCTGGAGCGGGCCGCGATTCTGGCGCGCGAGGGCGAGATCACGCCCGATCATCTGCCCAAGGGCTTCGGCGGAACCGCCCCCGAGCGCGCCCGCCGCGACCTCGGCGCCGTCCCCACCGTGACCCTGCCCGTCGGCACGACCATCGAACAGGCCGAGCGCGAGCTCATCTCCATCACGCTCCTGCACACCCGCCACAATCAAACCAAGGCCGCGGAGCTGCTCGGCATCAGCGCCAAAACCCTGTACAACAAACTCCGCGAGTACGGCGGCTCGGCCGCCGCGGAGCGATCGGAATAGCGCCGCTGTGTCGTTGAAGACGAGAATCACAACTCTGACCATTTCGGTCACCGCCTGCGTTGTGTTCGCCCTCTTCCTCCTTCAGCTCAACAACGTCATTGAATCCTGGGTGGCCAGCTCCATCGAAATCGCCGAAATCGCCGGTCAACAGGTGGCCCATGTGTTGATCATGCGCGTCGACGAGCGCCAGGCGGCCGGGGCCGCGCGCCCCCGGCTCGAAAGCCTCAGCGATCTGGTCAAGGAGGATCCCAGCATTCCCGCTCTACTCGAAACCACCATGGCCCAGACCCGCTCCATCCTGGAGATCTCCGTGCTCGACGCCGCCGGAACCGTGGTGGCTTCCTCCAATCCGCTTCGCCCCGGCGCCACAATCGCCGAGTACCCGGAGCTGCGGCAGCTGCGCGCATTAAACCCGTTTAGCCGCGCCATGCGCATCCTGCGCGGCGGAGCGAATTATCAGCTCTGCATCCCCCTCGGCGTCTCCGGCCGACCCATCTTCAACATCCAGGTCGTCGTCTCGCCCGTCTTGTTGCGCGACGAGATGCAGCCCGCGATTCGCCGCGTCGTGCAGTGGGCCGGCGCCGCCTTCATCGCCTCCATCCTGCTCGCCTGGATCTCATCCCGCCTGGTCGCCAAAAATCTCAGCCGCATCTCGGTCGTGATCGATCGTCTGGCTACCGGCGAGACCGCCGAAAAAATCGACTCCGGCTCGCCCACCGACCGGGAATTCGCCGCCATCGAATCCAAACTCCATCTCTTGGGTCATCAGTTCCGCGGCGCTGCCGAGCTCCACGGCGCGGTCGAAAAAATTCTGGGCGGCCTCGAGGAAGCGATCCTGCTCTTCGATGACCAGGGCCGCGTGTCGCTGGCCGGCGGCGCCGTCGAGCGCGTTCTCGGCCTCAGCCCCGCCGCCATCCGCGGCCGGCGCGCACGCGACATATTTCCTCTCGACACGGCTTTCGGCCGCGCCTTTCACGAGGCCTTCCGTCGCCGCAGCGCTGTTCAGGACCAGCCCCTCGACTGGAACCGCAACGGCGCCCTCGCCCCCGTCGTCATGAACCTGGAGTTCAGCCCCGATCCCAGAGAGGCCGGCCGGTTCACGGCCTTGCTCCGCGTCCGCGACGCCGGCGGCCGCCGCCAGCTCGAGTCCCACCTCGGAACGTCCGTTCGCCTGGACGCCATGAACCGCATCACCGGAAGCGTGGCCCATGAAATCAAGAATCCGCTCAACTCCATCGCCGTGCGGCTCGACAACTTGCAGGCTTGGGCGAATGGCAGCTTCCCCGAGGCCGAACGCGAATTGCAGCTCATTTCCAACGAGGTGAACCGGCTGGACCGCGTGGTCCGCACCTTTCTTGATTTCACCCGCCCCGTGGAGCTCGCCGCCGAAGAAATCAACGCCGTCGCCTTGGTCCGCGAGGTCGCCGCGCTGCTGGAGGCCGACGCGGCTCGCCGCGCCGTGCGCCTGGATCTTCATGCGCCCGAGCCGGCTGTTCCCATCCTCGCGGATCCGGATCTCCTGAAAGAGGCGATCATCAATATCGCCACCAATGGCATCGAGGCGATGCCCAAAGGCGGAGTGCTCCACATGCAGGTGCGCGCGCGCGAAGGATGCTGTCTCATCAGCATCTCCGATACCGGCGTCGGCATCCCCGATGCGGCGCGCGACAAGATTTTTCAATTGTATTTCACGACAAAACCGAACGGATCCGGGTTGGGCCTCCCCATGGCCTTTCGCGCCGTCGAGCTGCACGGCGGCGCCATCGAGGTGCAAAGCGCCCCCGGCCGGGGCGCCCGCTTTGACATCAAGTTGCCGATGATAGGAGTAGCGCACTATCGCGCGTCCTGAATGACTGAACGGGCGCTGCTTGCCACCATCGTTTCAACCCTGTGCCTCGCCGCGCCGGGATGCCTCTGGCAGAAAAAGCGCAACCCGCCGCAGGCGGCGCAAACGCCGCGCCACGCCGCGCCAAAACGCGCCGCCGCGCGCAAAGCGGCTCGCTCCACCGCCAAAGGCGCCACGCCGCCCCATCGCCGCGCCTCCCGCCCCGCCCCCCATGCTCAGGCCGCGCAGCCGCCTTCTGCCCCCGTGGGTCCGCCCGCCCCGCCCGCTTCGCCCGAGCCCCTCGGCCAGATGCTCACTGAGCAGGAACGCGCCGATCTCAACCGTGCGCTCGATCAGAGCCTGTCCTCCACCCGGCAAAGCTTGTCGGAAATCTCGGAGCGGAGCCTGTCCCCCGATCAGGCCGAGACCGTGAACCTGGTGCGCGCCTTTATCTCTCAGGCCGAACGCGCGCGCAGCACGGATCTGAATACCGCCGCCCAACTGGCCCGCCGCGCTGAACTGCTCGCCCGATCATTAGTAGCTGGCCGCTGACGCCGGCTCCCCTCCGTCAGCGCTCACCCTCACCGCCACCGCCTTCCGCAAGTGAAACACCAGCACGGATTCGGCTGGAATGCGGACCTGCTTCCGCCCGGTGATTGCAGCGCCCGTTGTGCCCGCCGCGGCGCCGGCGCCTGCGCCGATCAGAGCGCCTCGACCGCCGGCCGCAAGACCGCCGATCAAGGCGCCCAATCCAGCGCCTCCTCCGATAAGCGTGAAATTCCGCCTCTTGTGACCGCCGCTGGACCGGACCACGCTGTCCGTCGCCACAGGCGTCATCGCTCCCTGAATCTCAATGCCCGTCAGTCCCAGGGCCAGGACCGCCCGCCCCTTCAATCTCCCCGACGGCGTCGAACTCCTTACCACCCCATCCACTCTCGCGCCGCGAGGAATCAGAGTCCGGCCCTGCACGACGACAGGTGAAATCAGCACTCCAGTGAAGCGGTCCCCCGCTCGGAACCGCGCCGTATCAATGCTGCTGTTGATGCGCACTCTCAGCGCCGTGCCGGCCGGCGCGACCGCCTCCAGGAACGCAGGCGGCGCGGGCCACGAGGGCGCCGGCCCCGGCGCAGCCGCAGCCGCCGTCGACGCTGGCGTCCCTGCCGTCAACGTCTCGGCCGCCTGCGGCGCCGCCGCTGGAGACGCTGGAGACGCTGGAGACGGCGCCGCCGGAGACGCCCCCGTTGCAGACGACGCCGGCTGCGCGGCCGCCGTCGTTTCATGAGCTGGCGATGCGCCCCGACACCCCGTCGCCGCCGCTACCACGGCCGCCGCCAGCGCCGCCGCTCCCAAAATCCCTCTGCCTGCCAAAATTCGCTCTCTCCCCGTTGTGTGGCCGGCCTCGCGCCGTAAAGCCGCTTCAGGCGGGCGCGCCTGCCCGCAACACTAAATCAAGCCGCCC